>ERZ1643246.951-NODE-951-length-33959-cov-7.618511_pt1 | contig 33959 bp, 29 predicted proteins | sample MGYA00579265_ERZ1643246 | MGnify/ENA primary metagenome ERZ1643246 (study PRJEB29033, sample SAMEA4952261) | chicken gut metagenome | biome: Broiler Chicken; feature: Gastrointestinal Tract; material: Caecum | place: Ireland | collected 2018 | study: Broiler...
AAACAGGCGCTTTTTGCCTTCCCTGAAATTCTATTCCTATTATGACACCATCATCCTTATGTACCGTAGACTTAGAAATTCCAAACTTCTTCGCCGTCTGCCTCACCGTTGCATTATAATCCACAATATAGTTCGCTATGGCAACGGCCCGTTCCTTAATATACTCCTTCATGGGTTGCCCCCTGAGAACGTTTTTTACATCATATTAATTCTCAGGGGGATTTATGCATGGGTTACAGGCCAAATGATTTTTACTCCTTCTCCTCCGCCTTTCCCAGGTAGCGCCACAGGGTAGTCCTGCTGATTCCCAGCTGTCTGGCCGCCGCTGCCCGGTTTCCGTTGTGGGCTGCCACGGCCTGCTGGACAGCCTGCCCGATGATCTCCTCCAGGGTGCAGTCCCCGTTGGTCTGGGAGCCCGCTGTCTGAGCACCCCGCCGCAGGAAACGCTCCCTTGACAGAAGCTCTGCCACAATATTGCTTCGGATGTAGGCGGAAGTTGTGGTTGCCAGCGTTTGAAGAACGTGCTTAAACTGGGTGTAATTGTTGGGCCAGTCGTACTGGCGCAGCATCTCAAGGGCCTTGGGCTCAAAGCCGGAGATCTGGTTTCCGGTCTCTTCCTTTAAGCTGCTGATATACAGATTGGCCAGCGCCGGGATCTCATCTGAGCGGCTGCGCAGGGAGGGAAGATTTAAAATGATGCAGCCCAGACGGCTGCAGAAGCGGCGCATCACATCAGGAGCCGGCTCCCCGTCCCTGCATACACAGGAAAACAGAAGGCGGACTCTCCTGGACAGGCCGGTCTCCTGGATCGCTGCCATCAGTTTTAAAATACATTCCTCCGTCAGACCTTCAATGTTCTGAAAATAAATCGTATTTCCCGTGGCATTTAAAGGAGAGTTGTAGTGATTCAGGAGAAAGTCCCAGCTCTTTTCATTGACCAGCTCGCAGTTGATCAGCACGAATGGCTTATTGGACAGGGAGCTGTTCAGGTAAAGGAAACGGGCGATCTGCTCTTTTCCGGTTCCCGGCTCTCCTTTGATCATAACCGGCTGACGGGAGGACGCCAGGGTCCTCACTTCATTATACATATTCCCCATAGCGCCGCTGAGGCTGTAAAAGCTGTTCATAAACAGATACTCACACTCTCCCTTATTCATAAACCGGATCCCGGTCCACTGGGTATGAAGGGGAATTTTGGAGGGTATGCAGTAAAACAGATTGTACCGCTCCGTGTTGATCAGCAGGGGCTGCGCCGTGATCAGGTAAAGCTGTGCCCGCTCCGTATAGTAGAACTTCATGGAGCCGCCGGTGGGAACCTCCTTTAAATGAGCCCGCAGGGACTCCGCCAAACCGGCAGACGGGTCGGCCGGACTGCTGTAAAAGATCTCTCCCTCCATATCCAGTACCACCACACGGCCATTTTGGTCCTGGGTAATGCTGCGCAGAAAAAGGTTCTCCTGCCGCAGGTGTCCGAACCAGGTGCTGATATTGATCGCCTGATTGATAGCGCTGTGAAGGCTTTCCACCCCGGAGGTGATCAAGAAAGCGTCCAGCTCCAGCTTGCGGGCAATGGTATGGGCAATCATATCGCATACCACCATCCGGCAGCCCTCCTCCTTCAGCTTCGTCAAAACGAGTTCTGCCTCATCCGCCCCATGTATGGTCAAAATGTCCAAATGGTAGCCCAGAAGATCGCAGAGAATGTGAGCGGATTCCGTAATATTGGGAAATCCCACGATCGCGTACCGGCTGGAATAATTCTCTGCCAGCTTCATGGCGCTGAGCACATCGTACACGGACAGCTGGATTTCCACTACCGGAACATCCGTCACCTGGCGGATCAGCTCGGCCGTTCCTCCCCTGGAAATAATGCAGTCGTAGGAATTGGGCGCCATTTGCTGCACGATGGCCACTCCCACCTCCAGGTCTCCGGTAAATACATCCAGCTGAATATTAGGGTAATCCTGCGCTGCCCGGTCCATCACCGTATGCATGCCCTCGTAGGGGGCAATACCAAGAATTCTGATCCGCGTTTCTACCATCGTCCGATCCTCCATCTGTTTCCGTTTTCGTCATTTCTAATAAGAAAGTACCAAAAGAGTTTGTTCATGTGGTTCCATTTTGAAACGGTTTGCCTGTAATCCCAGTGTTTTTTTCTTCTATGTTTAAAAATGTAACATATTTAGTTCTTTTTTTCAATGCGAAAACACAAAAAATCAGGCATAATAGAATCAAATCTTAAAAGAAATCAACAAATTTACCCCGTCAGTGGTTTGACGAGGGATGAAATATTGGGGGAGAACAACATGGTCCTTCTTTTGATCATTGCAGATGACTTTACCGGGGCGCTGGATACAGGGGTACAGTTTACGTCCCGTGGGATCCAGACCCAGGTAGTGGTAAATCCGGAAGTGGATTTTGCCTCTCACGATACAACGGTGCTGGTGGTAGATACGGAAACCCGCCATCTGCCAGCCAGCCAGGCCTATGACATTGTGGCCCGTCTTACTGAAAAAGCCCACAGGGCCGGTGTCCGTTATATTTACAAGAAAACCGATTCCGCCCTGCGGGGCAATATCGGCGCAGAGCTGGCCGCTGCCCTTAAAGGCAGCGGCGAAAAGCAGCTTTCTTTCATTCCCGCATTTCCCCAGATTGACCGGGTAACCAGGCAGGGGATCCACTACATAGGCGGGACTCCGGTGGCAGAAAGCCCCTTCGGAAAAGACCCCTTTGAACCGGTCCGCTACTCCAGGGTGACCGAGCTGATCGCCTCCCAGTGCGGCCTTTCTGCGGCAAGTCTTCCGGCCCTGACCGGAGGGGAGTCCATCCCTGAGGACAAGCAGATTCTTGTCTTTGATTCCGAGAGCATCGAGGACCTCTGCCGGACAGGGCGTCAGCTGGCCAAAGAAGGACGTCTGGGGGTTCTTGCCGGCTGCGCCGGCTTTGCAGCTGTACTGCCGGAGCTTCTCGGGATCGATTCCGGCCATTTTGTACCGGTTCCTCACCTTGACCCCCGCCTCCTGGTGATCTGCGGCAGCGTCAACCCCATCACCACCGCCCAGATGGACTATGCGGAGCAAAAGGGATTTCGGCGCATGCGCCTGAGCCCCCGGCAGAAGCTGGAGCCTGGCTACTGGCAGACCGAGGAGTCAAGAGAACTGCTGGCCTCCATTGAGGAGATGCTCTCCAAATACCCCCGCTGCATCATCGAGACCAACGACCAGGGCAGCAACCAGCCCACCGCCGACTATGCAGCCAAACTGGGGATCGACCGGGAAACCCTCCGGGTACGCATTGCAGGAAGCCTGGGGCAGCTGGTAAAAGGGATCTTTTCCAGCCCATCTCTGGGAACCATTCTGATGACAGGGGGAGATACCCTTCTGCAGTGCATGAACTGCCTGGAAGTCAATGAGCTGGAGCCCATCTGTGAGATGGAAAAGGGGATTGTGCTGGCCCGCTTTACCTATGGCGGCCACACCCGCCATATCATCACCAAGTCCGGCGGCTTTGGCCAGGAAAGTCTCATGACAGACCTGGCAGAGCGCATTGCAAATCCTGTACCTTAAATGACAGCAGTTCGGGCCGCTGAAATTCGGATGGCCCGAACCGCCGCCTTCACTATTGATACGATCACTATTTTTATTTGAGGAGGAAACGAAATGTCATATCCAAAGCTTCCCGGACTTACCTGGGACGGAACCATCTACGAGAATGAGGAAATGGGCGACCTGGAAGCCCTGCTCCCCACCGGCGGCTTCCCCACCGCTCACGGCCCCGCCATGGTGGAACTGCCAAACGGCGACCTGCTCTGCTGCTGGTTTGCCGGCACCTATGAGGGCGATGCCGATGTTCATATCGTCTGCTCCCGTCTTCCCAAAGGGGCAGCAGCCTGGAGCGAGCCCGTGGACATTTCCGGAGACCCCAGGCGCAGTGAGCAGAATCCTTCTCTGTTCAACGGGCCCGACGGCGCCGTCTGGGCCATGTATACCGCTCAGCTGGACCGCCAGGAAGGCAAGTCCAACATGCAGTTCACCTCTGTGGTGCGCTGTCAGAAGAGCACCGACGGCGGCTTGACCTGGGGTCCCTACGAGACTATGTTCCCGGAAGAAGGCACCTTCTGCCGCCAGCCCATACAGGTTCTTTCCAACGGACGCTGGATTTTCTCCAACTGGATCTGCACCGACTCTCCTGACGGACTGTCCGGGGACCCCACCGCTTTCCGCATTTCCGATGACCAGGGCAAAACCTGGCGCACCGTCATGATGCCTAAGAGCAATGGCCACGTTCATGCAAACGTAGTGGAACTGGAGCCGGGACATCTGGCTGCCTTCATGCGCAACCGGGAGGCCTACCGCATTCACAGAAGCGAGTCCTTTGACTACGGCGAGACCTGGAGCGAGCCAAAGCCCACTCCCCTGCCCAACAACAATTCCAGCATCAGCGCCATCAAGCTGGCAAGCGGCAGACTGGCCATCGCCTACAACCCCACCTGCACACCGGACCCGCAGCCCGGAAAGGCAGCCTGGCCGGGACTGCGCTGCCCGGTAGCCGTAGCCCTTTCTGAGGACGGAGGACTGACCTTCCCCATCATCCGCTGGATGGAACGGGGCGAGGGATATATCGGCGATGAGAACAAGACCAACAACAAGCAGTACGAATATCCCTTCATCATGCAGACAAAGGACGGCTGTATCCATCTGGCTTATGCCGCCAGAACCCGCCAGGGTGTTAAGTATCTGCGTTTCAGGGAAGAGGATATCCTGGGCGAAAAGAGGGAGCGCGTAGGGCTCTATGACCCCACCGCTGCGAAATTCCGCTAGGAAACAAACAAATGTATCACATCCGGCAGGGGCTTTTGTTTCACCCCGCCTCTGCCGTTTTTAACTAAATCATTTTAAGGAGGCGTTTTTCATGCTTACAACTTACAACCTGAAAATGCCCCACGCAGTCTATGGCGGAGAGAATGCCATCGACAACATCACCACCATTTTAAAAACAAACGGTGTAAAGCGTGTGGCAATGTTTACCGATAAAGGAATCGAGGCCGCCGGCCTGTTCACCCTCTCTGAGGAGGCGGTAAAAGCGGCCGGAGCCGATTACTATGTTCTGGATGACCTTCCCGCTGAGCCCAGCTATATGGCGGTTCAGAAGCTGGTGGACGAGTTTAAGGCCAGCGGAGCCGATATGATCGTAGCCTGCGGAGGCGGAAGCGTTATGGACGCCGCCAAGCTGGCAAGCGTTCTGGTAACCGATGAGTACGGCGTTAAGGAGCTTTTGGACACTCCCGGACGTGCAAAAAAATGCGTCCCTATTATCCTGATCCCCACCACTGCCGGCACCGGAGCCGAGGTTACGCCCAACGCCATTGTAGCCGTTCCGGAGAAAGAGCTGAAGGTGGGCATTGTCAATGAGAACATGATCGCCGATTATGTCATTCTGGATGCCCGGATGATCAAAAACCTGCCCAGAAAGATTGCGGCAGCTACCGGCGTAGATGCACTGGCTCACTGCATCGAGTGCTTTACCAGCAACAAGGCCAATCCCTTCAGCGACCTCTACGCACTGGAAGGCCTGGACCTGATTTTAAACAACATCGAGAAGGCCTGCGACGACCCTGAGGCAATGACCGAGAAGAACCGGATGCAGATTGCTGCCTACTACGGCGGACTGGCCATCACCGCCAGCGGCACCACCGCGGTACACGCTTTAAGCTATCCCTTGGGCGGCAAGTACCACATCGCCCACGGTGTTTCCAATGCCATTCTGCTGGCTCCCGTTATGCGGTTCAATGAGCCTGCCTGCAGAGAGCGCTTCGCAATCGCCTACGACCGCTGCTGCCACGATGAAGTAAAGACCTGCAAGACTACGGAGGAGAAATCCGCCTGGATCATCAACCGTCTGGAAGAGATTGTCAAGCATCTGGACATTCCCACCAGCCTGAAGGAATTCGGCGTTCCCGAAAGCGACCTGGAAGGCCTGGTAGAAGCCGGCATGCAGGTACAGCGTCTGCTGGTCAACAATCCCCGCCCCGTAACCGCTGAGGATGCCAGAGCACTGTACAAAGAAGTTCTGTAAGATCACACGAAAGGCAACAGTTCCCGTCCTGAACTGTTACAATAAAATCTATCAAACAGGAGGTTTCCCATGAAAGCAATCGAATTAAAAGGTATTATCCCGCCAATTATCACCCCCATGAATGAGGATGAGACCATCAACACCGCAGAGCTGCGCCGCCAGGTAGACCGGTTGATCGAGGGCGGAGTTCACGCTCTGTTCCCCTTTGGAACCAACGGCGAAGGCTACATCCTGACCGCTGAGGAGAAGAAGCTGGTCCTGGAAACTGTAATCGACCAGGTAAACGGACGTGTACCCGTATACGCCGGAACCGGATGCATCTCCACCAAGGAGACCATCGCACAGAGCAAGATGGCCAAGGATGCCGGAGCAGACGTCCTGTCCATCATCACTCCCAGCTTCGCCGCTGCCAGCCAGAATGAGCTTTATGAGCACTACAAAGCAGTAGCCGAGGCAGTTGATATGCCCATCGTGCTCTACAACATCCCTGCCCGTACCGGCAATGCCTTAGCTCCCGCTACCGTTGCCCGTCTGGCTCAGATTGACAACATCGTAGGCGCCAAGGATTCCAGCGGAAACTTCACCAACATCCTGGCATACATCGATGCCGGAAATACTAAGAAGAACGGCAAGTTCTACACCCTGTCCGGAAACGACCAGCTGATCATCTGGACCCTGCTTGCAGGCGGCACCGGCGGAATTGCAGGCTGCGCCAACGTATATCCTCACACCATGGCTTCCATCTACAACCTGTATGCCGAGGGCAAGATCGAGGAAGCAAAGGCTGCCAATGCAAGCATCGCAAGCTTCCGCGCCTGCTTCAAATACGGCAACCCCAACACCATTGTAAAGACTGCCGTCCGCCTCTTAGGCTACGAGGTTGGCCCCTGCCGTGCACCCTTCAACCAGGTACCGGAGGAAGGCATCGAAGCTCTGAAGAAGGTTCTGGCTGAGAACAAAGCCAAGGGCATGAACTAAAAGGAAGGAAGTACACTCCATGAATGAAAAGCCGATTGTTGGCATCACCATGGGCGACCCTGCGGGAAACGGGCCTGAGATTACGGTCAAGGCCCTCTCCCACACGGATCTCTATGACCGCTGCCGCCCCATTGTAGTAGGCGATGCCAAGATGATTGAACAGGCGGCCCGTTTTGTGGGACGCCCCGATATTCAGATCCACCGCTGCGAAAAGGTATCCGACGCCCTCTTTACGCCGGGCACCATCGATGTGCTCCACCTGGAGCTGATTGCCGATGTGGAGAAATTCCCCATCGGACAGGTCAGCATCGAGGGCGGAAACGCCGCTTTCCAGTGTGTGAAGAAAGTGATCGAACTGGCCCTGGCCGGTGAGGTGGACGCCACCTGCACCAACGCCCTGAATAAGGAGGCCATGAACAAGGCCCTGGAATACTACCACGGCGAAAAATCCGACGGCTACACCCATTTTGACGGCCACACAGAGATTTACGCCACCTACACCCACACGAAGAAATATACCATGATGCTGGCCCATCACGACCTGCGGGTGGTCCACGTTTCCACCCATGTCTCCCTGCGGGAGGCCTGCGACCGTGTGAAAAAGGCCCGTGTCCTGGAGGTCATTGAAATCGCCAATAAGGCCTGCCGGGATATGGGAATCGAAAATCCCAAGGTTGCCGTGGCCGGCTTAAATCCGCACTGCGGCGAGAACGGTCTCTTCGGAACGGAGGAGATCGAGGAGATCAAGCCTGCCATCGAGGCCGCCAAAGCTGAGGGCATCAACGCCATCGGCCCCATTCCTCCGGACAGCGTATTCTCCGAGGCACTGGGAGGCTGGTATGATATCGTAGTCTGCATGTACCACGACCAGGGACACATCCCCTTAAAGACCGTGGGATTCGTCTATGACCGTGAGAAGCAGGCCTGGAAGGCCGTAGAGGGAGTCAATGTGACCCTGGGGCTTCCCATTATCCGCACCAGCGTGGACCACGGAACCGGATTCGCTCTGGCCGGAAAGGGCACCAGCAATGAACTGAGCCTGGTCAATGCCATTGATTACGCCATCCGCATGGCCAAAGGGCGCAAGGCATAAAAACGGATCATTTGATTTTTCAGACGGGGTTTGCTGCCCCGTCTTTTTTTCTGCAGGCACGTTCTAATCTGAAACCAAATTTTCAAACTTTAACACTGGTGTTTTAAAATGAAACGCTTTTCGCTTGGTTTTTTTCATCTTTTTGGACACTGTTCCGAAATAGAACGCATATGGATACTTCTTTTCTTGCTGATAAATACAGCATATTTTATAATGATTATAAATTAAGGCCGAACCGAATTGTGCAACATGTAAGCAGTTGTTCACGGGAAGGCCAGGAAAGGTAGGAAAAAATGATATGACAACCCAAATGATTATCGCACTTGGAATCACTATTTTCATGATTGTCCTGATCATGATCGACAAGCTGCCATTCGGCTCCGTGCCCCTGCTGGCATGTCTGCTGCTTGTCATCTTTGGGATCGCGGACATCAAGGCTGCATTTGCCGGATTTTCCAACTCCACCATCATCATGCTGGCTGAGTTCATGGCAATCATCGCAGCTCTGCAGAAGACCAGCTTTATAGCGGCCTTCAAGAGGACCATGTTCAACATGGCGGATAAAGGCGGATTTAAAGCCTTCCTTTTACTGATCCTGATCGTAATGTTAGGCTGCAGCCTCTTCGGAACCGGCTCCACCGCATACTATGTAATGGTAATCGGACTGCTGTCCACTCTGCCCTACTCCAAGAAGCTGCCTCCCTCCAAGGTGGTCATGACTGCCGGATTTGCAGCCAACCATCCCCTGCTTCCCTTCAATACCGCTCTGCAGTACGGAATCGTGATCGCCGTATTGGGAAGCGCCGGACTGACTGCCAATGTTTCCGTAGCAAAGTTCGCAGTTGTAAACTTCATCCTGTCCATGGGATTCTTGTTCAACTGCGTTATCCAGTACAAGCTTCTGCCTGACCACGACATCAAGGCTACCGAGGATGCCAAGCAGGTTCAGGCTTCTACCGAGGGCTCCTCTCTGACCAAGACTCAGGAGTACATTACATACATTGTATTTGTAATCGCTGTAATCGGCATGCTGCTTCAGAGCTACATCGGCGACGCCGGATATGCCATCGCCGGACTTTCCGTAGCGGTTATCCTGATCAGCGGCGTTATGGATTTTAACGAAATCCGTAATTCCATCAGCGCTCCCATCATCCTGATGTCCGCCGGCGTAATCGGCGTCGCGGATGCCCTGGGCGCAACTGGCCTGACCGACCTGGTAGGTGCTACCGTAGCCGGAATGCTGGGAACCAGCGTGAACCCCTTCATTCTGATTCTGGTATTCTGTATCCTGACCAGCGTACTGGCAACCCTGACCGGTTCCACCATCGGAACGGTTTACATCTTCGCTCCTCTGGCCATTGCCACCTGCTCCAACATGGGACTGGATCCCACGGCTGCAGCCTGTGCAATCGTTATTTCCGGATGGTGCGGACACTTCCTTCCCATCGACGGCATGCCCGCTATGGTAATGGGCGTCGGAAACTACAGTATCTGGGAATTCTGTAAATTTACGGTTCCTCAGTATTTCATCCGTCTGCTGTTCTTAACAGCCGGAGCCCTGATTATGTTCCCGATGTAATAACGGAAACGAAACAGTACCCCCGTACAGAATCCCCTGTACAACTTATATAACAGGCGGGCACTCAGTACCCGCAGCAAAACTTCCGCGTCCGCCAGGCAGAATATTCCATTCTCCCGGCGGACGTGGTATAATAGGAGCAATGAGCACTTGACGAGCTCTTTTTGAGCCGGGTGCGGGTTACATATCAAACATTCTGAAAGGAAAGAGGTAAAAACTATGAGCTGCAAATTTGAACTGGAACACATCGGAATCAATCAGGCAAATGCGGAGGAGGCTGCAAAGCTGGCAGATCTGTTATGCGCCATGTTTAACTTAACTCCCAAGCACGGCAACAAATCCGAGTTCGCAGGCCCCTATTTTGAGTGCATGAAGTCCCCCTTCCTGGGAACCAACGGACACATTGCCATGAGAACCCCGGATTTGGCTGCTGCCATGGAAGAACTGAAGGGCAAAGGATACACCTTCAACATGGATACCGCCGGATACAACGAGGACGGAAGCATTAAGAATGTTTATCTGGATGGAGAGTTCGGCGGATTTGCTATTCATATTATGCAGAAGTAATGATCCGCATCAAAAAATACGGAGCTGAGGCCGCAGCATGCGGCAGCAGCTCCGTTTTTCTCAAAATCCGGGCCAAAAATCTTGCAATCGACTTCCTGGATTCATCCGCCCCAAAAGCGTCAGCGCCCAGGTAAACCAATGCTAACCATGAAGCCTGCGGATTATCCGGCAGATCACCTCATGTTCCGTCACCAGCGGCTTCTTATGGGTAAAAAATACGATTCCCTCCGTAGGCGACAGCACGGTCATCACCACATTTCCCTCGTATGGATGAAGAATCTCGGCCAGGGGAGTCCCCATCTGCACCTCATCTCCGGGGCGGCAGAGCCTCCGGTAAATTCCTCCTGCGCCGGTTCTCACCGAGGTCAGCTCCTCCTCCTGAATCACGTTGGCGATAAAGCCATTGTGGATCTGGTACTTCAGCATTCCCATCCTTGTAAGGAAGCGCAGCACCGCTGACACCGCCTGTCTGGCCGATGTCTCGTCAATCAAGTCGGTTTCCGTGGTATACAGGGAAAAAGCATTTGTATCCCACATCTGCCAGTTGTAATTTAACGTAGTGGTGTCAATCGGCTTCGGTTTTCGCACCAGCACATAGGGCAGCCCGAAAAGGCCGGCTAAACTGGTATTCTGCTTTCCCGTCTCCATCATGCGGACATGGGGGATAAAATCTCCCGGCATATAAAAGCTGGCAAACTGGATGCCGTACTCATATTCCTTCACCTTCTCAAATACCCCGGCCGCAATCCTCTTGGTGGTTTCCCCCAAATCAGAGCCGGGAAACATCCGGTTGATATCCGTATTGTCCACGGGCCAGAACCGCTTTCCAATGTTCATGGCGTGATGATTGACCGAGGGAATCACCATGATTTCCTTTCCTGATGGAATACAGTGGGAGGCATCCAGCTGCTGAAGCTTTCGGATCAGCTGGGAGCAGATGTAAAGCTGCTGCACCTCATTTCCCCGCATGCTGCCTACAATGCAGACCGATTTCTCCCCATATCCAAAGGTGTATCCGCTGATCTTCAGCTCCTCCCGGTACGGAGAGCCCATCGCAAACACTTCTGTCTTTCTCATTCTTTTCTGCCTCCCAGTATACGTCCCAGAAGGGAACCGCTGTAAACCACCGGATATTCTCTTCTTGTGAACAGCAGCCCGTCCACAGGAGCCTCCACCCTCTGCTCCACGGTTCCGGTCAAAGGATCCAGGATTTCTCCCAGAAGCTGTCCTTTTCTTACCTTCTGGCCGATCTGCACATGAGGGAGGTAAATGCCGGCATAATCTGCATTCAGATATTCTACCTGATAATCTGTGGATATGATGGGCTTTCGGATTTCTCCCACCTCTCCGGTCCATATTCCCATCTCATGCATCAAATTCAGGATCCCCTCTACCAGCCGGCAGCCGTACTCACGGGTAATGCGCATCCCGACGCCCATCTCCACCACCAGCGTAGGGGTCCCAAGCTTATTCAGACTGTAAGCCAGGGTGGATTCCAGCACCGTAGCGGAGCCATGGACCCACACGAAATCCACATTCAGCTTTTCTCCCAGCGGGATCAGCTGTTTTGCTGATATTTCATTGATCCTCACCTGGGGCAGCTCCATCAGAAAAATGTTGCTGGCGTGAAGATCTACGCACAGGTCCGCTCCCTTCAGGTCCTCCATCAGCCGGTGTACCACCGCTTCCATCATAGGGCCTTCTTCGTTCCCGGGAAAAATACGGTTCATATCCAGGTCAAACATAGGAATTCCCCTGGAAATAGAATCAATTCCCAGAGGATTCAGCGCCGGATAAATATCTACAATCCCCCTGAGATTTTCCGGCTCCGCCTTCAGCCTTCTGATCAGTTCATAACAGACCAGCTGTCCTTCCAGCTCATCTCCATGGGTTCCCGTAACAATCGCAATCCGTTTTTCCGTTCCATCCGGATCCACAGGACCAAGCCGGTTCTTCTGGATCCGGAGTTTTTCATCTACCGGCAGTTCCACTGATACTACTGTCTGGATCATAGCCGACTTCCTCCACATTTACATAAATTTCCTGTTCCTGGGCTGCATTTCCCCAGAAAATTCCTTTGTCCACCGGACAGTCCCCGTAGTCCCGCCCGTGAGCCAGCTTGATGTAATAATCATCAATATGCAGGTTGTTGGTAGGGTCAAGACCGTACCAGCCATTTTCCCCGTAGACCTCCACCCAGGCATGGGTATATCCCTCCCCGATCATAAGGCCGTTCACATACCGGGCCGGGATTCCCATATAGCGGAGAACCGCCGTCATGATATGGGCATAGTCCTGGCACACCCCTTTTCCAAGAGCAAGGGCCTGGGCAGCCGTTGTCCATATGTGGGTTGTCCCCGGAACATAGTCAAAGCGCTCATAGAGCATATTCATGGCGCATACCGCCCGCTCCACTGCTCCGCTGAGCCCTCTTTTGGCACACTCCTCCAAAACCTCCCGTCCAAAGGCGGCCACTTCCGGCTCAAACGCCGTATATTTGGAAGGATATCGGTAGATCGGGTGAAGAGGCGTCCGGTCCCCTGTCCCATTTTCCACCTGGGCGAGCCCGCGAATCCGGTATCGAAAAACATCATGAGGCAGCCCGCAGCAGCCGGTGAGCTTACTATTTCCAAAGCCATCCTTTACTTCGCGCAGATAATCTGCCGGCTCCACCAGGCACTCCTCAAGACAAACCTTCTGCCGCAAAGAATCTCCGGGGACACAGCGCAGAGCAAAATAATGCCGGTTCACCGGAGAAGAAAATTTCAATTCCATTCGATATTCAAACCTTAATGTTCTCATCTTTTATGCGGAACACCTTTAAAGGAAAAGCCCCATCAGGCATTCCAGTGCCTCCTGACTGTCCTTCTCCTGTCCCATTCCCCGGTCGATCAGCTGTCCCAGGCGGGTCAGGTTTTTCTCATTGTATCTCAGATTGATCCGGCCAAGCCGATTGGTCAGCTTCCGGTACTCCTTTTCTAAATCCTTCTTATGATAGTCCAGACGGATGCACAGGTCAAGACGTTCTACATATTTTCCGCATTTTAAGAGATTCCGGCAGTCCTCATCTTCCACATAATCATCGGCACAGCCCCAGAAAGCCAGAAGTTCATCCAACACCTGCTGCAGCTCCAGAAGGGGCGATGTCGTCCTGCTGCAGTTTTCCAGGGTGTTTAAGGCAAGCTGAATATAGGAGAGTACATTGCTGCTGAGTTCTTCCCGCAAAACCACCCCGTTGTCATAAGCCCTCTTCATGCTGGAGATCACGGAATCCGGATTTTCTTCATCAAAAAGATAGGACTGGACAAACTGGTGGTTGGAGGTATAAATATTGGGGATCCCCAATTTTTCACAATACATCTGATAAGCGCCCTCCGGAGCCTCGATCATCTTGTCAAAGATGTGGAAAAAGACCCGAATCGTTGTATATACGCGCTCCGTATATCTTCCCAGCCAATATAAATGGTCTGCATTTTCTACCGAGATAATACCCATGTGTCCTTAAATCCTCCTCCCTGAGATGAATTCACTACGAATGAATCAGCGTTTCTGGAAAACCGGGTCAAGCCGCTGGCCCACACCCTGGTTTCCTTCCCTGACAGAACGAAGGCCCGCAGGTCGGCTTTCCGCAAAACCTTCTGATCTCCTTCCATGACCTCCATATCCTGGAAATCAATGACTTCCTGGGCGATAAATCTTCTGGGTTCCTTCCGGATCAGGTCCCGGAGCTGAGCCAGCTTTTCCCTGCTCAGGCTGCTGCCGAACACCACTCCGTAGCCCCCGGCTTCCGCCACATCCTTTATTACGAGCTTTTCCAGATTTTCCAGAACGTATTTACGGTCCTCCTCATAGAACGGGAGGTAAGTAGGCGCATTTTTCAGCAGCGGTTCCTGCTTCAGATAATACCGGATCATCTTTGGAACGAAATAATAAATTCCCTTATCATCCGCCACTCCGTTTCCCGGAGCGTTGACAATGGCCACATTTCCGCTTCGGTAAACGTCCATCAGATTTGGAACTCCGATCAGGGATTCCGGAAGAAAGGTCATGGGGTCCAGGTACTCATCGGAAATCCTCCGGTAAACCACGCCTACCTTCTGTTTTTTCTGGCGGTAATCCCGGAAATACAGATAATTGTCCTCAACAAACAGGTCCGCACAGGTAGCCAGCTCGCTTCCCGTCCGCTCTGCCAGGTAAGAATGTTCAAAATAGGCCGCATTATAACGCCCCGGAGTCATGATCACCGGTATTCCTCCTGTATTTACCCACTCCATGGTTTCCTTCAGCATAGCCGCATAATTCCGGTTATCGATAATGGCAGACCTGCCGAAGGTGGAGGGGGATACCCGCCTGCAGATTTCTCTGGCGATGAGAGGATAGGAGGCCCCTGAGGGGATTCTCAGATTATCCTCCAGAATATACCACACATTGTCCTTTCCCAGCACCAGGTCGATGCCGGAGATATGGCTGTAGATCCCTTTGGGCGGGCATATACCCTCGCACTCCGGCAGATACCCGGAGGAAAGAAACACAAAGTCCTCAGGGATCACGCCGTCCTTTATAATTTTCTTGTCTCCGTATACATCCTTCAAAAACAGATTCAGGGCATCCACCCGCTGAATCAGCCCTTTCTCCAGCTTTGCGAACTCATCGCGGGAAATCACCCTGGGAATGGCGTCAAAGGGGAACAACTGCTCATGAAATTCCCCGTTTTTGTAGATTCCGAACTTTACGCCGTAACGCGCAAGCAGCCGGTTAATTCCATCTGTATGTTCGATCAATTCTTTCATTCCCGTTTCCTCCCCGCTCACTGAATGATGAGCACGCAAGCACCTGAAAGGCAGGCGCTCAGTGCCGGTACTGACAAAAAAAGCGCCTAACCCTGCGGTTAAGCGCCTTTGCTTACATTCAACTATAATGACTTTTCTAATTTTTGTCAAGTTTTCTTTTTCTACCAGCAGATCGTCTCCCCCGGCTCCACGATCACGCGGCCCTCCGCCTGAAACTTCTCTGCCGCCGCCCGGTCAAAAAGCGCTCCGGGCTTCATATGGACCGGGACAGAATGAACCGCGCCGATCACAGCCGCACACTGGGAGGCCTCCTCCGGTCCCATGTTGTATACCCCGTCAATGGGAAGGAAGGCATAGTCCAGATGCTCTCCGGGCAGTTCCTTTTCCATCGCTTCCGTCCGGGATGTATCACAGGCAAAATAGAGTTTCTTTCCATCCATCTCCACCACAAAGCCCACGCACTGGTCCTTGGGATGGTTTTGATTGTAGGCCTGAGTCCCCTTGATTTTCACATCACATGCCTGGATTTCCTGGTAAACTCCGTCCTTCAGGAAATCTCCTGCCCGGAGAATCCTGCCGTTCTCCTTCCGTTTTACCAGCCCCACCTCATTGTGGTCGTGGTGCTCGTGGGAAACCAGCACCAGATCCGCCGGCCGGTCATATCCCTCCCCGGCAAAGGGGTCAATATAAATAACACTTCCTTCGGATGTAGTCAAACGGTAACTTCCGTGTCCCTGATACAAAATTTCTGCCATATGGGGGTCCTCCTCTCTGCGCCTCCGATGATAGAGACTCAAAAACTATTGATTCTTCAAGTATATCACCAGTTCTTTTCGTGGTCTACCGTATTATGCTTTTGTGCCCGGTTTTTCTTGCCGGATCGAGTACAGAATGATATGATAAATATGATAGTTCCGGACGGAACACCCAGAAGGGAGGCCGCAGGCAATGAATACAAGGCTCAAAAAACTGCCGGTTGGAATTGAAAGTTTCGAAGAGATCCGAACAGAAGATTTTTATTAAGATCCTATCCCTGTTCAAAGAGAATGTAAAGAAAGACGGAAAACGGCCTTGTAATCGAGATAAAATACGCTCAGGACAAAGAGCTGGGACCAGTCTGTGAAAAGGCGCTGAGGCAAATTGATGACAAGGGCTACGCGGCAGAGCTGCGGGAGGAAGGCTTCCACACAATTTATAAATATGGCATCGCCTGCTTTCGGAAGCGCTGCCGGGTGGCAGTTGAAAAAGAGGAATTATAATACACAGATAGAAGGAGGAACCCCATGACAGAATTAGAACAGGTGAGAAGTCAGATGACGGCCCCGCAGGCCGATGAAGAACGATTAAAGCAGTACCCCGTCAAGCGCCAGGAAAAGAGCTCCATTCCCACGCGCCACGGTCAAACAGCCATTTATATTTACGAGCCCTTACCCTGCGCAGACAGTCCGCAGGGTAAGCTTCCTGTGCTGGTAAATTTTCACGGCGGCGGCTTTGTGAAAGGATACCAGGCCAAATTTATGGTCTATGGGAGGATTCTGGCGAGCAAAGGCGCCTGCCTGGTGGTAGATGTGGATTATAGACTTGCGCCGGAATATCCATACCCCTGCGCCCTGGAGGAGGGCTGGGATGTGGTACGCTATCTGCGGCAGCACAGCAGCGATTTTGGCATTGACCCGGACCGCATGGTTCTGTGCGGCCAGAGCTCCGGCGGAAATCTCGCTACGGTCCTTGCCATGAAGATGAAAAAGGCCGGAGAACCTCTGCCCTCCGGCATCATCAGCTGTTATCCGCCCTATGACCTGTACCAGGACCCCGCACAAAAGGCCCAGGACAAAGGCATTGAACCCAACGATTTTATTCTGCAGGGCCGCCTTTACAACCAATGGTATGTGGGAGACGGTGATTCCAGGGATATCTATATCTCCCCTGTTTTTGCCGCCCAAAAAGACCTGGAGGGCCTTCCTCCCTTTACCATCATCGCCGGCGGCGAAGATTTTCTCTGCCCGGATGCCATGACCTTCGCCTCCCTTCTGATGGAAGCCGGCGTCACGGTAACGGTAAAAAAAGTAAAGGGAGCGCAGCACGGCTTTCTGGTAAGGAGAACGGAAGGACATGAGGAGGGAAACCGGCTGTTATTTCAAACATTAAAAGAATATTTCTCCCTTTCCCATCCTTCATCCTTTTAAATCGTTTATCATTTTGTTAAATTGAAGACACTTGGAGGGAAAAAATGCGGACACGTATTGAGCATTGGCGCAGCCCGGTAGCTGCTACGTTGATACTTGTCATGCTGATTGCAGTCACAAGCATTATTATTACAGTCAAAGTCAATCATCAGGAGGAGGAGGCCAGCTTTCAGCGTCTGGCCAATGAAGCGGAAGAGTTTGCCAGCATGCTGGAACTGAACATGGACTCTGACCGCCGCCAGCTGGAACTCATTGCCGATCTGGCCGGAGACTATATTGCCTTCGACACCAGCAAACTGCAGACATTTCTGAATGAGTATCCGGGCAACGGGAACTTCTTTTCCCGGATCGAGATCCTGCTTCCCGGAGATTTTGTTCTATCCTCAAACGGAGAATTGACCGATGCAGCAGGGCAGCTCTCCTTTGAAAAGGAATCCAGCCTCGGGGCGCACATCTCCGACCGGGAATATGATCTGAACAGCGAAAACTATGTAGTGCGGCATTTCGTTCCGGTATCCCAAAACGGACAGACCATCGCCATGCTTTACGGCGTCATCGACATCGGCACCCTGGGGCATGAACTCCCCTATACCCCCTACGGCGGGAACGCCGCTGTTTATCTGATCGATGGAGCCACCGGAGATTTTCTCATTGACACCTGGCATCCTGAGCCGGGCAATATCTGGGAAACAGGTTCCCGCCCAATGGCTGACGGCTACAACGATGCGAAACTCCGCCAGGGACTGATCGACGGAGAAAGCAACTATGTGGTCTTTGTTTCCCAGACCACCAATGAATATCTCTACTTTTACTACATGCCTGTTTCCATTAATCAGTGGCGTGTTGCTCTGAGCGTGCCTGAGGACATCGTCTTTTCCGATGCCAGGAGCATACGATCGATGATGAATCTCCTCCTGATTCTGGAGACAGCAGGGTTTTTCTTCTACCTGCTCTGGCTCATTCGATATGTGCGCCGCGAAACAGGAGAAAAGCAGCGCCAGCTGGACACGCTCAATTATATCTATGATGTGGAAAAGCTTCTGTTCAACGCCCATATACACCGTGAGAACGTGTCTCAGGCCCTGGGCATCATAGGCAGGATGCTGCCTGCAAAAAGAGTATCTTTTTCAATGCTGAACGGAAAAGACACCATCGTCAGCTACACATGGGAGGACGGCGGCGAAACGGATCACGGCGCTTCTCTTTCCGGAATCTCCGAAAAACTGGCAGCCTACTTTTCCTCCAGCCACGATGAAGTAAACGCCCATACGGCCGCTGATGTGCATGCGGTGCTGCCCGAAGCGCCGGAAAGCATAAGCGACCTTTCCGCTATACCGATCGAAGATACGGACGGCAACATTCAGGGGATCCTGTCTGCCGAAGGCCTCAAGGGCTCATCGGACTGTACCGCAATGCTCAAAAGCGTCCGTTTCAGCTTTGCAATGCTCTGCAGCAATGCCCGCACCTACCGGGATATGCAGCGGTTGGGTGAGGGAGATTCACTTACCGGGCTCTACAACCGCAACCGCTATGAAATCGACCTTCCCAACCTGGCGGACAGCTGCCGTGAACACCTCTGCTGTATCTTCGTAGATGTCAATGGTCTTCATGAACTCAACAATTCCCAGGGGCATGAAGCCGGCGATCACATGCTCCGCTCTGTGGCCGATGAGATCCGCACCCGATTCCATACCAGTTACACCTACCGTGTGGGCGGTGATGAATTCGTCATTTTTGTATGCGATGAGCCTGAACATGAGACCCGGCAGCACGTTCAGAAAATGGCGGATACCCTGAAGAGCAAGGGGTATTTTATCTCCGCAGGATGTGCCTGGGCCCATGTCCCCATCGACAATATTGAATCACTCATCAAAACGGCAGAAAAACGGATGTATTCTCAAAAACAGGAATACTACCGCGATCCGGCCAATGACCGGCGGGCAAGATAAGGCCTTTCCCCCGCCTCCTGTTGAACCATTCTCATTACGCGGCTTCGGCTTTCTGCTCTTTAATACACCGCATTGATCCCCAGACACCACACAGGGAGGGCCGCCATGGACAGAATCGTGGTAAATACCACACACTGGGTGGCAAACGCTTCATCTCCCTTGTATTTGGCGGCCAGGATCGCGGTTGTGCTTCCTGCCGGCATGGCCGCTAAAACCACCGACACCCCTGCTGCAACAGATTCCACCTGAAATACCAGACACCCTAAAAGCACCGCAAGAGGGATAAGCAGCAGCCGGATCACCGCAAATACGATCGTCATTTTGGACACCATGTGTTTAAATCCTGCATCCGCCAGGACCGTCCCGATGAACATCATGGTAATAGCCGTGGTACAGCCCCCCAAAGAGCGGATGCTCTTGTCCAGAAATTCCGGAAGCTGCAGCTGAGTCACCATCAGGACAATTCCGATCTCCACCGCAATGATACAGGGATGGCTCAGCACTTTTTTTATAACTTCCTTTCGGTTGGGCGATTCCGTAAAGTAAGATACACCTGCCGACCACATGACGATCCTCTGGGGGATCAGATAGATTGAAGCGTACAGCAGTCCCAGGGAGCCGTAAAGTCCTTCCGCAACGGGATTTCCCAGAAATCCCGCATTGGAGCACACGGTTCCATACTGGAGAATCATCCGTTTTTCCTTTGGCACATTCCGGTAACAGACACTGCTGATTCCCGTGCAGAACACCTGGAGCACCAGGGATACGACCAACACCTGCAGGCCGGAAATCAGGATTTCCCTGCTCAGGGAAACCTGGAATGCGGCAATAATATTGCAGGGCAGAATGAGATCGATAATCAGATCCGTCAGCACATCCCGCCCTGCCCTTGTAATAATTTCCTTTTTTCTCAGGAAAAAGCCTGCTCCCATGAGCACAAACATCATCAGCTGCAAACTTAAAAGTCCATGTAATTCCATCTTCTGTCCTCTCCTCAATCATTGCAATTCCATTCAGTCTTTTTCTATCATAATACCTGAAACGAAAAATCGCAATGATTCCGGAGACGCAGCGTCATTTCTTTTTTCGCTTATCCCATAAGATTTTGTTATGAGTTCCTACTTGCCTGCCACCCGGTAGGTTTCCTCCACGATCCGTTCCATGGCGTTGAGGATATTTTCATAGCCGGTGCAGCGGCACAGGTGGCCGGAAATCAGCTTTTTCAGCTCTTCTCTGCTGTACTTCTTCCCGGTTCCCACGATTTCCACCGCGGACATGATCAGTCCCGGAGTACAGAAACCGCACTGGACCGCGGCCTCTTCGATAAACGCTTTCTGAATGGGGCTCAGTTCCCCGTTCGGACCTTTCAGTCCCTCTACGGTCATAATGCTCTTTCCAGCGGCCCACATGGTCAAATAGATGCAGGAATCCACCGCTTCTCCATTTACCAACACCGTACAGGCGCCGCACTCTCCCACCTCGCAGCCTTTTTTCACTGAGGTGAACCCCATATTCCGCAGGGTATCCAGCAGGGATTCCCGGTCATCTACCGCAAGCTGCCGCTTCTCCCCGTTTACAGTCATTTCAATCACTTTAAGCATCGATTTCACCTCCTGCCAGACGGATGGATTCTTTTAAGGCTCTCTTCGCCAGTTCTTTGATCAACTGAAGCCGGAACTCTTTGCTGGCCCGCCAGGAGGTTCTGGGATTAACCTCCGTCAGAGCCGCCTCGGCAAACCGGCCGTAAATGGAGGAGTCGGAAACCAGGCAGCCCTTTATCGCTTTCTCCGCCTCCAAACAGCGGACAGGAGTAGGCGCCGCCACTCCGTAGGCCAGACGCACATCCTCGATCTTCTTTCGGTCCGCGGACAATTTCACCCTCACCGCGCAGCCCAGGGTTGCAATCTCCATGGCATTGCGCTTGCCGTACTTGATATAATGGCCCTCCCAGCCCTCATAATCCTCTTTCCGGATGGTGATGGCCGTGCAGATTTCATTTTGCTTTCTCACCGTCCGCCCCGGACCGGTATAAAATTCCGTAATGGGCACCTCCCGGCTGCCATCCGGCCCTTCCAGGGTCAAAACGGCATTCAAGGTGCAGAGCGTGGAAGCCGAGTCGGCGGAAGTGGCTCCGTTGCAGACATTTCCCCCGATGGTGGCGGTATTTCTCACCTGAGGACCGCCGACCTGGTCCACCGCCTCCCCCAGCATGTTCAGATGCTTCTTGATGAGAGCATCGTTGGTAATATGGGAAAAGGAAGTGGCCGGCCCGATGACAAGATCCCCGTTTTCCTTCATGGTCACGCCCTTCAGCTCCGGAATATTGTGAATGGACACCAGTCCCTTTCCTGCATCCCTTCCCTCTCTCACCCGGATCAGCACATCCGTACCGCCGCTGATGACCAGGCTGTCCGGGTCTTCCCTTAAAGCCCGGATGGCATCCTCCACAGAGGACGCTTCATAAAACGATTTTATATCAAACATGTTGAGCCTCCTTATTTTTCGAGCAGACCTTTTTTCAAAAAAGCTTCGATCAGCCGCTGGGGCGTCATGGGGATGGTATCCATGGCCACACCCGTAGCATGCAGCAGGGCGTTGCGCAGAGCCGGGGCCACCGGAATGGTGGGCGGCTCTCCCAGAGCTTTGTTTCCGTAAGGGCCTGTGGGGTCCTGGAGCTGTACAAACTCTACCTGAAGATCCGGCGTGTCCATAGCCGTAGGGATCTTATAATCCAGAAGGTTGGCATTTAAGGGCCGCCCTTTCTCGTCAATCAAAAGTTCCTCGCTGAGGCCATATCCCAGTCCCATGGACATTCCCCCGTGGACCTGGGCCTCGGCCAATGCCGGGTTGATGAGGATTCCGGAATCATGGACATTTAAAATATTGACCACTTTCACCTTCCCCACCGACAGATCCACCTCAACCTCCGCGAAGCAGACACCTGAGGCAAAGCTGTTCTCCTTGCAGTGACTGGTGGCCTCCGCCGTAATGTGCTGGGAGCGGTCCAGGGAGTAAAAAGATGTCACTGCCAGCTGCTCCATGGAAAGCAGCTCCTTCCCCGTCTCCTTCTCCACGATCTGGTCATGGTCCACATCCAGCTCTCCGGCCGGACGGTCCAGCATATAGGAAGCATAGTCCAGAATCTTCTTCTTAAACTCCTCCCCGCACTTTTTCACCGCCTTGCCGGATACATAGGTCTGCCTGGAACCGTAAGCCCCGGTATCAAAAGGAGCCGTATCCGTATCCTGTGAACTTACAATATAAATTTTGTCAAAGCTGATCCCCGTTGTCTCGGAAGCCATCTGGGAGAAAACCGTATCCGCGCCCTGTCCGATCTCCGTAGCTCCCATCTGCAGCTGCATGGAGCCGTCCTGGTTCAAGATCATGCGGGCGGAAGCCGTCTCTAGTGAAATGGGGTAAACACCGGTCTTGTAGCAGAAAATCGCCATTCCCACGCCCCGTCTCACCATTCCCGTCTGGTTGGCGTATTTCTTCCGTTTCTCCTCCCAGCCGAACTTCTCCGCTCCCAGCTCCATACATTTTTTCAGGCCATAGGAGTGGAAGGTGATGCCATTGGCCGGGTCCACAAATCCTGCCTCCATACAGTTGTCCATGCGGAATTTCAGCGGGTCCTCCCCCAGTTTGAAGCAGAGATCGTCCGTAAGGGCTTCCGCGAAAAAGACGGACTGGGGAATCCCGTATCCCCTCATGGCCCCCGCCGTGACGGTGGAAGTCCAAACCGTATAGCAGTCGATTTCCGCTCCCATCCGGTCACGGTACAGATCCTTGAACACGTTGCCGCAGTTGGCGCAGATGGCATGGCCGTGGGAAGCGTAGCCGCCGTTGTTGGCATAGGCTTCCAGCTTTCTGGCCAGCACCTTTCCGTCCCTGGTCGCAATGGCCCTGCATTTTGCATCAATGGCATGGCGGGTTCTGGTGGCGTAAATGGTCTCCTCCCGGCTGATCTCCAGCCGCACCGGCCGTCCTCCCACCGCCAGGCTCAGGTAAGCGTTCAGGGGCTCATAGAGCACATCCTGCTTGTTTCCAAACCCTCCGCCTATGTAGGGCTTGATCACCCGCACCTGTCCCACCGGAATCCCCAGCGCCTGGGAGATCACCCGGCGTACAATATGAGGGATCTGGGTAGAGCTGGTGACGGTAATCTTGCCGTTTGGCTCCTGATAGGCCCAGGACACCGGAAGTTCAATGTGGCAGTGCGATACTCTGGGGGTATGATACTCTTTCTCCAGGACCACCAGATTTTCTTCCCCATAGGTTTCCCTGGCTTCCTCAAGGGCCTTTTCAAATTCAAAATCCGCCGGTCCCATGGTCAGATGAGAGTGGGCGATCACATTGTCCTTGCGCAAATCCGGATGAAGAGGTGTGACTCCCTCCGCCATAGCCTGCTCCACGGTCACAAGCGGCGGGTACTCTTCATACTCCACCCCGATGAGGCCGGCGGCTTTTTTGCAGGCAATCTCGTCCACCGCCACTACGGCGGCAATATCGTCCCCGTAGAGGCGCACCCGCTGGTTCAGCAGCTTCCGGTCCGCAATATCCTGATGGGCCTTTTCCACGCTCCAGGGATGTCCCGCCGTGGGGAACTGGCAGTCCGGCACATCAAAGCAGGTGACAATTTTCACCACCCCCGGCACCTTTAATGCCTCCTCCAGGTGAAAGCTCTTCACCAGGCCATTGGCGATGGTGGAATGAATGACCTTCGCATGAAGGCAGTCCTTGGGCTCCAGGTCCGCCGTGTACTTGGCCTCCCCGGTTACTTTTCCCCGGGCGTCCACCCGGTTGTATCTTTGACCTACACTCTTCATAAGCCATATCCTCCTATTTCATTATAAAAACAATTTCCACAGGGCGATCAAAATAGAAAATACCGCAATTCCCCTTTTCAGCAGCCCCTGGTTGATTCGGGATGCATTGAGACTTCCCAGCCATACTCCCAGGCCGTGAAAGAGCAGGGCAGCTCCCAGCACAGAGATAAGCTCCTGCTGAAAACACTGGGACATATAGCCGAAAAAGGCCGGAAGGCTGATAAAAATCATATTGAAAAGGGATACCCCCACCGCAGTCCGCACGGAAATTCCCAGCAGGACTAAAAGAGGCATCACCAGCACCGGGCCTCCGGCACCGGACATGGCGCAGAGAACGCCGGTCACGAATCCCAGTACAAGGGTCGCGCCCAAATGCTCCCGGATCTGATATCCGCCAGCCTGCCCTTTTGCCTCTCTCCCCGTCTGTTCTTTTCTCAAAAGGATTGAAATGCCCGATATCAGCACCACCAGGTAGAGAATCATCTTTACCTGCTCCTCCGGGATCACCAGATTGAGCTTCACGCCCAGGATGGCCCCTGCCAGACTCCCCAGACTCAGCTTTATGCCGAAGGAAAGGTCCAGATTTCCGCCTCTGCTGTAATTATAAGCCCCCAGGATTCCCGCAATGACAAAGGCACCAAAGCTTAAAGCCAACGCCTGGGTGGTCCCCATCAGCAAAGGCCCGGTATAGACAATGGGAAGAAGAAAGCCCGCTACTCCCGTCAGCCCCACGCAAATTCCTACTCCAAAATTAGCCAGGAGCAAAATCAGCCAAAATTCCATCTTGCGCTTCCCTCTTTTCCGTACTGTTCCGCTTCCCGGAGGATCTTCTCCTCATCCAGCGTTTTCACTTCTCTGTCCTTCATCACCACCCGGCCTCCTACGATCGAATCCGCCACATCCCCGGCCGTTACGATCTCCAGAAGGGTATTGATCAGATTTCCCGTGGGCATCAGATGGGGCTGGCGCAGATTGATGGAAATGAGATCCGCCTTAAAGCCTTCCTTCAGCTGCCCCAGACTTCCCTTCTCATCCAGAGCCGCAGCTCCTCCTTCCAGCACCATCTTCAAGATGGTGGCAGCTGGCATAATGCTGGGATTCTTCTGAGGGACTCCCTTACAGATATTCATAACGGAACGGAATATCTTCATCTCATTCCACAGACTCAGTCCCCCGTGAGCCGCTCCATCACTTCCCATGCCCACCATTATCCCCCTGGCCAGCAAATCCGGGGTGTCCGGCACCGCTTTGCCGCAGTTGCTGAATGGACAGTGGCACAAAACAGCTCCCCTCTCCTGGATCAGCTCCTTTTCCCTCTCTGAGAGCAGCAGGCTGTGGGCCCCCAGAAAGTGTTTATCCAAAATTCCAAGTTTTTCCAGATACTCATAAGGTCTCATGCCCTCCCGGGCGATGATCCCGTCTACCTCCCCCTGATATTCATTCATATGGGCCTGGAGCATGGTATTGTGCTCCCTGGCATGCTCCGCCGCCTTTAAGGCCAATTCGGTGGAACAGGAGTTGAGCGCTCTCAGAGCGTAATACACCTTCAGATTTCCTTTTCCGTGAAAGGCGTCATACAGCCGGTCCGTCTGGGCCACCGCCTCACGGGCATTCATGGCGATGGACTGCGGCAGCCCCTCCTCATCCATGGTGGAGCAGGAGATGGCTCCTCTCAATCCGCTCTCCGCAAAAACCCCGGCGGCCTCCTCCATAAAATAGCTTCCCGCATCGACAAATCCCGTGGTCCCGGATTTGATCATCTCCAGTGCCGCCAGCCTGGCGCTCAGAGCCATCCGCTCCGGGGTCATGGTGCTCTCAAAGGGGAGCATGATCCTGGTCCAGATAATGGGCTTGGCATCCAGAACCCGTCCTTTTAAAAGCTGCTGTCCCGTATGCATATGGCTGTCAATCAGTCCCGGCATAAACAGCTTGTATCTGCCGTCTATCTGCTCCCCTGCCTGATAACAGGTACCAAGTTCTTCTCCCACTTCCAGGATCTTTCCATCCCCGATGGCAATGTCTACGTGCTCCATCAGGCAAATGCTCTTGATCAGGGCAGTGGTATCTTTAATCAGCAAATCGCAGGATTTCATGTTGTTTATCTCCTTCTTTTGACTCTTTTACGCCCATCTGACCCTTCAGCATCTTGAGCAGCCTCTCATTCAGCAGATCTGCCCGTAAAAGCTGCTGCCCGTCCTCCATCTCCTGTGGATTTTCCCCGCAAAGGTCCGCTCCCAGCACCAAACGGGCCTGAGCGGCTGTCTTTAGCACTTCCATCACCTCCGGAAGCGCTGCCGTTCCCTGATCCCAGTTTACCGCTGCTTCCTCCGCACAGAGGATGTCTTTATCCAGGGAAATGTACAGGGGACGCCTCCTGCCGGGCTCCCCTTCATGAAGAAATGCCCGCCAGAAGCCGGTTCTCATCCTCTCCTCATCTCCAAAGACAAGGCGGTCCCGGAACTCCTCAAGTCCGTCCTCCGCGGCCATCTCCTCCGATGGCCCAATCAGGCAGACCCGCTGCAGAAAAGGATTTTCCTCCAGAGCCATCCTCAGCCATCCGCCGCAGGACAGAATGCCTCCGAAGGCCGGCTGCTGCATATCCGTGTGATGGTCCAGCACCAGCAGGTCGAAGGGGCAGCGAATCTGGTCCGTCCACAGCTTTGTGGCATAATGATAGTTTCCGGAATCCAGAAAATGGATCCCCTCCGCTCCCAGCTTTCTCATTTGTTCCGTGATCGTTTCTGCCGCTTCATCGTCGCAGTAGCAGTTGGTCCCCTCCAGATTCTTAAAATCCAGCCAGACCGCATTCTCATGTTCCCAGAATCTCATCCGGCCATAGACACCGGAAAAGTCCAAAATCACCACCTGGGCCATATTCCGCTCCTTTATATATAGAATGGCCGCAGTTCCTGGCAATCCTCTTCCAGGAATCTGCGGCCTTTTCGTCTTCTCTTCTCAAGAGATCACTTTACGGCAATTGCCTCGATCTCACACAGAACCCCCTTGGGCAGGTCCTTCACTGCTACGCAGCTTCTGGCCGGTTTGGAAGCAAAATATTTTGCGTATACTTCATTGAAGGTACCGAAATCACCCATATCTGCTAAAAAGCAGGTGGTCTTAAATACCTTGTCAAAGCTGCTTCCCGCTGCTTCCAGAATCGCTCCTACGTTCTTGCAGCTCTGCTCTGCCTGAGCGGCGATCCCTTCCGGTACGGAACCATCTGCGGGATTGACCGGAATCTGTCCGGAAGTATAAATCACTCCATTTACTTCATAAGCCTGAGAATAAGGTCCGATTGCTCCAGGTGCTTTTTCCGTGCTGATTACATTCATCTTCATATCCTCCTTATCGTGGGACTTCCGAACACCGGAAGTCTTTTCTTCCAATTTGCAATGGCCTGCGCCATTTTGTGCTGTCTCCATTATAAATGATTCGTTCAAATGTTTCAAGAGATATTCCCGGCTGTTGCGCTTTGGCTCTTCCAGCACCAGAGCCAGCAGCTCGTTCAGAGCCTTCCCCACCTGGGGACCGGATATGTTTCCGATCCGGAGGATATCCCTTCCGCTGACCGCCAGCTCCTTTAAGCTGAGACAGTCCCCGTCCTTCACGATCTCCTCCGCCATACGGCGGATTCTGCTTACCGACTGCCGAACCTCCTCACCGCCAAAGATCTCCTTTAAGTCCAGAAGGTCCAGGTAACGCTCCGTCCCCATGGCATTCATAGCCCGGCGGATCCCCGGCTTCTCCTCTGAAAGAGGCTGCAAAAACCATTTTGTCAGAATCTTAACCTGCGAAATGGTGTCGTTGTCCAGCTTCAGCCCCTTTAATACCTGCTCCGCCCGGTCCGGCCCGGACTCCCTCAAAAAGGCCGCCCACCGCAGAGCTTTTCTGGCCGGAACCTGTTTGGAAAGGACAGGCATCTCTCCCGGCAAAAAGAGGCTGCCAAACTCCCGGCCCACAAAGGGGGCCAGTCCGGTGTCGTAAACCAGCCGGATCTGCTCCGGCCGCCGGCTCATCAGAAGCTTGGTCAGCTCCACCTGGATCCGCTCCCGGCTGACCTTTGCAAGGTTTGGCGCCAGGGCGCGGACAGCCTCCAGGGTCCTCTCCTCCACCTGAAATCCAAGCTGAGCCGAAAACCGGATCGCCCGGAGCATCCGCAGGGCGTCCTCAGAAAAACGTTCCATGGGGTCGCCCACACAGCGGATCACGCCTTTTTTCAAATCCTCCTGACCCTTAAACTCGTCCACAAGCCCGTCAGCAGGACTGTAGGCCATGGCGTTGATGGTGAAATCTCTGCGCTTCAAGTCCTGGATCAGGCTGGGGGTGAAGGTCACCTGGTCCGGATGGCGGCCGTCGCTGTAGTTCCCGTCCACCCGGTAGGTGGTCACCTCGTATCCTGCATGGTCGATCATCACCGTCACCGTGCCGTGCTGGATGCCGGTGTCGATGGTACGGCGAAACAGGGCCTTCACCTGGGCCGGCAGGGCGCTGGTGGTGATATCCCAGTCCTCCGGCTCCCTGCCAAGAAGCATATCCCTGACGCAGCCTCCTACGATATATCCCTCGTATCCATTCTCCCTCAGACGTTTTAGAATTCCAAGAACCGGTGCGGGAATCTCGATCTTCATCAATATGCACGTCCCCAGTAAACCATCTTTTTAGCCGGCTTTCCGCAGCAGATGCACTTGTCGGAAAGGTTCTCCTGGGCGAACGGCATGCAGCGGGAGGTAGCTCCGGTCACTTCTTTGATCTTGTCCTCGCACTCCTGACAGCCGCACCACATGGCCTTTACAAAGCCAGGCTTGTTGTTGATGGTGTCTACAAATTCATCCCAGCAAACAGCCTCGTAGGTGTGGGAAGCCAGATGAGCCTTGGCCTTGTCCAGCAGCGCCTGCTGGATGGTATCCAGCATTTCTCCTGTCTTCGTCTCCAGCTCATCCAGGGAAATGAAGGTCTTTTCATGGTTATCCCGGCGTACGAAAACCGCCTGATTGTTCTCCATATCCTTGGGTCCGATTTCAATACGGAGCGGGATTCCTCTCATCTCACAGTCTGCAAACTTCCAGCCCGGGCTCTTGTCGGAATCGTCCACCTTTACGGAGAATCCGGCCTTCATCAAACGCTCCTTCAGCTCCTGAGCCTTTGCCAGAACCCCCTCTTTCTGCTGCTGTACCGGCACGATCATGATCTGCACCGGAGCGATTCTGGGCGGCAGCACCAGGCCGTTGTCATCGCCGTGTACCATGATCAGGGCGCCGATGATCCGGGTGCTCATGCCCCAGGAAGTCTGATGAACGTATTTTAAAGAGTTGTCCTTATCGGTATACTGGATTTCAAAAGCCTTGGCAAATCCGTCCCCGAAGTTGTGGCTGGTGCCGGACTGAAGGGCCTTTCCGTCGTGCATCAGGGCCTCAATGGTGTAGGTGGCCTCCGCTCCTGCAAATTTCTCCTTGTCCGTCTTCTGTCCCCGGACCACCGGGATTGCCAGAACCTCCTCACAGAAATCCGCGTACAGGTTCAGCATCTGCTGGGTCCGTGCTTCCGCTTCCTCAGCCGTAGCGTGGGCAGTGTGGCCCTCCTGCCACAAGAACTCTCTGGAACGCAGGAAGGGACGGGTGGTCTTCTCCCAGCGGACCACGGAGCACCACTGGTTGTAAACTCTGGGCAGGTCGCGGTAGGAGTGGATATCCTTTGCATAGAAGTCGCAGAACAGAGTCTCAGAGGTAGGACGGACGCACATGCGCTCCTGGAGAGGCTCCATTCCTCCGTGGGTTACCCAGGCTACCTCCGGCGCAAATCCTTCCACATGGTCTTTCTCCTTCTGCAGCAGGCTCTCCGGGATAAAGATGGGCATATACACATTCTCCACACCGGTCTCCTTAAATCTTCTGTCCAGCTCCTTCTGGATATTCTCCCAGATGGCAAAGCCTGCCGGCTTGATCACCATGCAGCCCTTTACGCTGGCGTAATCACACAGCTCCGCTTTTTTTACCACATCCGTGTACCACTGAGCGAAATCCTCGCTCATGGATGTAATGGACTCTACCATTTTTTTGTCCTTGGCCATGATCATTCTCCTTTTCTTTTTTTGAACGGGCGCAAAAAGGGCGGGGGCCGCCAAAACGCTGGCATGTAAATGCCAAAAAAGCCGCCCGGCCCCAGGATGCGTCTTGCGCGCATACATGGGACCGAACGGCTCGGCGGTACCACCCAATTTAGCAGTTTCTGATGCATACAGAACTGCTCACTTTTATCCCGTAACGCCGGATCGCAGCGCCGCTTTTTGCGGGGCTCCCAGGCGGGTTCAAACCCCGGCTCCCGTAAGGACCTCCCACCATCAGCCCTCTCTCTGAAACGTGCCGGATTCTACTATTCCCTTTCAACGCCTTTTCTGTTTGGTTTTTGTAACTGTGATTTTACGCCAGTTTGAGGTTTTTGTCAATCCTTATCCCACTCCTCCACCAGGTCCTCAATCAGCAGCAGGCCCAGCGGTCCCAGGATGAACCCGAAAAAGCCAAACAGCTGCAGCCCTACATAGACGGATGCAAGGGTTTCCAAAGGCGTCAGCCCCACCTGACCGCCCATCATCCGGCTTTCCAGAAACTCTCTCAGAAAGTAGCACACCAGATACAGGCACAAAAGGATAAGGGCCCTCCCCCAGTTTCCGGCAGCCAGGCAGAGCAGGCACCAGGGCAGCAGAACGGTTCCGGTTCCAAATATAGGGAGAGCATCCAGTACACCGATGAAGATACCGGCCATAATGTAATAGGGATTCCCAATGAGGGCCATCCCCAAAATACAGACCATCGTAATAATAAACAGCAGCGCTCCCTGGGTCTTAAACCAGGCTTTTCCCGTGCAGACCACCCGGTTTCCGATCAGTGCAAATTCTTTCCTGAACAGCGACCGGTCTCTCCTCTCCCTCAGATCGTCCATCTCCTGAAGGGAGAGCACTGCCGCCAGAAAGGTTACCACCGTTATGATCAGGGTCCGGGCTCCCAGGCGCAGCAGCGTCATGGAATTTGCCATCAAAGCCGGGGCGGCCTTTTCCCTGCCCCACTCCAGAAGCCTGGAAAGCATGGCGGTAACCGTGTCCGCCGCCTGCCCTTCCTCCAGTCCAAAGGTCTCTTCCATGGCCCTGCAGCCGTTTGTCAGCCACCGGTCAAACTCCTCCACCCAAAAAGGCAGCTGGCCGGTCAGCAGTCTGGCCTCCTGACAGAGCTTCCCCAGGCCCCAGTATCCCAGGCAGCCCGTCAGAAGGAGCAGGATCAAAAACTCCGCCCCTCCCGCCGCCCCCACCGGCAGATGACGGCATTTCCCCCGGAAGTTTACCTGGATCCGATGAGAGAGGAAACGGGCAGAAGGGCGCAGGAACAGAGCTGTCCCGTATCCCAATAAAAAGGGAGCCACCAGGGGCAGCAGGTATCGAAAGCCTGCGTACACCCCTGCGGTGGTTCCCAAGATCACAAAAACTTTCTTCAGTTTTTTACCCGGCTTTTCCATGGACTCACCTGTTTTTTGATTTGTACTTCCTTTGTACCTTCCTAGTATGAACGCCGGGGGTTCAAAATATACATGAACCTCTTTACCGTTTTTTCTCCTTCAGCTCCTTCACCAGCTGGGCCGCCTCTCTGGCGATCTCCAGCTCCTCATTTGTTTTGATCACCAGCACATTTACCTTTGATGCGCCGTCGGAAATCCGGAACGCTTCTCCCTGCTCCCGGTTTTTCACCTCATCGATGGTGATGCCCAGAAATTCCAGATAGCTGCAGATTTCCTCCCGGATGTCGGAATCATTCTCCCCAACGCCGGCGGTAAATACGATATTGTCCACTCCGTTCATGGCTGCGGCGTAGCTGCCGATATACTTTGCCACCCGGTAGGCGAAAATCTCTCTGGCCAGAGCTGCCGTATCGTTGTACTTAATCTCCGCATCCTTTAATTCCCGGAAATCACTGGAAAGATTTTTGGAAAGTCCCAAAACCCCTGATTCCTGGTTTAAAATGTTCATAATCTGCGGAAAATCCAGATTCTCCTTTTTGGACAGGTATTCCAGTGCACCGGCGTCCACGTCCCCGCACCTGGTCCCCATCACCAGTCCCTCCAGAGGCGTAAAGCCCATGGAATTGTCCACCACCCGTCCGTATTTGACCGCACAGATGCTGGCGCCGTTTCCCAGATGGCAGACGATGGTTTTTACCCGGTCCGGCCTCTGCCCCATAAACTGGGCAGCCCTTCTGGAGACATACTGATGGCTGATTCCATGGAATCCGTAGCGACGGATCTTATGCTTCTCGTAAAACCGGTAGGGGAGGCCATAGAGAAATGCCTTGGGCTCCATGGTCTGGTTAAAGGCTGTGTCAAAGACTCCTACCATCAGTGTATCCGGCATCAGCTCCCGGCATGCCTCCACGCCGATGATGTTGGCCGGATTGTGAAGAGGCGCCAGGTCATTGCACTCCCGCATGGTTTCGATCACCTCATCGGTGATCACTACGGAACCGGTAAATTTCTCACCGCCGTGAACCAGGCGGTGGCCTACCACATCAATCTGGGAGTAATCGGAAATCACGCCCCGCTCCGGGTCCACCAGAGTGGTCAGGATCCGGTCCACCGCCTCCTTGTGGCTGGCCATGGGATATTTCTCCTTGATCTTTCCCACTTTGTCCGTCTGATAGTTGAAAACCCCATCGATTCCGATCCGCTCGCACTGTCCTTTGGCCAGCACCTTCTCAGCCTCCGTGTCAATTACCTGAAATTTCAGCGACGAGCTTCCGCTGTTGATCACCAGAATCCTCATGTCTAAGCACTCCCCTTATGTCAGTCCTTCAGTCCATCTCACCCAAATAGGACAGCACCGCCCTCAGACAGCCGTCCACGCCTACCAGTCCGCTCTCCACACACAGGTTGTAATTCTGAGCCCTTCCCCACTGAGCCCCTGTGTAATACTGGTAGTAATCCTTCCGCTTCCGGTCAATTTCCCGGATGCGCCGTTCCATCTCCGCCTCGTCCTCTGCCTTCTCCAGCTCCATCATGCGGCGGATCCTGGCCGGCATCTTGGCATAGATAAAAATATTGACGCTGTCCTCCAGGATCCGGTCCGCGCATCGCCCTACAATGACGCAGGGTCCCTGCTCCGCCAGACGCCGGATAATAGAAGACTGAGCCACAAAGATCTGGTCCGACATGGGAACCTGGTAAACCTCTGAAAACGGGTGATAATAATGGCGGTCCAGAGGGTCATGAACCTCCGGAAGCTTCTCATCATAGTGAAGAAATACGGCCTCCGCCATATCGGCGTCCTCCGCTGCCATGGAAATCAGCTCTTTATCATAAAATGGAATGCCAAAGTGCTCCGCCAGACGTACTCCAAGCTCCCGTCCCCCGCTGCCAAATTCCCGGCTGACTGTAATCACTCGATTCATAATGTATACCTCCCCTTCTCCTGATGTAAAAATGGCAAATACCTCGTCAAGTGCTCCTTGTAGTATATCATATTTTCCCCGAAAATCATAGGTTTTCCTTGCCAAAGTTCCGTCGGTCGGGTAGAATGGTTCGTAACCGTTCAGGACGGCACATCTTCTTGCCCGGAAGCTTCCTTGGCTGGAGCTTGGGCCAAGGTATATTAAAGGAGTTTTTACATGAGTATTTTAAATGTGGAACATTTGAGCCACGGATTTGGAGACCGGGCTGTTTTCCAGGACGTCTCCTTCCGGCTTTTAAAGGGGGAGCACATCGGATTGGTGGGCGCCAATGGAGAGGGGAAGTCCACCTTTATGAAGATCATCACCGGCAAACTTCAGCCGGACGAGGGAAAGGTGGAGTGGGCCCGCCATGTGCGGGCCGGATATCTGGACCAGCACGGGAGTTTGACAGCTGAATAACAAAAAAATACCTCGCAGGCCGCATAAAACCT
>ERZ1643246.952-NODE-952-length-33949-cov-4.182894_pt1 | contig 33949 bp, 31 predicted proteins | sample MGYA00579265_ERZ1643246 | MGnify/ENA primary metagenome ERZ1643246 (study PRJEB29033, sample SAMEA4952261) | chicken gut metagenome | biome: Broiler Chicken; feature: Gastrointestinal Tract; material: Caecum | place: Ireland | collected 2018 | study: Broiler...
CCTGGCCTACTGCTTAGAAGGCAGTTGCTCTATCCAGCTGAGCTATTGGCGCATGGAATCGTTTCCTTGCGGAACCGGCAAAGCAGGAACAACCTGCTGGAGCGGGTGATGGGAATCGAACCCACACAACCAGCTTGGAAGGCTGGGATTCTACCATTGAACTACACCCGCATCTCTTAGCGACGGGTTATATTTTATCATATAACCCGTCGCCTGTCAATAGATTTTTTTAGTTTTCCTGATCAACTTGCAAGAACAACCAATTTTCCCTCCTGTTGAGTCAGTTTCATCAGTTGTAACGGCTCCTCTGCGCGATCAATCAGGATTGCGGCAATGGCATCCTCCACCTCTTTACGGATGATTTTACGAATATCCCTTGCTCCGCTCTTGTTGCCATATGCTTCTTTTGCAATAATGCCCAGAACAGGTTGCTCATATTCAAAGCAAATTCCACGTTCTTGAAGTGGTCCTTTGAGTTCATCAAGCATTATCGCTGCAATTTTCCCAAAATCAGATTCATCCAATGCCCGGAAAACGACTACTTCATCGACACGGCTTAAAAATTCCGGGCGGAGGAATTCCCGCAACCCCTTCATAGCGTTTTCCCTGGTGACATCCGCTGTACTGCGGTTAAAACCGACTCCATTTGCCGTCCGGTTGGAACCCGCATTAGAGGTCATAACAATGACAGTGTTTTCAAAATTTACCACGCGGCCATGTGCATCGGTAATTTTTCCCTCATCCAGGATTTGCAGCAGGATATTCATCACATCCGGGTGCGCCTTTTCAATTTCGTCGAAGAGAATCACGGAATAGGGTTTGCGGCGCACTTTTTCCGTTAACTGGCCTGCCTCATCATAGCCGACATAGCCCGGAGGAGAACCCACAATCCTGGAGACCGCATGTTTTTCCATGAATTCGGACATATCCAGACGGATCAGGGGATCTGTAGAATCAAACAGTTCCTGTGCCAGCACCTTGACAAGTTCAGTTTTTCCAACGCCAGTCGGTCCGACAAAAATAAATGAAGCCGGTCGCCGGCGAGGACTAATCTGCACCCGGCTGCGTTTGATCGCCTTGGAAATCAAATCAATCGCCTCGTCCTGCCCGACAATCTTTTTGCGGAGGGCGTCGGCAAGGTGCGCTACTTTTTTCAGTTCATTTTCCTGGATTTTAGACGCCGGAATTCCGGTCCATAATTCCACCACTTTAGCAAGATCATCCAGTTCCACCTGGATCCCGGAAATCTGCTGTTCCATCTGTTTTGCAGTCTCCCTGGTACGCAGCAATTCCGCCTTTACTTCCGCCAGTTTCTGGTAATCGACTTCTTTGGCTTGCTCAAGTTCCTCTTCCTGATTGGTCAATTCATGCATTTTCGCATTGACTTTATCATAATCTGTCAGTTCCTGGTGGCGGAGAGAACAACAGGCACAGGCTTCGTCCAACAGATCAATGGCCTTATCGGGAAGATAGCGGTCGGTAATATACCGTTCGGACAGACGAGCCGCCTGTTTTAAAACAGCATCACTGACATGGACGCGGTGGTGGCGTTCATAGTACTGCTTAATCCCTCTGAGTACTTCCACCGTTTCATCAATGGTTGGTTCGTTGACTGTGACTGGTTGGAAACGGCGCTCAAGCGCTGCGTCTTTTTCAATATATTTTCGGTATTCATTAAAAGTTGTTGCGCCAATGACCTGGATTTCCCCACGGGAAAGCGCCGGCTTGAGGATATTTGCAGCATTCATAGAACCTTCTGAGTCCCCGGTTCCAACGAGATTGTGAATTTCATCAATAAAGAGGATGATATTCCCCTCTGCTTTGACTTCCTCCACCAGCCCCTTGACCCGGCTTTCAAACTGGCCACGGAACTGGGTTCCTGCGACCAATGCTGTCAAGTCAAGCAGGTAAATTTCCTTATCGCTCAGGCGAAACGGGACATTCCCCTGCGCAATGCGCAAAGCAATCCCCTCTGCAATAGCGGTTTTCCCAACGCCCGGTTCTCCAATCAGGCAGGGGTTATTTTTGGTGCGGCGGGACAAGATCTGTACCACACGGTAGATTTCCTTATCTCTGCCGACAATATTGTCGATTTTGCCTTCCTTGGCCCTCTGGGTCAAATTGGTACAGTAATTTTCCAAAAATTTTCGCTTTTTATTCTTTTTCGGTTTTCCCTTGTCCTGGTGTTCTTCCCCTGTCTTTGCATCCTGCGGCTGAGAAGATGGGGTATCCTTACCAAAAAGGTTTTGCAAAAACGGAAAAGTCTGGGCTCCACCCAGTTCAAAGCCATCCTCCCCTTCCGGAAGATCTTCCCCATCCTGGGGCATCAGGCCCATAAGCTGGCTGTTCATATTTTCCAAATCCTCATCCGTTACCCCGAGCTGATCCATCATATCGTTGACCGGCTTGATCCCAAGTTCCTTTGCACATTTCAGGCAAAGTCCCTCGTTTTTCGTCTCAGTCCCGTCCATCCGGGAAACAAAGACGACCGCCATTCTCTTTTTACATCTTGAACAAAGCATTGAGTACCCTCCATCCGCGCCGGTCCAATAAGCCGGCGCCCGGGGTATCGCACCCCATTTTCTGTATCAAAAATATGCCACAAAGCATACTGACTGCGGCAAGTGACCGAATACCATTATACGCAGAGAATATTTCTGTTTTACGGGGAATTTGTAAATAAATTCTCCGTTTTCCCCAGTTCACGCCTGAATCAAGGGATTGTGGTGATAAATCCACCCAAACAGCCAGGAACTGTCAACTGTCTGCTGACTGAGGAATCCATCCTGAGATCCAAACAACATGAGAAGCAGAGAAAAGACAAAACTCAGTACTACAAGCCAAAATGCCGCATTGAAAAAGCCAAATACCATACCAAGCAGACGGTTGATCCCTCCTACAATCGGGACCCGGTTGACTGCCTGTAGGCTCCTTCCAATCAGACGGAATACAAGTAGACACAGCGAAAACAAGATTACAAAGGCAATCGCTGCAACAAGACCCCTGACCGGCGGCCCAAAGACCTGGTCAGTCAGGACGCCGGACAGCTCGCTGAGATTTCCATCCAGTGCACTTGCAATCTGTTCCGCGCTCAGTTGCAGGGAGGAAAGATCAAAAGCCTGCGCCACCATACCAAGCATCCCGCCAAGTGCAGCAAGAATCCCCTGTAGGGAATCTGTCAGCTGTTGTGCACCATTTTGCTGCATCGCTCCCAGAACAGAAGCGGCAATCCGTTCTCTCAGAAAGCTGTCATAAATCCAATCGGCCAGCCATCCGGAAAGAAATCCCGCAATCAGTAGAGAAGCTACTCCTCCAAGAAATAAAATCAGGGATTTTAAAAAGCCGTCATGTTTTCCCTTAAAAATCCCGCCGAGAAGTAACAGGACGACTGCAATATCCAACAAAATGGAAGACCATGTCATAGTCCGTTTCCTCCTTGTATTAAGACTGTGAATTTTCAACAGTTGTCAACTGTACCTGTTCCAAGGATGAGAGCGTACACAGATAGACCTTCCCTGAAACCACTGTGATTTTATGGGCACTTCCATCCACTGCCTGCTGGGACAACAGGTTCCCAGATAAATCATAGCAGGAAAGGATTTCTGAAAGAACATAAATTTTATCGGAATCAATATAGATATCCCTTACGCCGGACACCGGGATGCTTGCCTTTTGATTGCATCCGTTATCCAGCACAATCAAATTCATCTTCCGGTTATTGGCATACTGCTGCAAAACCACCCCATGATAATCCCCAGAGGATTTTGCAAACAGGATTGGAGAATTATCTCCATAGGCATATTCACCGCTAACATCTCCCTTGCTTTTCATGACAAGGCATTTATCATCCGCTGCGGCAAATACCTGCCCGGAGGAATAATCCGTCTCCAGCACAAGAGAACCGAGGATTTCTGTCCTGGCAAGGGGTTCCTGCTTATCAAATTGAAACGTATACAAAACAGAAAGCTTTTCCCCGCCGGTTGTCCCGATACAGTTGACCACGGCGCCTTTGCTGTCCGGATGGAAATCCAAAGAGAGAATCTGATAATCAGAAGTATACCACTTAAAAATCTCTGTTTGTGTCGTATCATAGACAGAAAGTTGTGACCCAAAAGAAGTTGCCTCCAGTGCAAGGCCCAGATACCCATCTTTCGACACGGTAGCATAGACAATGGACTGTTCCAGCTCCCGTTCCTGGACTATCCGGTTTTTTGTGACAACCGAAACCTTGCGTCCTCCTGCGTCATACAAAAGGGCATAGGAACCATGGATACGCACCTGCGGTTGATTATAACCGTGCTGATAACTGAGGGTTGTTTTCCCCCTTGCAGAATAGACGGTAAATTCCGTATCTGTCAAGACGCCGATGGAACCGTCAAAAGAATAGATCTCTCGGGGTTCCCCTCCCACAAGGGAAATGCCCCCATCTTTGGAAGAACCGGACTCCGAGGATGTGAGTTCCAGTTCGTTTTGCTGAAGACCGGGGATCCCTTCCCCATTTTTTAAATACTTTTCATAGACAAACACACTGCCCACTGCGGCTGCGATCAGCAAAACAATAATAATCAGGGTCTTGAGCATACGCTTGCGATTCCTGCGTTTGCGTTCCCTGCGCAAATCTGTGATGGTAGACATTTCTCTCACCTCCCGGGGAGCGTTTCAAATTCTTCCCATGTATAAAAAACACGATTTAGATACAATCCATGGGCTGGAGCAGTTATCCCTGCCCGACTACGGTCACAGGAGTTTATAATGTCGGGTATCTCCTGTGCGCTCAGTTTTCCCTCTGCAACACCGAGCAACGTTCCTGCCATAATCCGTACCATGTTATAGAGAAACCCAGTTCCACGGACGGTGAAAAGAACCAATTCCCCTTCCCGGCTGACCCGTGCTTCCGTGATGGTGCGCACGGTATCCTTCACACTGCTACCCGCAGAACAGAAAGCCGAAAAATCATGTGTTCCCACAAACCATTTGGCCGCATGATCCAGCAATTTCTCATCCAAAGGATAGCGATAATGGTATTTCAGGGATTCACAAAAAGGATCACGCACAGGGGAATTGTGGATAAAATAGCAGTATTCTTTCCCCACTGCGCGGTAACGGGCGTGGAAATCTTCCGGGACTTCCCGGCACGCTGTCACTGCAATATCATAGGGAAGATGGGCGTTGAGTGCGGCGGGCAGACGTTCCGAGGAAATTTTTGCTCCCGTATGGAAATTGAAAAAGTATTCCCTGGCATGCACGCCCGCATCTGTCCTGGAGCAGCCAATGGTAGGAGAAGCCTCCCCCGTCACCTGAAAAATCGCCTCCATCAACCTTGCCGCAACCGTATCTCCATTTTTCTGTATCTGAAAGCCATGGTAAGCGGTACCGCAGTAAGAGCACCGCACAAGCAGATTACGCGCCAAAGTTAAATCACCGCCGGAATCAGGAAATTGGTTACTATGACAATCGCCAAAGAGAGGATCAACACCGCAGATGCGCACGCATCAATCCCGCTCAGTTTCATCTGGCGCATCCTGGTGCGCCCGGAACCGCCACGGTAACAGCGGCACTCCATGGCGAGCGCCAATTCATCTGCACGCCGAAATGCGGAGACAAACAGAGGGATTAAAATTGGAATCAGGGATTTCACCTTCTGCATCAAGTTGCCAGAATCCAAATCCGCACCGCGTGCCTTCTGCGCACTCATGATTTTATCCGTTTCCTCAATCAACGTCGGGATAAAGCGCAGGGCAATCGTCATCATCATCGCAAGTTCATGCGCCGGAAAATGGACTTTTTCCAGGGGCTTGAGCAGGCTTTCAATCCCGTCGGTCAGCGTGATCGGGGAGGTCGTATAGGTCAACAGGGAAGTCCCTGCAATCAGGCAGACAATACGTACCGCCATAAATCCGGCGGTATACAGCCCTTCTTTGTACAATTTAAAAATCCACCAAGAAAAGAGTGGCTGCCCTTCCCCTTGTACAAAAAACATATTGAGTACGGCGGTAAAAATCACAATGGGGATAACCGGTTTTAAACTCCTCAAAATCATCCGCATGGGGATTTTGGCAATCACATAGAGAAGCCCTGCAAAGACAACGGACAGGCCAAGCCCCACCACATTATTGGCGATAAACAACATAACAATATACACGATTGTCAGGAGAATTTTGGCACGGGAATCCATCCGGTGAATGACTGATTCCCCGGGAAAATACTGGCCGAGTGTAATATCCTTGAGCATTTATTTTCCCTCCTTTGCCGCAAGCCGGAGCAGTTCCCTCTTACCCTGTTCCACAGTATAGATGTTCGAGGAGACAGCTAGCCCCTGTTTTTTCAGTGCATAGAAAATCTTTGTCACCTGTGGGATATCCAGCCCCAGGGATTCGATTTCCTGTGCATGGGAAAAGACATTGTCCACCGTATCATATAGATAGACCTTTGCCCGGTTCATCACAAGCACCTTTTGGGCATATTTCGCCGTGTCCTCCATGCTGTGGGAGACAAGCAGCACCGTATTTCCCCTCGCCTGGTGGTACTGGGAAATCTGTTTTAAGATCATCTCCCGCCCTTTCGGGTCAAGGCCCGCCGTCGGCTCGTCCAGGATCAGCACATCCGGATTCATGGCAAATACGCCAGCAATGGCAACCCGGCGTTTTTGCCCTCCGGAGAGTTCAAACGGGGATTTTTCCATTAAATCTGTGGAAAGGCCGACAAATTCCGCAGACTCATATACCCGCTGACGGATCTCTTCCTCAGAAAGGCCCATATTGGTCGGGCCAAAGGCGATATCCTTAAAAACCGTCTCCTCAAACAGCTGGTATTCCGGATACTGGAACACCAGGCCAACCTGAAAGCGCACCTTGCGGATATCTGTGTCCTGCGCCCACATATCTTTTCCGTTTAAATAGATTTTCCCCGCCGTAGGTTTGAGCAGGCCGTTAAAATGCTGAATCAACGTAGATTTTCCAGATCCGGTATGGCCAATGACCCCGACAAATTCCCCCTTCTCAATTTCCAGGGAGACATGATCCACCGCAGTCTTCTGGAACGGAGTGCCCGGAGAATAGACATAGCAGAGTTCCTCTGTTTTAATGACTGACATCGCCAAGTCCCTCCATCCAGTTTACAATCGCGTCAACACATTCGTCTTCGGTCAAAATCCCATCTGGGAACGAAATCCCCTCTTTTTGCAATTCATAGATAAGCTCCGTTGCCTGCGGGACGTCCAGCCCAACTTCTTTGAGAAGCTTGACATGAGAGAACACCTCATGCGGGGTTCCGTCCAACAGGAGGTTCCCATTATCTACAACAACGACACGATCCGCCTGTACTGCTTCTTCCATATAATGGGTGATAAGCACAATGGTAATCCCATACTCCTCTTTGAGTTGTTTTATCGTCCGCAGGACCTCTTTGCGCCCTCTTGGATCGAGCATGGCGGTTGGCTCGTCGAGCACGATGCACTGCGGGCGCATGGCAATAATGCCCGCAATCGCCACTCTCTGTTTTTGCCCGCCGGAGAGCTGGTGCGGCGCATGCCCACGATATTCATACATCCCGACTGCTTTCAGCGCCTCATCCACCCGCCTGCGGATCTCCTTCGGCTCCACCCCAAGGTTTTCCAGTGCAAAGGCGACGTCCTCCTCCACAATCGTCGCGACGATCTGATTATCCGGGTTCTGGAACACCATGCCCACATTCTGTCGGATATCATAGAGTTTGTCCTCCTCCATGGTATCAAAACCTGCGACAATCACTCTTCCTCCGCTCGGCAGCAAAATTGCATTGAAATGCTTTGCCAAGGTGGACTTACCCGACCCATTATGCCCAAGCACAGCGACAAACTGTCCCTGTTCAATGGACAGATCAATGCCATGCAGCACTTCGGCCAGCGTATCGTCCTCTTTCGGATAACCGAACGTGAGGTGCTGTGTTTCAATAATTATTTGCATTGGTCTAATTCCCTCTATCCTTGCGCTAGACGGTGCCCGCCAGGTTATGGTCGGGCCCGTTTTGCGGTATTCATGCTATCGTTCAAACACGGCCGTAGAACCGCACGGCAAAATTCCTCCGCTGTCCTTCACCGGAAGGCCGATTTCATCCGCCCATACTCTCCCTTCAAAGGAGGCGCCCACCGTCACCCTCAGCAGATAGGCCATTACCGAAGGGGACAGGCCCGTAGTATAGGAGTTGAGCAGGAAAAGCAGTGGGTCATCGGAAAGTACCTTTGTACACAGTTCCAACAGTGGATAAATCTGGTCTTCCAGCTTCCAGACTTCCCCGCCGGGACCCCTGCCATAGGAAGGCGGGTCCATGATGACCATGTCATATCGTCTGCCGCGCCGGATTTCCCGCTCTACAAATTTCTGGCAGTCATCCACAATCCATCGGATCGGACGCCCGTCCAGCCCGGACAGCGCGGCGTTTTCTCTTGCCCACTGTACCATGCCCTTGGAGGCATCCACATGGCAGACCTTTGCGCCTGCCTGCGCGCAGGCGAGCGTCGCACCCCCAGTATAGGCAAAGAGGTTGAGCACGCTGACTTCCCGGCCCGCGCTTTGGATTTTTTCCTGCAAAAAATCCCAGTTAACCGCCTGTTCCGGGAACAGCCCGGTATGCTTAAAGCCGGTCGGGCGGATATGGAACCGTAAACCTTTATAGGAAACCTGCCATTCTTCGGGTTTCCTTTTGTATTCTTCCCATTTTCCACCGCCCGTACTGGAACGATGGTAGCGGGCATGAGCTTTTTTCCACAGAGGGTCGGTATGGGGAGTATTCCAGATAATCTGCGGATCCGGACGGATCAGAAGGTATTCCTTCCACCGTTCCAGTTTTTCCCCTCCTGAAGTATCTAAGATTTCATAATCTTTCCAGTCAGTCGTAACTCTCATCAAACGTTTCTCCTATTTATTTTGGGGAATAATCCCATCAAAACTCTGCTGTCCCGGCATAACAAGACCCAGATGGGAATAGGCGAGCGGTGTCACGCAGCGCCCGCGCTGGGTACGGCTTAAAAATCCAATCTGCATCAAGTACGGCTCGTAGACGTCTTCCAGTGTGATAGCTTCCTCTCCGATTGCCGCGGCGAGGGTATCCAGCCCCACTGGGCCGCCGCCATACATGGTGATGATGGCTTCCAGCATTCTCCTGTCTGTGCTGTCCAGCCCCAGATCGTCAATTTCCAGGCGGTTGAGCGCTTCGCGGGCAATCTCCTCCGTGATGGTTCCGTTGCCAATGACGTCCGCAAAATCACGAACCCGCTTGAGCAGGCGGTTAGCAATCCTGGGCGTCCCACGGGAACGGCGGGCAATTTCATACGCGCCCCTGCCGTCCACCTGTACGCCGAGGATCCCCGCGCTTCTTGTCACAATCTCGCTGAGTTCCTCATAAGTATACAGCTCCAGCCGAAGCTGGATGCCAAAACGGTCGCGCAGCGGGGAGGTAAGCTGCCCAGCCCGTGTAGTCGCCCCAACCAAGGTGAATTTTGGCAGATCAATCCGGATGGAGCGCGCCGCAGGGCCTTTGCCGATAATAATATCCAGTGCATAATCTTCCATTGCGGGGTAGAGAACTTCCTCCACACTGCGGGAAAGCCTGTGGATTTCATCAATAAAGAGGATATCGTTTTCGTTGAGATTGGTCAGCAGAGCGGCCAAATCCCCTGGTTTTTCAATTGCCGGGCCGGAGGTAATGCGCACATTGACATTCATCTCATTGGCTATGACTCCGGCAAGGGTGGTCTTACCAAGTCCCGGAGGGCCGTAGAGCAGCACATGATCGAGCGCTTCCGCCCTGCCTTTGGCTGCTTCGATAAAGATCGAAAGGTTTTCCTTGGCTTTTTTCTGCCCAATATATTCGTGCAAGGTTTTTGGGCGCAGGGTGTATTCAACATCGCTGTCCATTCCCTCATACTCTGGGGAGACTATCCGGTTTTCAAAATCCATTTCCTGTTCGTCCATCTGTTACACCTGCCCTGCAAGCTGCTTTAATCCCTGTTTTATCATCTCTTCAATCGACATTTCCGGCGGGAGTTTCGCAACCACGGAAGCAGCGTCCGACTGCGCGTAGCCAAGCACCACCAGGGCGCTGACCGCCTCCCCCGCATTGGAACTGAGAGCACCGCCGGTAAACACCGCAGTATCCCCCACGCCTTTGACAATATCGTCATTTTTGACCTTATCCTTCAGCTCCAGAATAATACGCTGGGCAATTTTAGGTCCAATTCCCTGGCTGCGCGTCAGGGATTTGACATCATTGGACGCAACGCACAGGGCAAACCGTTCCGGGCTCAAATTGGAAAGGATGGACAGCGCTGCTTTTGGCCCCACTCCGGAGACGGAGGTCAGCATTTTAAAGCAGTTTAATTCCGCCATCTCATAAAACCCAAAGAGATCAATGGCGTCCTCCCTCACATTCAAGTGGGTATAGACCGTCACCTCACTGCCCGTAGAGGGCAGTTTAGAGATTGTAGACAGGGGCATCATACATTTGTATCCCACACCGCCGCATTCCACCACGGCCATGTTCTCCTCTTTATGGATGAGGGTTCCTCTTAGACTGTACAGCATTTTGATTCATCCTCTTCTTTTTCTGCTGTTCGTTGTATAACTTTTCATAATAATCAGCAAGAACTTGTTTTTGGCTCTTTCCCTTTGTCGAGCCCAAAAGCCGTCCAATACTGGTGTTCGATCCGGAAGAATGGGCGTGGCAGATGGCAACCGCCAGTGCATCCGCTGTATCATCCGGTTTAGGGACCGCTTTCAGGGAAAGCAACATGCGGGTCATCTCCTGCACCTGCTTCTTCACCGCCTGTCCATAGCCAACTACGGACTGCTTAACCTGAAGCGGCGTATATTCAAACATTGGCACCGTTTGCTTTTTGGCGGCAAGCAGAATGACTCCTCTTGCCTGTGCCACATCAATACCGGTTTTTTGGTTTGTGGAAAAAAACAACTGTTCCACCGCCATCGCGTCCGGGTGGTAACGGGAGAGCAACAGGGTCATCTCATCATAAATGCGTTCCAGCCTCTCTTCAAACGGCATCCCAGCAGGCGTAGTAATGGCACCGAAGTTTATCACCCGAAAATGGCTATGTACATATTCAATCACTCCCCAGCCCACGATCGCATAGCCGGGGTCAATCCCGAGAATTACCATGAACGCAATCTATCCTCCTACACCTATCCATGTGCCAGTGCCTTTTTCTGGTTCATCGTTAATAAGGGGCAATTTCCCTAAGTATAACAATCGAAACTATTATAGCATAAAACAGATGTTTGTGGAAAGGAAACTTTATCTTTGTATAATGGCGATAACCACGGGCAAAAGAGAGAAAAAAATCGGTACAATCTCACAACGGTCATAGACTATCCACTTTTTATACGCTATACTTTTGTCTTTTCTCACGCTGACAAATGCAATTACTACCGGTGATTTTATTTTGGCGCAAGCGGCATTCCATAACCGCACTTGTTTTCTCAAAATATGGTTTTAGTATCCAAAGTCCCTATATATTGACAAATTATACAAAAATATAATATATATTCTCTTAATATTGTTTTAAAAATCCCTATTGATTTTTAAACATGGACAGGCTATAATTGATAGCACAGTCCAGTGAGGACAATAAATATGGACGATTAGCTCAGTTGGTATGAGCATTCGCTTGACGTGCGAAGGGTCACAAGTTCGAGTCTTGTATCGTCCACCAGGGGTGCTGTTCCTGCAATAGTGGGGGCGGCATTTTTTTGTTCCAAACTCTCTCTATTCCCGTTTTATATCCATTGACAGGAAAAAAGTTTAATGAATTAGATTCCTTACAGAAGGCTTGCACTTTTGGAACGAATGTGGTATTTTAAACATACAATGCCAATAGAATATTTTGAAATGCGTTTGATATGGAAGAAGTAGCAACCAAAGCCCTGGATAGAGAACGGACGTCACAGGCTGAAAACGTCCGTGCAGGTGAGCTGGGAGTGAAATGCGTCCATAAAGCACGCAGGGGGAACGTTTTTCCAGTATCCCTGTGCGCAGTGAGCCGGCGTTACCTGGGCTCGTTTGTTCGAAAGTGACAAATAGGAGTGGAACCGCGGGTTTTCAGTCAGCTGAAATCGCCTCCGTACAATCCGGAAAACCGGATGGGTATGGGGGCGTTTTGTTTTTCCGTGGATTCCACTAAGGAGGGCATGTGACATGTTTGATACCATTCGCGCGGATTTAAATGCCGTACGACAAAGAGATCCAGCTTCCCGTTCTTCCCTGGAGGCGGCGTTGCTGTATTCCGGTTTCCATGCCATATTCTGGTACCGGATTGCTCACCGGCTGTACCGTAGGCATCTGTTCTTTTTCGCACGGTTGATTTCCCAGATGGCCCGCTTTTTTACCGGAATTGAAATCCATCCCGGAGCCACTATCGGAAAGGGGCTATTTATTGACCATGGAAGCGGGGTTGTTATTGGGGAAACCACCATCATCGGGGAAAATTGCACCCTCTATCAAGGTGTAACCCTGGGCGGAACTGGCAAAGATAAGGGAAAGCGACATCCCACACTCGGCAATAATGTCCTTGTCGGAGCGGGCGCCAAAGTACTCGGCCCGTTTACCATCGGGGACAATGTCAAGATTGCGGCAAATGCCGTGGTTTTGGAAGCAGTAGGAGAAAATTCGACGGCAGCCGGCGTCCCGGCAAGAGTTGTGCGCAAACATGGCAAGCGCGTCGGATATGATCTGGATCAAATCCACATTCCAGATCCCGTTTCTCAAGAACTCTGCGCTCTGCGTTACAAAATAGAAACTCTGCAAAGAAGAATATCCACGCTCGAAGGAGAGAGAAAAAATGAAAGTGTTTAATACCCTGACCAGACAGAAAGAAGAATTGAAAACCATTGAGCCGGGCAAGGTGCGGATTTATGCCTGTGGACCGACAGTCTACAACTTCATCCATATCGGCAACGCGCGGCCCATCTGTGTATTTGACGTTCTGCGCCGGTACCTGGAATACCGCGGCTACGAAGTCAATTTTGTCCAGAACTTCACAGACATCGACGACAAGATGATTCGCCGTGCCAACGAGGAAGGGGTCACGGTTTCAGACATTGCAGAAAAATATATTGCAGAATATCAGAAAGACGCTGCCGGACTCAATGTCCGCCCTGCAACGATCCATCCCAAGGCAACGCAAAACATCGACGCTATCCTTCATATTATTCAGCAGCTGGTGGACAAAGGATATGCTTACCCGCAAAATGGAGACGTCTATTTCCGTGCGGCCAAATTTGCAGAATACGGGAAACTCTCCCATCAGCCTTTGGAGGATCTCGAAGCTGGAGCTCGCATTGACGTGAGCGAGCACAAAGAAAACCCAATGGATTTTGCCCTGTGGAAGGGTGTAAAACCCGGAGAACCCTTCTGGCCCTCTCCGTGGGGGGATGGCCGGCCGGGTTGGCATATCGAATGTTCTGCCATGGCAGGAAAATACCTTGGGGATACCATTGACATCCACTGCGGCGGGCAGGATCTGATCTTTCCGCACCATGAAAACGAGATCGCGCAGAGCGAATGCGCCCACGGCGTTCCATTTGCCAATTACTGGATGCACAACGGGTACATTAATGTCGACAACCGGAAGATGTCCAAATCGCTTGGAAATTTCTTCACTGTCCGGGATGTTGCGGATAAATTTGGCTATGAACCTATCCGCTTTATGATGCTCAATGCCCACTACAGGAGCCCCATTAACTACAGTGTGGAAATTATTGAGCAGTGCAAAGCTGCACTGGAGCGTCTTTACACTTGCCGGGACAACCTGGATTTTGCGCTGCAAAATGCAAACGAGGAAATCCCATCTAATATGGAAGATCTGAAAAAAAGCATCCATCAGCGGAGAGAACAGTTCATTGCGGCCATGGACGACGATCTCAATACCGCGGATGCGATTGCTGTACTCTTTGATTTTGCCCGCGACATCAATACTCAGATCAGTACAAACCAGGTAAAGAACCGCGAATACCTGACTGCCGCCTCCAAAGCATTTGACGAGCTATGCGGAGTCCTTGGGTTGCTGTACAATCGCAAGGAAGACGACGGTATTTCCGATGAAATCAGGTCTCTGGTAGAACAGCGCACGGCTGCCAGAAAAGCAAAAGACTTCAAAACCGCAGATGAAATCCGGGATAAGCTCAAGGAACTTGGTGTAGAGGTCAAGGATACTCCACAGGGTCCTCAAATTCTTTTCCTAAGTTAAAAGACAGATGAAAAGTCCCCCGCTGCTATTAGGCAGCGGGGGACTTATTTTTACTTTTTTCAACCTAGCTATTTTGCGGTATTGACATATTTCCAGTTGTCCTTCAAATAAGTCAGACCGGAAAATAGGGTGAGCACTGCGGCAATCCACATCAGGACATGACCGATCGTCAATGCTGGGAAAGAATCCGGGAGCCAACCCGCCTGCACGCATTCCTGCATAAATAAAATTGCAATGACAGCTACCATTTGGCTGACAGTTTTCAGTTTTCCCCAAATATTAGCCGCTATAACCTGGCTGCTTGCCGCCACCATCCGCAGGGAAGTAACAATGAATTCCCTTGCAATGATAATCACTACAACGATGCTGCTGGTAAACCCAAGCTCAATAAAGCAGATAAGAGCCGAGGTCACGAGCAATTTATCAGCGACTGGATCCAAAAATTTCCCAAAATCTGTGACAATCCCATCCCGTCTTGCGATATGGCCATCAAGAAAATCTGTAAAGGAGGCGGCCGCAAACAGGATCAGAGCATAGAGATAATGATGCGGCAAATCAAAGAGCAGGAAAAACAAAAAAAACGGAATGAGTACCATCCTAAGGACGGTCAGCTTATTCGGCGTGTTCATGGGATCCCCCCTCTTCTACCCGGTCGCCCACAAGATCCCCGTCCAGTGTGTCGGTGATTTTGACTGTCAGGTACTGCCCGACCTTTGGTTTGTTTTCTTTCGGGGAGGTAAAAAACACTTTTCCGTCAATATCCGGGGCGTCCTTATCTGTACGCCCAAAATAGCACTCCGCATAGCGGTCATATCCCTCCGCCACCACGGTCACGGTTTTGCCGATCATCCGATTCATCTTACGTTCCTGAATGGTGTACTGTTCATCCATAATGATCTCCGCGCGATGAAGTTTGACCTCCTCGTCGATTTGATCCGGGAAAGAGGCCGCGGGAGTCCCCTCCTCTGCAGAATAGGCAAAACAGCCGAGATGGTCAAATTTTGCCTCCTTGACAAAATCGCACAGGTCTGCAAACTGTGCCTTCGTCTCCCCGGGAAAACCGACAATCAGTGTGGAACGCAGGGAAATGCCGGGCACACGTTCCCGGATTTTTTTAATCAGTGCAAGCAGGCTGTGCTTATCGCCCACACGGTGCATCCGTTTGAGGATTTCTCCATCGCAGTGCTGCATTGGGATATCCAGGTACTTTACAAGTTTTTCCTCTTTTGCCAGTACGTCCAGCAGTTCGTCGGTAATCCGTTCCGGATAAGTGTACAGAGTGCGGATCCAGCGGATCCCCTCCAATTTGCACAGCTCCGTCAAAAGCTGCGGAAGCCGGTTTTCCCCATAGAGATCCTCCCCATAGCGAGTTGGGTCCTGGGCGACTACAATCAATTCCGTAATGCCGTTGCGTGCAAAGCGGCGCGCTTCATCCAGGATTTCCTCCATTGGCTTGCTGCGATAACGTCCGCGGATCATCGGGATAGCACAGTAGGAGCAACGATTGTTGCACCCCTCGGCAATTTTCAGGTAAGCATAAAATGGAAGGTTTGTGAGTACCCTGTCCCCGGAAAGGGGCAGTTTTTCTTTTTCGTCAAAGGCAACGACTCGTTCCCCCGCCAGGGCTTGCTCCACAAGTCCCACAATCTCTTCATTTTTCCCAATTCCCAAAATCACGTCGACTTCCGGAAGTTCCTGCGCCACCTGTTCCCGTTATCACAACGCACTTGATACGCCCTTCTTTTTTTAAGGTGCAAAACTCCAGAATCGTTTCAATGGATTCTTTTTTCGCGTCCTCAATAAAACCGCAAGTGTTGATGATGACGACATCTGCAAGCGCCGGATCTTCGGAAATTTTATATCCCGCGTTTGCAAAGCTCGCCAAAATCATTTCCCCGTCCACCTGGTTTTTGGGACATCCAAGGGACATCATTCCTACACGTGTAGCCATGGTTTCCTCCTGTATGAAAACAGGGCTTTTCTGTAAAGCCCGGTATATTTATTCCTGAGGCAGTTCCTGCTGCCAGTTTTTCTCCTCTAAATACTGCTGTAACGCTGCGCGCACATCGCTGTAGGCGTATCCTCTACGCATCAATGCGGCACAAACACGCCTCACTCCCGTCTCATCCGTGAGTTTGCGCTCAAACTTCCGATGAATCAGGCGCAAAATTCGCGTCACGTCATCCTCTTCCAACTCCTCCATTGCCTCCTCGGCAAGTTCCGGGGCAATCCCCCTGAGGGCAAGTTCCCTGCGGATAGAACGCTCAGAGAGCATTTTTTCTCTGGAAAGACTGCGGACGAGTTTCCGAGAATATTCCTCATCGCTGAGATAGCCCAGTTCTTCGATCCGGTCTGTCACCGCCTCGGCCACCTCACGTTCCACCTTATTCCCCAGCTTGTCAATTAATTCCTTTTTGGAATAATCCCGGTAAGAGAGCAGATGGTATGCTTTTTCCCTTGCTTTGATGGTATCCGTCCTCACACGGAGTTCTTCAAGCTGGGCAGGGGTAATCTCCATCCCTTCTTTGAGACCCATGGCGGCAAATGCCTCCACATGGGCGGCGAGAGCGTACTCCCCTTCTATGTAAAGATAGAGATATCTTGCATTTTTCTGTTTGGCCTGTGTAATGCGCATTACAATTCGTCATCCACTTCAATATCCACTTTAATTTCCTTGGAAGCAGATTTTTCCGGAGAGGGGGTAACAGGCTGCCCAACTGGTTCCGTTTTTACCGGAGCAATTCCTTTTTTGGACTTGTTCCCTCGCATACCAAGAAGCTTGTCACCGTTTTCACGGATCTTCTTATCAATTTCCTCCACGAGTTCCGGATGTTCAGCAAAATAATTTTTTACATTGTCGCGTCCTTGTCCTAGGCGTTCCCCATTGTAGCTGAACCATGCGCCGCTTTTATTGACAATATCAAGTTTAACGGCAAGGTCAAGGGTCTCCCCTTCTTTGGAAATTCCCTGTCCATACATAATATCAAATTCTGCTTCCCGGAAAGGCGGAGCGACCTTATTTTTCACTACTTTAACCCGAGTACGGTTTCCGATGACCTCGGTGCCGGATTTTAACTGCTCCACCCGGCGGACATCCAGACGGACAGAAGAATAGAATTTCAGTGCACGGCCGCCCGGCGTTACTTCCGGATTTCCATAAACCACGCCGACTTTTTCCCTGAGCTGGTTAATAAAAATGGCAACACAGTTCGATTTTCCAATAACGGAAGTCAGCTTTCTGAGTGCCTGGGACATCAGCCTTGCCTGTAAACCGACATGGGAATCGCCCATTTCTCCTTCAATTTCCGCACGGGGAACCATCGCCGCAACGGAGTCCAGAACGATAATATCAATAGCGCCGGAACGCACCAACGCCTCGGTAATTTCAAGGGCCTGCTCCCCGGTATCCGGTTGGGAAACCAAAAGGGAATCAATATCCACGCCCAGCGCCTTTGCATAAACCGGATCCAGCGCATGCTCGACGTCAATAAAAGCGGCTTCGCCGCCCATCTTTTGGGCTTCTGCTACTGCATGGAGCGCCACCGTGGTTTTACCGGAGCTCTCCGGCCCATATATTTCAACAATCCTTCCGCGGGGCAATCCGCCGATCCCAAGCGCAATATCCAACGCAATCGATCCGGTCGGAATAGCTTCCACGTTCATGGTCGTAGCCTGTCCCAGCTTCATGACAGCGCCTTTGCCAAATTGCTTTTCTATCTGCGCAAGTGCCGTTTCCAATGCCTTTTGTTTATCCGCCATATTGGATGAATCCTCCCTATAATCGCTTCAAAATCATTTGTTCGTAATCGATACTATTATATAACACAGACTGTGTAAGCGCAACCTTATTTAGTCTCACCTATTTCCTCTTTTTCTGGCGCTTGCCACACGATCGTTGCCGGAAAAATCCTGCTCAATCCGTATTTCGTCCATCCCACTGTCTGCAAGCAGTTCTTGTATTTCCTTTCCCTGGGAAAATCCAATTTCAAACACGAAATACCCTTCGGGTTTTAGTACCGGAAGAAAATTTTCGATAATTTTCCGATAAAAATACATCCCGTTTTCTCCTGCAAACAGAGCGCTTTCCGGTTCATAAGCGAGAACATCCTTCCCCATAAGCCCACGCTCACCTTCCCGGATATAAGGCGGGTTCGAAACAATCAAATCGCATTCTGGAAGAAACGCTGCGCTTTTCCGTACCGTGACATCTGCACGGATAGCGCGTACCCCAGATCGCAGTGAACCAATGTTTTTTTCCAGGTAAAAACAGGCTTTTGGTTCCCATTCCACCGCGTAGTAGTCCGCATCCGGAACCTCCTGCTCCATCGCCAAGGCAATGCAGCCTGTTCCACTACATAAGTCCGCCACAACTGGATGGGGGCGTCCCCGCATCAGTTCCACAGCACGCATGACCGCAAATTCTGTATCGCTGCGAGGAATCAGTACCTCTTCGCCGACAAACAGGGGAATTCCCAAAAAGAGAGTACGCCCGGTAAGGTATTGCAGCGGGTACCCTTGCGCCCTTTTATGAGCAGCGGACAGAAGCCTGTTCCCCTGCTCTTCTGCCACCGGTTCCTCCCCATGAAGGAGTAAATCTGTGTGGTCGCATCCACACAGGAATTCCAGCAAAAAGCGGGCTTCCTGCGCCGCATATTCGCCACAAAAAGGCTGCAAGATTTCTTTCGCCGCAAAAAAAACCTCTTTTTTTGTCATTTTACCACCGATCCAGGCCTTTTTCCTGCGGAATGACACGTTCCATTGCCGCAATCGCCACCTCAATCTGGCTGTCATTCGGCTCATTCGTGGTCAGCCGTTGTAGCCACAACCCCGGTGCAGAGATGATTTTGGTCACCGGGTTATCATACCGGCCGGCAAGTTTGATAAGCTCATATGCCACGCCCACGACCACTGGCATTAGCAAAATTTTAATCCCGGATCGCAACAGAATATTGTCCCATGGAATAATTGGCATGGAAAATACCAAAATCCCAATAATCAGGACTATCAAAATAAAACTGGTTCCACAGCGTGGATGAAACCGGATTTGTCTGCGGATATTTTCCACAGTTAACGGCTCTCCAGCCTCATAGCAGGCGATTGTCTTATGCTCCGCGCCATGGTAGCAAAACGTAGTATGGATTTCCTCCATGCGGGACACTGCCGCCAGATAGAGGATAAAAATCACAATTTTAATTAGCCCTTCAATCAGGGATTTTGTCCATCCCAGGTTGACAAGCATAGACAATCCCTTCACGGCCAATGCCGGCAGGTAGATAAATAGGAATACTGCCAAAACCACGCCCAGAACGGATGCCGCCCCCATCAGGACATTTGCGAATTTATCCGAAAACACTCTGTCCAGCCACTGCTCGAATTTGGAAGGCTCCGCTTCTTCCTCGTCAATTCCCGCCTTTTCCGCTGATTTCATCATACATTTATAGCCTACTCTCAGGGAATCCACAAAGTTAACGCACCCGCGGATGATGGGAAGCTTCAGTAGTTTGGAACGCTGTTTAACAGCTCCTGGAATCATTTCCACATCAATCGTCCCATCCGGCAACCTGGTCGCCATGGAAACCGCCTTTGGCCCCCGCATCATAATCCCCTCGATCGGCGCCTGGCCGCCAATGCTGGTTTTAAACGTCTGTTTTTGTTTGCCCAATCTCTCAAAAACCTCCTAGGTATATAAGATTTTCCGTATTTTTACTGCCATCGGCCTTTCCTGTAAGGCGAAAATAAACCGCCGGGTGATGAGCAAACTATTCACCATTTGAAAGCCCCAATGACAGGATATCAGAATATTTTGAAAACAGGACATGGGTATGCCCATTGAATGTTTTGATTGATATCCCTGTATTCGCCTGGCCGTTTTGGGACAGGGACTCTTTCAATGTATTTAAATCGTTTCCCAGCGCCGTGAGATACTCCTTTTCGGAAGGAGAGAGCTTTCCATCCTGGAAAAAACCTTCACACAGCACAGTTCCATTGTACTCCATCCCGGACAACAACGTCTGGGCAATGTTGTCAAATCCGCCAAACTGGTAATTATAGAAAATATCAGGATCTACAAACTTTCTCCCGTCTTCCATAATGGTATCCAGTACGGTTAGGGAAAGAGCCGCATGTACCAGATCCTCCTGAGTTCCGCTCTCCAGCAGAGCCTGCACCTGTACCGTGGTTGCCGAGAGTTTTTCATAAAACTGCGAGAGAAACCCCGTTTTACGCCCCGAAAAATGGGATAACGTCAAGATAAGAGCCACACACAGCCCAATGACTGCAATTCCCGTAAGCCAAGGGAAAAATTTTGTAAACGCATTCCTTTTTCGCGACTCATAGACCTCAATATTCAAAGGCGAAATCATCCTTTCCATTCTGGCCTTATCCCATTATAATGCACCGGGTAAAGAACATCAATAAAAATCATCTTCTTTCCAGCTGTAAAAGTTCTGTAAACACTGCCGTTTCGCGGCTTTTCGCCAAAGGATTCAATTGACAAACAGACAGGTGGGAGGGTACAATAAAATTTGGTTTATACAATACAGACAATAAGATGCGGCTAAAAAGCCGGATTGGAAAATATGAGGTGACTAAAAACGTGGGTTTATTAGAAAAAATTTTTGGCAGCTATAGTTCCAAAGAGCTCAAACGTATTGACCCCATTGTAAAATCTGTTCTCGCGCTGGAGGACAAATATGCGGCAATGTCGGAAGAAGAACTCAAGGGCATGACCGCCGTTTTGAAAGAAAGACTGGAAGACGGGGAGGATCTTGACGATATCCTCCCGGACGCTTTTGCGACCTGTAGGGAGGCGTCCTGGCGTGTGCTCGGCATGAAACATTTTCCTGTCCAGATTATTGGCGGTATTGTCCTGCACCAGGGTCGAATTGCAGAAATGCGCACCGGTGAGGGAAAAACACTGGTGGCAACCCTGCCCGCCTACCTTAATGCGCTGTCCGGAAAGGGCGTGCACATTGTCACAGTTAACGATTACTTGGCAAAGCGTGACTCGGAATGGATGGGCAAAGTCTATACCTATCTTGGACTAAAAGTTGGCTTGATTGTGCACGGACTGGACAACGAACAGCGCCGGCAAGCTTACAATGCCGACATCACCTATGGTACCAATAATGAAATCGGTTTTGACTACCTGCGTGACAACATGGTCATTTATAAGGAAAACCGTGTCCAGCGGCCCTTCAACTTCGGCATTGTTGACGAGGTCGACTCCATTCTCATCGACGAGGCGCGTACCCCGCTGATTATCTCCGGCCCGGGGGACAAATCTACGGACATGTATACCCAGGTGGACCGTTTTGTGTGCCGGCTGAAAATGACAAAGGTCAAAGAACTTGATGACAAAGAGGATAACGACGCCATTGAGGGCGACTATATCGTCGATGAAAAGGCAAAAACCGCTACCTTGACCAAGGCTGGCATTAAAAAAGCAGAGGAATATTTTCATATTGACAATTTGACGGATGCGGAGAACATCACACTGCAGCACCATATTAACCAGGCCATTCGCGCACATGGCGTCATGGTTCGGGATGTGGACTATGTTGTAAAAGACGGGGAAGTCATTATTGTTGACGAATTTACCGGACGCCTGATGATTGGACGCCGCTACAATGAAGGCTTGCACCAGGCTATCGAAGCCAAAGAACATGTGACGGTGGAAAAGGAATCCAAAACCCTGGCTACCATCACCTTCCAGAATCTGTTCCGGTTGTACCAAAAACTCTCCGGCATGACTGGTACCGCATTGACAGAGGAAGATGAATTCCGCGAAATCTACAAGCTGGACGTCATTGAAATTCCCACTAATAAACCGGTTATCCGGAAAGATCATCCAGATATTATTTATAAAACCGAAAAGGCAAAATTCAACGCAGTGATTGACCAGATTGTCGAGTGCCACGAAAAGGGGCAGCCTGTTTTGGTCGGTACAGTTTCCATTGAAAAATCAGAACTCCTCAGCCAAATGCTCAAACGCAGGGGCGTAAAACACGAAGTACTCAACGCAAAATACCACGAAAAAGAAGCGGAAATTGTCGCGCAGGCCGGGCATTACGGCGCCGTCACCATTGCCACCAACATGGCCGGACGTGGTACGGACATCAAACTCGGCGGCAACGAAGAATATATGGCAAAAGCCGATATGCGTAAGCAGGGCTACTACGAGGAACTCATCAACGACGCGACCAGCTATTTTGAGACAGATGATGAGGAGATCCTGGAAGCGCGCAAAACCTACCAGGAGCTTTTGAAAAAGCACAAGGCCGCCATTGAAACAGAGGCAGACCGTGTACGGGAAGCAGGAGGATTGTACATCCTGGGTACGGAACGCCATGAATCCCGGCGAATCGACAACCAGCTGCGCGGCCGTGCCGGCCGTCAAGGCGATCCAGGCGAAAGCCGCTTCTTCCTCTCCCTGGAAGATGATCTCCTTCGTCTGTTTGGCGGCGAACGCATTAATATGATGATGAACACCCTCAAAGTCGATGAGGATATGCCTATCGAATCCAAAATGCTTTCCAACACTATTGAAAGCGCCCAAAAGAAAGTGGAGGGCCGTAACTTCGGTATTCGTAAGAATGTCCTGAAATTTGACGATGTCATGAACAAGCAGCGTGAAATCATATACAAACAGCGTTCCCAGGTACTTGACGGCGAAGATCTCAAGGACGTCATTTCCAAGATGATCAATGAATTTATTGCCGAAACGGTAGATACCTATTTGACAGATACCGATGTCCACGATAACTGGAACCTGGAAGGGCTTCACGACTATTTCCTTGGCTGGCTGATTTCCGATGATGAACTGCGTTATGAAGGCGAAGAACTTGCTAACGCAGATAAAGAAGATATCAAAAAAGAGCTTCAGGAAAAGGCTGCAAAACTCTATGCTGAGCGGGAAAACAAATTTACTTCCAATGTCATGCGTGAATTGGAACGCGTGATTTTGCTCAGAGTGGTCGATACCAAGTGGATGGATCATATCGATAACATGGAAGAACTCAAGCGCGGCATCTATCTGCGTTCTTATGCACAGCATGACCCCGTGCAGGAATATGCCAAAGAAGGCTTTGACATGTTTGAGGAACTCATTCACTCCATTAAGGAAGATACCTGCAAACTGATGCTCACCATCCAGATTCGCACGAACGAAGAACCAAAAAGGGAACAGGTTGCCAAACCGACAACGGCTTCTCATGGTGGGGACGCCTCTGAAAAATCCGTGAAAAAGGAACCTCGCCGGGTGAAAAAGGTTGGCCGGAACGACCCCTGTCCCTGTGGAAGCGGGAAAAAATACAAAAAATGCTGCGGCAGATTTGAATAAGGGATCATCCGTTTACCCGCTGGAATGTTCCAGCGGGTATTTTTCAAAATGGAGGAAATTTGTATGGACAAACAGCTTTTAATGTTTTTGTTTTACCTTCTGTGTATATTTTGAACAGCTTTTAAAAAAATCAATCGAACATCAGGCGATTATTGTGGACAAAACCGTCTACCGTCCACAGGTTGACGTGGTGGATTATGGGGGAAGTCTTTGCTATATTGCGCAGATTTCTCTTCAAAACGGAGAGGCATTAAAAGCCACCAGTTTTGAAGTTTTGAACCCCAGTGAAGAGATTGCCTCTTTGGAAGATGTCTTGTCCCTACTGCAAAGCCGGTGTGAAAAGGCGTTTCAAAAAGGGGTTCTCCCCTGTACCTCCTGTCTGGACCGACGACTGACCCAGCAATACCGGGAATGCCTGGCATAACAGGCCATTGTCTGTTTTCCATTTCCCAGCTATAATAGTAGTCAAAGATAAGTATCCATTCCTTTGAACCAAATATCCAGGAGGGGATTTGTGTGAATCAATCCATGGAGAGTATTTTGCAATATTTTGATGAAAAGGAACTCAAATACTATGTTTTACAACATCCGAATAAAGCGGGACAGGAATTGATACGGATCCGTTTTCGCGGGAAAAATATCAATTCCATTCGGTTACACCTTATTGTAAATTCTAAGGGAACCAACCTGGCCGTCCGTATCTGGTCCATTGCAAAAATTCCTGATTTGGAGAAACAATCTGCTATTTATCCCCTGCTCAATGAACAAAATCTGGACTACCGCTGGTATCGGTTTGTCCTGGATCAGGACAATGAAATATCCGCTTTCGCAGATGCGGTAATTACTCCGGATACCGCCGGGGCAATTGCCCATGAACTGGTAATCCGCGGCGTACAGATTGTGGAAGATGTTTATCCATTCTTTATGAAAGCAATTGGGGAAGATTAAATTTTTGTTTCCGTTATTATAAAAAGGGACATTCGTATCCGCCGCACAAATTCTCCGCTCCGTTTTATTATTACTCCCCTATTTCACATATACTAATAACAGTGCCAAGTTACTACTCCAAGCCAAAAGTAAGTTATATTGGCCTGGCAGAACATGGAGGGAAATCCTCAATGAATATTTATCAGGGAATCAAAGAACTCATCGGGCACACGCCGCTTGTCCGTTTGGCAAACCTGGAGAGAAAATATCGTTTAAAAACAGAAATCATTGCAAAACTGGAAGCGTATAATCCTGCCGGAAGTGTCAAAGACCGTGCCGCACGTTCCATGCTGGAAGACGCCATTCGCCAGGGAAAACTCACACAGGATGCAGTGATTATAGAACCTACCAGTGGAAATACGGGAATCGGCCTTGCATCTTACGCCTCCACATTGGGGTTACGCGTCATCTTGACCATGCCGGAAACCATGAGCCAAGAGAGGAGAAATCTACTCAAGGCCTATGGGGCGGAATTGGTGTTGACTCCTGGGAAGGAAGGGATGCAGGGCGCAATTCAAAAGGCCCAGGAGTTATGCAAAACAACAAAGCATGCATTTTTGGCAGGACAGTTTGTTAATTCGGCCAATCCCAGGGCACACTATGAAACAACGGGCCCGGAAATTTGGGAAGATACTGACGGTGAGCTTGATGTCTTTGTTTCCGGTATTGGAACCGGTGGAACTATCAGCGGGACAGGGAAATACCTCAAGGAAAAAAATCCTTCCATTTGTATTGTCGCCGTAGAACCACAGGGCTCCCCTGTGCTTTCAGAAGGGAAAAGCGGTCCGCATGGGCTACAAGGGATCGGCGCAGGGTTTGTCCCAGAAACTCTGGACACCTCCGTGTGGGACACCATTATGCGGGTAACGGAACAGGACGCTTTTGAGACCTGCCGGGAGATTGCAAAACGGGAAGGCATTCTTGTTGGTATCAGTTCCGGGGCCGCTATTTTTGCAGCCATCCAGTATGCAAAAGTTTTACAGCCCCAAGGAAAGCGCATTGTTGTCCTGTGCCCTGATTCTGGGGAACGGTATCTTTCCACAGGAATTTTTGGATAATTTATGAACAACTCATGTGATTTTACCTGAATTTAATCAATCTTTATGGTTTGATATCACTGAAATCACAAAAAAACACAGCTTTTCTTGTGCAATGATTGACATCCAATTTCGAAAAAGGTAATATTAAAGCATATCTGCACCACATTTGCTGATGGTATTACGCCGTTTGGGATTCGGATACAGCAGGAGGAATTACTGTGGAAAATCGGACAATACTGACGGATGTTACTGTTCGCAGGGCTTATCGAAGTAACGTTCGCGTTGCTAAAAAAGAGCAGGGATATACTTTGACCAGAGCACAAAAGGTATACGGCCATTTTAAACGTGTCTTGGATATTTTTCTTGCACTGATTGCAGTGATTGTGCTGTCTCCGGTGCTAATTGCCTGTGCCATTGCAATCAAATGTGATTCCAAAGGGCCGGCAATTTTTAAACAGAACCGTGTCGGCAGGGGCGGAAAATCCTTCCGGGTTTATAAATTCCGTACCATGAGTACGGATGCTCCGGCAAATGTTGCAACCGCTGAGATGAAGAATGCAGACTGTTATATTACAAAAGTGGGTAATTTCCTTCGTAAAACCAGCTTGGATGAACTACCCCAGTTTTTCAATGTCCTGAAAGGGGATATGAGCCTGATTGGCCCGCGCCCTCTGGTTGAAACGGAAACAGAAGTCCATGAAAAGCGAATGCAGTATGGGGTCTATGCACTTCGTCCAGGAGTCACGGGGCTTGCCCAGGTGAGTGGTCGGGATCTGGTCACCATTGACGAAAAGGTAATGTATGACCGGGAATATCTTGAAACCTTTTCTCCTTTGACGGACTTAAAGATTATTTTCCGCACCGTGGGGGTTGTTTTGTTCCATAAATTTTATGCGGAAGGCTCCGATTTGCCGGAAAACAAAAAAGATTCTGAAAAGTAATGTGGGGATACAGAAAACCCCCGGTATGAAAATTTTTCATACCGGGGGTTTGTCCTTTTTCAAAATTTTAGAATAAACTGGAAAATTCGTAGATGTTTTCCAGTGGATTTCTTTACTTTCTGTATTGAATATGGTATTGTGGACAAAACCTCTTTTCTTTTGATAGATTCTCAGTTTTTGTGGAAATGTCCACAGAGGGAGGACATTATGCAGAAATCCATTTTCAAAAATACCATGCTCAAAATGCTTTTGAGCATTTTTAACATCTGCATTCCTCTGGTAATTGGCCCTTATCTTGCAAGGCTGTTTGACAAAGAGCTGTATGGGCGCTACAATGACGCACTGACCATTATTTCTGTTTTAATCCCCATTGCGGGTTTTGGAATTTATAATTATGGTATTCGCACCATTAGCCGAATCCGGGAAGACAGGGAAAAATCCTCCCAGCTGTTCACTATACTTTTTGGAATTGGCGTGATTACAAATTTAGCAGGGTTTGGCCTGTTTCTATTATATTTTACCCGACTACGGGAAAATGCTGATTTCGCAATTTACGCCGCGCTGTCCATTCAAATTTTGGCAAATATTTTTTTAACCGAATGGATGAATGAAGCCTATGAAAACTACAGCTTTATCATGGGTAAGACCATTATAGTGCGGATTCTCTATGTCTTTGCCATATTTTTGTTTGTCAAAAAATCGGATGACGTCGCTGTTTATGCGCTACTGCTCTCCCTTTCCAATCTACTCAATAATCTTATCAGCTTTCTTTATCTGAAAACCAAGGTGAAATTTTGTTTTACTATCCGAATACCCCAAGTTTCTCCCATTATCAAGACTTTGTCCTGCCTTGTGCTGATTTCCAATTCCGGACTGCTGTTTACCCAACTGGATCGGCTATTTTTAAGCCGTTTCGGAGGGCCCGTCACCAATGTCTCCTATTATGTGCTTTCCCAAACCCTGTTCGATACCCTGCTAAATATTATCAATCCCATTGTCCTCGTCTCCATTCCGCGCCTTTCCAAGCTTCTTAGCGAGGGCAAGGGAACAGAGTATCTTCGGTTACAGGGAAAATCCTCCCGCAGCTATCTTTTAATTACTTTTCCCATGAATATGGGGGCCGCCATGATGGGTTCTTTTATTATGCAATTATATGGCGGTTTTCAATATACCGATGCGGGAATAGTCCTTTCCGCATTTGCCCTGCGCAATTTTATCCGATGCTTGGATCTAATCCTTGCAAACCAGGTGCTCTATCTCTATGGACAGGAACGGCTGATTATGCGTTTGACTTTTTTCAGTGGAACCATCAACTTTTTGCTCAATTCCCTACTCGTTTTTGGCAACGCTGTCACACCGTCCCATTTGGTCGCTACCACAGCAATAGCAGAAACAGTTTTGGTTTTCTTTGAATACCGTGCTGTAAAATCGTTGAATCCCCAGTTTCAATTATTGACGTCCCACAGCAGAAACTACCTGCTGCTGTCCCTGCTCTTTTTCCCCATCCGGTGGGGAATTTCCAAACTAAATCTTGCATTTGCGATGGATGGCCTTTTGACCATTGGAATATGCGTCTGTTTTTATTTTGCTGTACTTTACTTTGCGAAAGATTCCATTGTAAGGGAATTCACAAGCACCGTCTTAAAACGAATCCTTCCAAATCATGAAGAATGATGCTGAACATACGCCATATATAAAATGGGAACCTCTATTGCTAGAGATTCCCATTTTTGTTCCAAAACTGTTCCGGTTAATTTCTATCCCAGCTGAGGAGTTTCCTTAGAAATCCCGGCAGACAATGCATCGGAAACAAGAAGCAGGCGCTTTTTTAAAATCCTGTCTCCAACGCTCCCTTCAGTAAAATTGAGCAGGACCTCGGGTACAAGATAACACACGAATAATAAAGAAGTGGAAAATGCCGAACCACTCTGTTGATAAGCCCACAATCCCAAGCCATAGCTCGTCATCTGCTCCCGAACAAGGAGACAAACTGTCCAAGCTGGAACAGGACGAAGGACTTTAGTTCCTGTACAAATAAAACCAAGTCGACTTTGCTCCTTTCTATATTAACGAAAAGATGCAAAGCCAAAATGTCGGACGGCAAACCAAAATCAAACGTCTATTAGGGACCATCCGCTTCATGCATTCGCCGTCCGGTACCATGCTTTGCCAACTGCGATTACATTCATCTCTTTCTCTTCTTTCATGGATTGTGCCCTAGCGGGAGTTTTTTCTGGCACGCAGGCTAAAGGTCATTGGAAGTTTTCCCCGAAACTTCTTTGAGTAAAACAACCCATCTTTCTCCCGCTCCATTCCCCCAATATCGCACATATATCCGTCAAACTCGTGAAAATATTCAATCGTCATTCCTGCCTTAGTCAAGCATTCAAACAACATCCCGACTGTGTACATCCAGGTATAGTGTTCTACCGCATGCACTTTTCCTGCATACCCTCCAAGGCCAGTTTCCACTACGGGCTCCGTTTCAAAATAGGGATACCGAACTTTCAGTTCCCCTTTTGAAAACTTTTCTTCATCAAAAATAAGGAAAAAAGGATGCGCGTCATTGAGATATAGCTCCCCTTCGGGATTTAACAGCGAAGAGACAATCTGCGCCCATTTTTCTTTGTCCGGTATCCAGATCAGCGCACCCTCACTGACAAAAATCAGATCGTATTGTTCATGGTGGCGTTTCGTGAGTTCCATAATATCACTGACAAAAAACCTCGTATTGCTCACTCCAAGTTTCTGTGCCATCCGACAGGCAGCCTGAATATTTTCCGGCACCAAGTCCACACCAGTTACCTGGGAAGCCCCAAGCTGTGCAAGGTAAATGGTATCTGCGCCAGTATTACACTGCAAATGGAGGATCTTTTTCCCGCGGAGTTCGCCCAGTTCCTCTTCTATTTTTTGACTAAACCGGTATGTTCCATCTTGGAACGCTTTTAAAAAGGTTTGATAATGTTCCTGGGTGAGCTGAGACCAGGCCAGCTGATTCTGTTTTATCTCGTCCATTTCACTGTCTCCTCTATCAACAGGTTGTAAAAATGGAGGGAGGAAAAGTTCCATCCCTCCATTTCTATCCATCCCATTAAGCGGGAAGCGACATCTCCTGAAGTTGCGCAGTATATAGTTTGTAGTACTCCCCTTTTCGCTCCATCAGTTCCTCATGGCTCCCACTCTCCACAATTCTCCCATCGTCAATATACATGATACGGTCGCAGTTTTTGATGGTGGACAACCTGTGCGCAATGATAAAGGAAGTCCTGCCCTTAAGCATTTGGTTAATTCCTTCCTGCATCAGGCGTTCTGTTTTTGTATCAATGGAAGAGGTAGCCTCATCCAGAATCAGGATTTTCGGATCAGAAATCAAGGTGCGTGCAAAGGAGATGAGCTGTTTTTGTCCCTGAGAGAGACGGCTTCCGCGCTCATTCACAGGAGTGTCATATCCACGTTCCATTGAATGGATAAATTCATCCGCCCGGACAGTTTTTGCCGCTCGTTCAATTTCCTCCTGAGTGGCATCCAGTTTGCCATAGCGGATATTTTCCCGGATATCTCCCGAGAAAATAAAACTGTCCTGCATCATAATTCCCATTTGGCTGCGCAGGGAGTGTAGCGTTACCCGGTTCACCTCATGCCCATCGATAAGCACATGTCCGGAAGCAATATCATAAAACCGGCTAATCAGGTTAATTACCGTTGTTTTTCCAGCACCTGTTGGTCCAACCAGTGCAACACTTTCTCCCGGGCGCACTTTGAAGTTCATACCCTTGAGGATTGGATGCCCCGGTTCATATTCAAACACAACATCCTGAAACTCCACTTCCCCTTTAATCGGTGGAAGTTCATAGGCGTCTTCTGCGTCTTTAATTTTGACCGGTTCGTCCATGGTTTCAAAAATACGTTCCAAATAGGCAAGAGTGTTAATCATTTCGTTATAGATATCCGCAATGTTCAAAATCGGCTGCCAGAAACGGGAAGCATAGTTTCCCATGGCAATCAGGGTACCAAATTCAACGATTGGCTGAATCCAGAATACTCCCGCCACATAAACAAAAGCCGTGACAATTTGGGAAATATTATCCACAGAAAACCAGACCCAGTTAGAGCAGACAACACCCTTTAAAAACGTCGTCCGGCAGGCTTCCAAAAGTTTGTGGAAAATTCCCGCATTCTCTTTTTCTCTTGCAAACGCCTGGGTAACTTTAGCCCCGTTAATGCTTTCATGGATATAGGCGTTCATATTGGAGTTTTTATTGGAAAAACGCTGCCATGCGCGGCGCTCCGCCGGCATAATTAACCACACAATGAGAAGCAGTACGGGAAGTCCCGCTAAAATGACAAGTCCCAATTTCACATTGGCAATCAACATAAATATGGCAATAAAAATCAAGTTGATAAACTCCATAATAAAGTTGAGAAGCCCGTTCGATAGCATATTGGAGACATTGTTGATGTACTGTACCACACGCACCAGGATTTTTCCATGTGGGCGGTCGTCATAATACGAAAACGGGAGTTCCTGCAAATGCGCAAACAAATCCGTCCTCATATCAAATACAATTTCCTGGCCCACTTTGGTTGCAATACGGGAACGAACCCAGACCATAACAATGGATATGACAATTGTAACGGTCAACAAAACACCGCACCAGATAAGATGCGGGATATCCTTTTGCGGAACCGCATTGTTGAGTGCATCCTGAGTAAGCAGGGGCCCGCAAAGCGAGGCAAGGGAACCGATAATACTGGCAACCAGTGCCAAAATCAGGAGTTTTAAGTGTTTTTTAATATAGACAAAACTGCGTTTTAAATGCTGTATATTAAAGGGGGTTTCTAGATTTTCGTCGACATCAAATTTATTTCGAGCCATTTGCTATGCACCTACCTTTGCTCCCTCGTGCTGGAGGCTGAAGATCTCATAGTAGTACCCGCGTTTTCTAAGCAGTTCTTCGTGAGTACCCATCTCCTGAATTTTTCCATCTCCGAGGATAATAATTTTATCTGCATCTTTGACCGAGGAAATTCTCTGCGCAATGATAAACTTTGTGCAGGAAAAATCCAATTCGGACAGGTTCTTTTGAATCTCTTTTTCCGTTTCCATATCGACCGCGGAGGTTGTATCGTCCAGTATCAGGATAGGCGGCTTAATGGCAAGAGCACGCGCCAACGCAAGTCTCTGCTTTTGTCCGCCGGAAAGCCCGACTCCGCGCTCGCCAATGATGGTTTCAAATCCATCCGGAAGCCCATAAATAAAATCTGCTGCCGCCACATGGGCAAAACGCCGAGTTTCCTGTTCAGGCATGTCGGAATCACCATAGGCGATGTTGCCGTCAATCGTATCGGAAAACAAGAATACCTCCTGTGTTGCCATGCCAATATTGGAACGCAGCGATTGCAAATGCCAGTCGCGTACATCCACACCGTCCACCAGGACCCGTCCACCGCTGACATCATAAAATCTGGCGATCAGGTTGACAAGGGAAGTTTTTCCAGACCCAGTAGAACCCATAATGGCAATGGTTTCCCCAGGGTTTGCCTCAAAGTTAATGTGGTCGAAAACCTGGTTGTTGCCAAAAGAAAAACTGACATTTTCAAATTTGACAGAGCCTCCTATCCGACGATCCGAATGTTTTGCTTTGTCTTTATCCACGATGTTTGGCACCCCATAGTACATTTCAATGACCTTGTTTGCGGATGCAGAAAACCGCTGGAGATCGTTTAAAATCATACCGAGATCGCGCATCGGCTGGGACACTGCCCAGGACAGTGTTGAAAAAGCGGAAAGCTGTCCAGGGGTCAACTGTCCAAGGATAATGAACAGGCCTCCAACCAAAACCGTAATAATGGTCAGGGAATTGGATAGGAATTCCATGATTGGCATGTAACGCAACCAGGTAAAGTTTGCATCTAGGCTAGCTTCCCGATAGTTTCGGTTTTTTTCGTCAAATTTCTGCTTTTCAAAATCTTCTCTTGCAAAAGCCTTGACAATTCGGTTTGCTTCGATGTTTTCCTGGGCATTGGTATTCATTTCAGAAAGCCGTTCTCTCAAAATTGCATACTTGGAACGCACCTTTTTCCGGAAGCGGATGGAAACAATTAGAAGAATCGGCGTAATAACCAGCATGGAAAGGGTAAAATAGACATTGATCGTGAAAAAATAGATAATCGTAGCAACAAAGAGAAAGATCGCTGTTACAAGACGACGAACCGCCCATCCCACAGTAAAGCGTACGTTGTCGGTATCCCCAGTCATTCGGGTCATCAGGTCGCCAGTACGGTTGCGGTCATAGTAGGCCATGTCCTGCGTCTGCACTTTGTCAAACAGTACTGTAAGAATATTGACCTTCATTCCCTGGGCACAGTAGTCCATTGTATAAGCCGCACCGACGTTCATTGATACACGGATGAGCTGTACCAGGCACATTGCCCCGACAAGCGGCAGCAAGTACTGAGTATAGTGGACAATTTGCCCAGTTTCATCCGGTTGCCCGGTAATGACATAGTCAATAAGCAGCTGGGTCAACTGCGGATTGATAATCACCATTGCCGATGCAATCAGTGCCAAAAACAGGCCGGCAATATAACGGCCATGGTACCCCTTAAGGTTTTTCCAAACCCACTTGATCTGTAACACGGTTCCATTCCTCCTCTTATTTTTCTATGCCTTTTTAAAATTTCCCAACTGTACCCATTGTATAGCATTGGAAAATTTATTTCTATTTCAATTTTTTGATTTATACAACATGCACAAACAGATTTTTCCCTCGGGAAACTGTGCACATTTACCAGTTTCCTATCCGCTTGAGCTCTTTCCAAAAATTTGATATGATGGAAAAGAAGAAAACATGTATTTCGCCTTGATTCCATAGAAGGGAAGTGTATCAAACCATGGAAAAAGGTTCTCCCATTGACGCAGTTTCCTGTTTTATCATCAGCCACTTTCATCCAGATAAAATCATTCTTTTTAGTCAGAAAAAAGATTTGTCCGGCAATGTAACCAGTTTTAAATTGTGCATTGTGTCCCCGACCGACAACAAAGAGGAGATTGAGCGCAGCGTCTATCTAGATGCAGACTGTGAAATCCCTTTTGATCTACTTGTATATACCCGGAGCGAGTGGGAACAGCTCATTGGGGAGCTCGGTTCCTTTGCGTGGAAACTAAACCGAACGGGGCTGGTGATTTATGAGTAGACGTAAAACCCGTGGTTCTGACAGCCGCCGTTTTCGGGATTGGATTATGCGCGCCTATACGGATATCCGCGCAGCAAGAATGCTTTCAACAGATGAAGCCTGCTATCTTGCCTGTGCTTTCCATTGCCAACAGTGTATTGAAAAGGCAATTAAGGGGTTTCTGCTCATGGAAACCGGCAACCTCTATGATGGGCACAACTTGACCTGGCTT
>ERZ1643246.953-NODE-953-length-33931-cov-22.540589_pt1 | contig 33931 bp, 23 predicted proteins | sample MGYA00579265_ERZ1643246 | MGnify/ENA primary metagenome ERZ1643246 (study PRJEB29033, sample SAMEA4952261) | chicken gut metagenome | biome: Broiler Chicken; feature: Gastrointestinal Tract; material: Caecum | place: Ireland | collected 2018 | study: Broiler...
TTCTTTCGTTTTGTAGTTTTTTGTAATAGCATTCTATTTTAACGATTATTACATTTATAATAAGAATAATTTATTCTTTTTAGCCTCAATCTGTGATATTATTATATCATCTCATTATGAGATTATATATTTCTTTTATATTACATTTGCATTACAATTTGATTTCACTTTTGATTGCATTTATATAATTATTTTTTTAAGTTCTATAGTATAAATATCTTAATATTAAAATAGTCTTGATATCTTTACTTAATCAATTATATAATAAATATATAAAGAAAATGTTTTCGCTTTATGCTGGTGCAAATAATAAATTATCCATTTTGAAAATATTTGGACTTCTGTTATCTAGTAGAAGTCTTTAATTATAGAAGAACTATGCTTTTAGAAACAGGTTTTATGTATCATATCCAAAAATGAAGTACACCCAACTTTTGAGTACACTTCATTGTATTTTCTTGTTCTTACTTTTTATTATAATTATTTTAAGTTGTCGTAATATTATAATTGTTACAACTAATGTTGTTTGATACCGTTTTTTAGGTTGTCAATAATCTCCGTCCCATTGACATATCTAATTTCCATGGATTTTCTTTAGAACCATCTCCACCAATAATATTTATATTTGATTTTAAACTAACAACTGGTCTTAATCCATTACTAAATTTATTTCCTGCTCCGCCATCTGATTGAATACTAATGATTGTAGAATTTGATAATTCTCCATTTTGGTCTATTTTATATATATTAAAGCTTGCTCCTCGTCCATCTATTAATACAGTTCTTGATGCTAACCAATATCTAGTATTTAAATTTACAATATTTAGTTTTTTCATCTGTTCATAGTCGATTTCATAGTTTGTATCACTATCTTTAAATTTGCCATTGTATCTCTCCATAAAACTGTAATTACTAGAAAAGTTATTTAAAGCTTCTGCATTTTTATTATTTGGTACACTACCTACGCATCTTGCATCTATTGCATATGTTGTATTTATATAATTTTCGGCTTCTTTGTTTAATTTTGTAATCGCTGTATTGTATAATTCTCCAACTGTTTCTGTATTTCCTGTATCTTCTCCAATTTCAACATTTTTTACTATATCTTCGCTTATAATTTGTATGTTTTCACCATTTCCTGCTGATGAGTTATTGTTTTTGTATAAAATTATCCAGTTACCACTATAATTACCACTACTATAATTTATATAATCTCCTTCTTTTATTTTACTATTATAATCTTGTATTATTGTTATTGGAGAAGATATCGTTTCTATTTTATTTCCTGCATTATCTACTGTTAATACATGTAAATAATATGTTCCTGCTGTTGTTGTGCTTAATGTTATCGTTTGTGGATTATTGTCATTTGTAAATGAATTTTGGTAACTTCCTACTTCTTCTCCCATTTCTCCTGCATTTGTATTATAATCCCATTTGCTTCCTATTATATTTAATCCACTCTCATTATCTGTAAATGTTACAGTTGCTGTTATACTTCCTGTTGTTTCTACACTTGTTCCGCTTAAGCTTATTTGTGCATTTGGTTTTATTAAATCTTCTACTGTTATATTTGCCGTTTTGCTTCCTTCTGTTCCGTTAAATAATCTTCCATATACTGTTTGTCCTAATGTTAAGTCTGTTATCTCATATCCACTTGTTGTATCTATCCAATTTTCTTCTGCTATTCCTCCTATTTGATACTGTAATGTATATCCTTCTTCACTTGTTGTTATCATTGTACTTGCTTTTCCATTTTCCCATTCTACTGGGCTAAATTGTACTGCTCCCTCTGGTAAAGGTTCTTCTGGCGTTTCGCTACTTCCTCCTACTCCATTTAACATATTCTCTATTGTTGATGTTACATCATTCATTTGAGCTTGCTCGTTTATTACTGCCTCATTTGTCTTATTTGCTGCCTCTTGTGCCTTTTTTACTACCCCATTTGGTCCAAATACTAAACTTATTGTTATTCCTGCTAGTATCAAAAGAATTACAATAGTCACAACTAATGCTATTAGCGTTATTCCGTTTATTATTATATTTCTGTAATGCCTTAGAACCCATTAAATTTACTTTTTTTCTTGTCTCTGCTTTCATTCTTATTCCTCCAATTCTCTTTCGTTATTATTCCCATCTTTTTCTTTCTTAATCATTATTTTATTCTTTCGTTTTGTAGTTTTTTGTAATAGCATTCTATTTTAACGATTATTACATTTATAATAGGAACAACTCGTTCTTTTTATTCTCATTATGTGATACTATTATATCATCTCATTATGAGATGATATATTTCTTTTATATTACATTCGCATTACAATTTGATTGCATTTATATAATTATTTTTTTAATTCTATAGTATAAATATCTTCGTATTAGATTTATAATAATTTTGATTATAAAATAAGAGCAAGAAATATTGTAAAGTGCGACCCAAAGTTGAGTACACTTCATTATATTTTCCTGCTCTTAATTTTATTATAATTAAATTTATAAATACCTTAATTTATATTCTAATATTTTTAATTTTATTACTTTAGTAACCTGTTCCAAATTTCTGATCTTCAAAAAATGACCTATCCCAAATTGCTAATTACAACTAGTATTATTTAGTGCCGTTTTTTAGGTTGTCAATAATCTACGTCCCCATTGACAACCTTTCCGTCCCCATTGACAATAAACATGGCATCGCCGAAGCTAAAGAAACGGTATTTCTTTTCTACGGCTTGATTGTATGCCTCCATTATAAAGTCTTTACCTGCTAATGCAGATACTAATATTATTAATGTAGATTCTGGTAAGTGAAAGTTTGTTATTAATGCATCTATGCATTTGAATTTATAACCAGGATAAATGAATATGCTTGTGTCTCCTTCTGTTGCTTCTACCATGCCATTTTCGTCTGCAATTGATTCTAATACTCTACAAGATGTTGTCCCTACTGCAATTACTCTATGTCCTTCTCTTTTTGCTTTGTTTATTTTGTCTGCATCTTCTTGTTTTATGTAGAAGTGTTCTGAATGCATGTCATGTTCTTCTACATTTTCTACTTTTACAGGTCTAAATGTACCAATACCAACGTGTAATGTTACATTTGCTATTTCTACACCTTTTGCTTGTATTTTTTCTAAAAGCTCATTTGTAAAGTGCAAGCCTGCTGTTGGGGCTGCTGCTGAGCCTTCATATTTTGCATATACAGTTTGGTACCTATCTTTTTCTTTTAATTTTTCGTGAATATATGGTGGAAGTGGCATTAAACCTATTTGGTCTAATATTTCATTAAATATTCCGTCATATTCAAATTTCACTTTTCTATTTCCGTTTTCTAACTTTTCAAGTATTTCTGCTCTTAATAGAATTTTTTGATTTTCTTTTTGCTCAAGCACACCTTCTCCAAAAATAACTTTTGTACCAGGCATAAGTCTTCTTCCTGGTCTTACCATTACTTCCCATATATCCCCATCAATTCTATTTAAAAGCAAAAATTCTATATGTGCACCTGTTTCTTCTTTTACGCCATAAAGTCTAGCAGGAATAACTTTTGTGTTATTCCTTACTAAGCAGTCTCCTGGTTCTAGATAATCTATAATGTCTTTAAATATTTTATCTTCAATAGTTTTATTTTTTCTGTCTAATATCATTAATCTAGATTCATCTCTATTTTTTATAGGAACTTGTGCTATTAGTTCTTTTGGTAAATTATAATTAAAATCTGATACTTTCATTAAACGCTCCACCCTATTTCTATTTCTTCTCTATTTGCAAATAGTTTTTCTATTCTTTTTATTATACTTTTTATTTCTTCAATAACATTTTGGGGTTCTTTTAGTGCATCTAACTCATATGTAAATTCAAAATCTGCTGGAGTTGCTGGTTTTACACTGTATATTTCTTGTGGCACCCCAATTCTACTTGTATCTGCTGCCATAACTTGACATTGCATATAGTCTGTATACCATCTTTTTAAACCTACTACTTTTTCATCTGTATAACCATACATACTGTAGTCATGTAATGCTGGTACTGTATATCCATTTTCTTCTGAATTTCTCTCTAATGTATGTAGAAACTCATGTATAAATACTTCTTCTGGAAATGTATTTACAGATGCATTATATGTAAAACTATAGTTATTTTTTTCTGGTATTTTTACATTTGAATATCCTATTCCATAGTAGTCCATGCCTCCAAGACCAATCCAGTCATGAATATCTCCTGTTAAGTTTTTGTTAATGTCACCTAATTTCATTACTACAAAAATATGGTCATAGTCTTTTCCTTGTAAATAGCTGTCTATTAGCCCTGCTGCATCTTCTTCTGACAAGTAATATCCATTTTCTTCGTCATATGAAAGACTTGTTATTGGAGTTGTAATTTCTATAGTTTCGTATTCTGCTGACATTTTACCGCCACTCATAGTTCTTATGCTGTCTTTAAACCTTGACATATTGCTTTCTATATTTAATACATCTTCCCTATCCATGCTTTCTTGTACTTTTGTACTGGTAACACCTTGATTAATTACAGCATCTGTGTTTTCTAGTATAAAACATACAAAGTTCCATTTTGTACTTGTGTCTGGTGTTCCTGCCTCTATTTTAAAGTCTGAAAACCAAGCGGTTCCTTTTGATTTTTCTTGGAATCCGCCTAATCTAAAACCAATGTTAACAACATCTCTATTTCTAGAGTTAAATAACATTTCTATCTTAGTCCAATCGTTTGTGCCTGTTAAAGATTTAGATCTTTCTGTTGTATCTTCTATACAAATATGTGCTCCACCACTTATCATGTTATCTAAATTTTCTACATTTTCTGTTTTTACCATACAAGTTACTCTATATGGTGTGTTTGGAGTAACTTGCACTTCTTGGAAAAACATTGCATCATTATAGTTTTCATTTGTTAATTTATAACTATTTGTATCACTATACTTTATTTCTTTATCTCTCTCAAACATTGTTAAATGTGGTTCTCTAACGCTTTTCATATAATAATTAAAATTATATTTACTATATATTGATACAAATACTGCAATAAATATAAATAGTATAATTAACAAGATTACATTTTTTATTAATCTACCTTTTCTTATTGCCATAAAATTTAATTCCTTTCAATTTTGTGCATTACCTCACTACATCTATGGCATAGTGTAGGATAGTCTTTGTCTTCTCCTACAGTTGTAGAATATGTCCAACATCTTTCACATTTTTCTCCATCTGCTTTTTCTACTTTAACACCAATTTTGTCTGTATCTCTTCTCTCATTTTTTTCAATTGCTAATCCAGAAATTATAAATACTTCTTGTAGTAAATCTTTGTTATCTACTAAGAATTTATATTCATCTCCGTCAGCATATAAAGTAACTTTTGCATCTAAAGAATTTCCTATTGTTTTGTTTGCTCTTTGAAGTTCTAATTCTTTTGCTACTATGTCTTTTAGCTCTATAATTTTATTCCATTTTTCAGTTAATTCTTTGTTATCATATTTTTCGTTTACTTCTGGCCAGTATGCAAGCATTACACTTTCTACTTGCTCATTTTTTGTATGAGGCATATATTTCCAAATTTCTTCTGCTGTATATACAGTCATTGGTGCTAACATTTTTACTAAAGCATCTAATATAATGTACATTGTTGTTTGCGCAGCTCTTCTCTCTTTAGAATCTTTTAAAGATGTATATAATCTGTCTTTAATAATGTCTAAATAGAATGTACTCATATCTGTTACGCAGAATTGGTTGATATCACGATATACCATGTGGAAATCATAATTTTCATAATTTTTAGTACAGTCTCTTATTAATTTGTTTAATCTAGTTAGTGCCCATTTATCTATTTCTTGTAAATCCTCATAAGCTACTGGATTTTCTGGGTCATAATCACATGTATTTCCTAAAATATATCTTGCTGTATTTCTTATTTTTCTGTATACTTCAGAAATTTGTTTTAATATACCTTTTGAGATACTAACATCTGACTTGAAGTCTGAAGAAAGTACCCAAAGTCTTAATATGTCTGCGCCATATTCTTTTACTATGTCTTGTGGAGCTATTCCGTTTCCTAAAGACTTAGACATTTTTCTACCTTGATCATCTACTATAAATCCATGTGTTAAAACTTGTTTATATGGAGCTATTCCATTTACTGCAACAGATGTAAGCATTGAAGATTGGAACCATCCTCTGTATTGGTCTTGACCTTCTAAATATAAGTCTGCAGGATAATTTATTCCTCTTTCTACTAAAACACCTTGATGTGATGAGCCAGAGTCAAACCATACATCCATTATGTCTGTTTCTTTCTTAAACTCCTTGCAACCACAGTGTGGACAAGTTGCTCCTTCTGGCATTAATTCTTTTTCGTCTTCGTCAAACCAAGCATTTGAACCTTTTTCTCTAAATATTGCTTGAATTTTCTTTATGCTTTCGTCTGTAACATATTCTTTACCACAGTCTTTACAATAGAATATAGGAATTGGTACACCCCATGTACGTTGTCTAGAAATACACCAATCGTTTCTGTCTCTTATCATTTCAGAAATTCTTTCTTCACCCCATGATGGGAACCATTTTACTTTCTTAACTTGTTCTAAAGTTTCTTTTCTAAATCCATCTACAGATGCAAACCATTGATCTGTGGCTCTATAAATTATAGGCTTTTTACATCTCCAACAATGTGGATATGAGTGCATTAATTCTTCTTGTTGTAATAAGTATCCATGTTCATCTAGCCATTTTATAATTTCTGTATTAGATTTTGCATAATACATTCCTGCAAATGGTCCTGCACCTTCTGTTTGATGTCCTTTTGCATCAACTGTAACTACAATATCTAATCCATTTTTTAATCCACATAAGTAGTCTTCTTTACCATATCCAGGTGCTGTATGAACTGCTCCAGTACCCATTTCTAGGTCTACTTTAACAGTATCGTCACTTCCTAAAACTACTTTAGAAGTTCTGTCTAAAAATGGATGCTTGCATAATACGCCTTCTAATTGTGAGCCTTTAAATGTTTTAATTATTCTGTAATTTTCTATACCTGCTTTTTTCATTACTTGGTCTACTAAGTCTTTTGCCATAACTAATTTTTCGTTATTTGCTTCTACAACTGCATATATAAACTCTCCATCTACTGTAATTCCCATATTACCTGGCAATGTCCAAGGTGTAGTTGTCCAGATAACTATTGATGTGTCATTTGTTACAACTCCGTTTCCTTCTACAACTGGGAATTTTACAAATATTGATGTTGCTTTGCTGTCTTTATATTCAATTTCAGCCTCTGCTAATGCTGTTTCGCACTCTGTACACCAAAATACTGGTTTTAATCCTTTATAAATGTAACCTTTTTTATACATATCTCCAAAAACGCCAATTTGTCTTGACTCAAATTCTGGTTTTAATGTAATATATGGATTTTTCCAGTCTCCTAATACTCCTAATCTTTTAAATCCTTCTGATTGTTTTTCTACAAACCCTAAAGCAAAGTCTCTACAAGTATTTCTAAATTTATTTACCCCAACTTTTTCTCTATCTAATCCTAATACTTCAATTGCTTTTCTTTCTGTTGGAAGTCCATGAGTATCAAAGCCTGGAACATATGGTGTATAATATCCTTCCAAGTTTTTAAATCTAACAATTGTGTCTTTTAAAATTTTGTTTAGAGCATGACCTAAGTGGATTTCTCCATTTGCATATGGAGGTCCATCATGTAATACAAATGACTCTTTTCCTTCATTTTTCTTTAACATTTTTTCGTATAGGTCATTGTCCAATACTTCTTCCTTAATTTTTGGTTCATTTTCTGGTAAATTTCCTCTCATTGGGAAATCTGTTTTTGGCAAGTTTAATGTTGCCCCATAGTTTTTCTTTTCTTCCATAATTCCTCCCTCTTGTAAATGTTTTTTGTTTTTTGCTATTTTACTTGTGCTGTTTTATTTCAAAATATTGTTTTTTTCGAGTTTTTAAGTCTTGCGTGGGTGACCGTTGTGACAACTGTTCGAGGCTTTATGCCGAGTTACAGTTGTCCAAAAGGGGAAAGACTTAAAAAGAGAAAAAAATAATATTTTGAAATTTGAGAAAGTACTATTCAAAAAACAAAAAACATTTCAATCCTAAAATTATTAGGACGAAATGTTTAAATTCCGCGGTACCACCTAACTTAGAAAAGTCAAACTTTTCTCTCTTATTTTCTCACTTACGTAGAGCATACGGCTTAATTTACTACTATTTCAAATAAGCAACTAAAAGGTGATAATAGTTAATAAAATTCCTGCTAAAATCTCAGCAACCTTTAGCTCTCTGTAGGCTGTTTATTAACTATCTTGTCCTTTATCTTCGTTTTTATCAATATTGGTATTATATCATCATATATAATATTTTTCAAGTCCCCAATTTCTATTTTATTGCTTTTCTTCCTCTAAATACTGCTACTTCACCTAATTCGTTTTCGATGTTTAGTAATCTGTTGTATTTAGCAACACGGTCTGTTCTACATGGTGCACCAGTTTTTATTTGTCCAGCATTTGTAGCTACTGCAACATCTGCTAAAGTTGTGTCTTCTGTTTCACCACTTCTATGTGATACAACTGCTGTGTATCCATTTCTTTTAGCTAATTCTATTGCGTCTAATGTTTCTGTTAATGTTCCTATTTGGTTTAATTTTATTAATATGCTGTTAGCTGTTTTGTTGTCAATTCCTTTTTGTAATCTTTTAATATTTGTAACAAATAGGTCATCTCCAACAAGTTGAACTTTATCTCCAATTTTTTCTGTTAGAGTTTTCCAAGATTCCCAGTCTTCTTCTGCTAATCCATCTTCTACAGATATTATTGGATATTTATTTACTAAGTCTACAATGTAGTCTACCATTTCTTCTTTGCTTAAGAATTTATCTATTTTCCAGAAATAGTATCCATCTTTTCCTATTTTTTTAGCTTCATCATACATTTCTGTAGATGCTAAGTCTAATGCTAAGCATACGTCTTTTCCTGGCTCGTATCCTGCTTTTTTAATTGCTTCTAATATAATTTGAATAGCCTCTTCTTCTCCAGAAACGTTTGGAGCAAATCCTCCTTCGTCTCCTACTGCTGTTGAATATCCTTTAGATTTTAATACTTTCTTTAAGTTGTGGTATACAGAAACTCCCATTTCCATACATTCTGTAAATGTTTTTGCTCCAACTGGCATAATCATGAATTCTTGTATACTTAAGCTACTGTCTGCATGTTTTCCACCATTCATTATGTTCATCATTGGAACTGGTAATTCTTTTGCATTTACTCCTCCAATGTAGTTGTATAAACTCATTCCTAAAGAGTTTGCAGCAGCTTTTGCAACAGCTAGAGAAACACCTAACATTGCATTTGCTCCTAATTTTCCTTTATTTTCTGTTCCGTCTAATTCTATCATTGTTTTATCTATTAAAGCTTGCTCGTAAACGTTCATGCCTTCTATTTCTTTTGCTATTTTTTTATTAACGTTTTCTACAGCTTGTAAAACACCTTTTCCCATGTATCTTTCTGCGTCACCATCTCTTAACTCTACTGCCTCAAAGCTTCCTGTTGATGCTCCAGATGGAACCATAGCAACTCCTGAAAATCCTCCTTCTGTAACTACCTCTACTTGTACTGTTGGATTTCCTCTTGAGTCTAATACCTCTAATGCTTTTACTGTGTCAATTCCTAAAAAATCTTTCATTTTAAAACCTCCTAAAATTTTGTGTTTTATTTTTTATAATTAACATTAAAATCCAAAATTACACAAAATATTTTTATTATATATTAAATATAAATTGAATTTTTATGTCTTCTTGCATTCTAATGTTATTTTCTATTTTTTTGATATAATTTGGCTTTTTATAGCATGTTGCTGTTCCTCTATTTGGTCTATGTATGTTTTTTTCTTTTTAGGTACTTCGTTTTGTGAATTTCCACTATTTTTCATAGATTTTAATTTTCTATTTATGTTCTTCCTTTTTCCAAGTTCATATACATTTGCCTCATTTCGTTTGCCATATTCATGTCTACTTTGCTCATCTATTCTACCAAATTCATCATTTATAATTAAATCGCCTATGTCTTGGTCACTTTCTGTAATATACTGTTCTTTTTCTTTTCTGTATTTTACCACATTTATATTGTGGTTTTTATATATTGGCTCAGTATATATTTCCTTTTTTTCATTGTGATTTTCAGACAAGTACTTATTAATTATACTTCTTTCATTTTTACTAAAACTTTCTAATGGTTTATTTAAATTTTGATAAACCCAAATTATATGTCTGTCAGAATTAGAATATTCTGAATGAAGTAGGTCCTCATAACTGTATTCAACAATAAACTTTGAATTTTCAATTTTTATTGTTAAATTTGACCATAATTCTTGTTCTGGCTTCCTTGCTAGCCTTCTTAGTTCTTTTATTGAATTATACAGCTCTTCTACTAATTTAAGATACATTTCTTCATCTAAGCTAAACTTGCTTGGAATTTCATATACATTAACTGGGTTTTTCTTAAGTATTCCTTTGGGATAATAATAAAAGTATAGCTCTCCAGTTTGCAAATTATTTATTTGATTTGTTATAGATGCATACAAGTATATTTTATCCCACTTTTCTGGAATCATATAAAAGAGTTGTCTTTGTATTTTAGCATATTCCAATTTTATACTAGGACTGGAAAGCAATAAAAATCATCCCCTCTTGCGATTATTATTACATATATTTTTCTAATAATTATTATATTTTTTAACGTACTATATATTAGACATTATATAGCACATTTTTATTAATACTATATAATTATTTCTCTATTAAGCTTTCTCCTGTCATTTCTTGTGGTTTTTCTAATCCCATAATGTCTAACATAGTAGGTGCTAAATCTGCAAGTTTACCTTCTTTTAGTTTTACTCCTTCTAATCCCACTAAAATTAATGGTACTGGATTTGTTGTATGAGCTGTTTGTGGCTCTCCTGTTTTATAGTCTATCATTTGCTCTGCATTACCATGGTCTGCTGTTATAATTAACACACCATTTTGTTTTTCTATTGCTTCTACAACTTTTCCAACGCATCCATCTATAGTTTCTACAGCTTTAACAGCTGCTTCTAAACTACCTGTGTGTCCTACCATGTCTGGGTTAGCATAATTTAATATTATGCTATCATATTTGCCCGAGTTTATTGCCTCTACAACCTTGTCTGTTACTTCTAAAGCACTCATTTCTGGTTTTAAGTCATATGTTTCTACCTTAGGAGATGGAACTAAAATTCTATCTTCACCTTCGTATTCTTTTTCTTCTCCACCATTAAAGAAAAATGTAACATGTGCATATTTTTCTGTTTCTGCAATTCTTAATTGTTTTAGTCCTTTTTTACTAATATACTCTCCAAATGTATTAACTAAAGCCTCTGGCTTAAATGCTATCTTTACATTTGGCATAGTCTCATCATATTGTGTAAAGCAAACAAAAAATAAGTTCATCTTCTTAGTTTCAAATTCATTAAAATCTTTGTCTACTAAAGTTCTTGTTATTTCTCTTGCTCTATCTGGTCTAAAATTAAAGAATATTACAGAATCGTTATCTTTTATTGTTGCAACAGGACTATCTCCATTGCAAATTACTGTAGGCTTAACAAATTCATCAAATACTTCTTTTTGGTAAGATGCCTCAATTGCTCCTAAAGCAGATGTCGCCTCTTCTCCCACTCCATTTACCATTGCATCATATGCTTCTTTTACACGATTCCATCTTTTGTCTCTATCCATTGCATAAAATCTGCCTTCTATTGTAGCTATTTTTCCTACACCTTTTTCTTTCATTTTTTCTTCAAGTTTTGCAATGTATCCTTCTCCTGATGTAGGTGGCGTATCTCTTCCGTCCATAAAGCAATGTACATAAACATTTTCAAAATCTTTTCTTTTTGCAAACTCTAAAAGAGCTACAAGATGTCTTATGTGACTGTGTACTCCTCCATCTGAAAGTAATCCCATTATATGAAGATTAGAATTGTTCTTTTTACAATTATCTATTGCATCTGAAAATTCTTTTATGCTAAAAAAATCTCCGTCTTGAATAGATTTTGTAATTCTTGTTAAGTCTTGGTAAACAATTCTTCCTGCCCCTATATTTGTATGTCCTACTTCTGAATTTCCCATTTGTCCTTCTGGTAATCCTACGTCTAATCCACTTGTGTGAATTGTTGTTGTAGGCCATGTTTTCTTTAGTTTATCTATATTAGGTGTATTTGCAATTGCTACAGCATTTCCTTTTTCATTTAGATTAATTCCAAATCCATCTAATATCATTAACATAACTGGTTTTCTATCCATATATTGTCTCTCCCCATTCTATATTAATACTTTTAGATACTATAATTTACAATGTTAGCAAACTCTTCTACTTTTAAGCTTGCTCCTCCTACTAAACCACCATCTATATCTGAAGTACTAAATAATTCTTTTGCGTTTGAAGCTTTTACACTTCCGCCATATTGTATTATAACCTTATCTGCTATGTTTTGTCCATAGTTTTTGGCAATTTCGTTTCTTATTGCTTTTATAGAATTATTTGCATCCTCAGCTGTAGCAGTCTTTCCTGTACCTATTGCCCATATTGGCTCATAGGCAATAATGGTATTTTCCACTTGTTCTTCTGTTAATCCGTCTAAGGCAATTTTTGTTTGGTTTGTAATAATTTCTTCTGCTTTTCCTGTTTCTCTTTGCTCTAAATTTTCACCAACACATACAATTGGCTTTAATTCATTTGCAAATGCAGATTTTACTTTTTTATTTACAGTTTCGTCTGTTTCATTAAAATATTGTCTTCTTTCGGAATGTCCAATTATAACATATTCAACTCCTATAGATTTTAACATTTTTCCTGAAACTTCTCCTGTATACGCTCCGCTTTCTTCCCAGTGCATATTTTGTGCACCAATTTTTATATTTGTATCTTGTGCAGTAAGTAAGCTGTAAAACAAATCTGTATATGGAACACATAAAACAACTTCTGCCTCTGAATTTTTAACTAATGGTGCTAATCCTTCAATAAATGCCATTGCTTCATTTGGAAGCATGTTCATTTTCCAATTTCCTGCTATTACTTTTCTTCTCAAAATATAATCCTCCAATAAATTAATTTACTTTATAAATACATTTTAATTTCATTTGTTTGTTAATAGACTCTTATTATCTAAGATTTTATTATTTAAAAGCTATATTTAAAGACTATTTGTTGTTTAAACAAGCAATTCCTGGAAGTTCTTTTCCCTCTAGGAATTCAAGTGAAGCTCCTCCACCTGTTGAAATATAAATATTTTCAAATGTTGTATTAGACTCTTTTTGAATTTTCTTTACAGCAGCTGCTGAGTCTCCTCCACCTATTATACATTTTGCACTACTACTTGCAATTGCCTTTGCAATTTTTTCTGTTCCTATTCTGTAGTTGTCAAATTCATTAACTCCTAAAGGTCCGTTCCATACAATAGTTTTTGCGTCTTTTAATTCTTCTGTAAACATTTCTTGTGTTTTTGGTCCTATATCAAGTATTTCCCAACCTGCTGGAACTCCATCTTTTATATCTACAAATTTATTATCTGCATCATTTGAAAAATCATTTGCAATATGGCTGTCGACTGGTAAAACAAGTTTTACATTTTTTTCTTCTGCTAACTTTAGTATTCTATTAGCCTCGTCTAATTTATCATCTTCACATTTAGACTCACCTATTTCATATCCCATAGCTTTAAAAAATGTACAAGCCATTGCTCCACCAATTAAAATTTTATCTACTTTTGTAAGTAAATTTTCTATAACACCTATTTTGTCTGAAACTTTAAGTCCTCCTAAAATAGAAACAAAAGGTCTTTCTGGATTAGAAATTGCACTACTTAACTCGCTTACTTCTTTCTCCATTAAATAGCCAGCTACAGAAGTATTTACAAAATGAGAAACTCCTTCTGTTGAAGCGTGTGCCCTATGAGCTGTTCCAAACGCATCATTTACATATATTCCATCTGTTAAAGCTGCTAACTCTTTGCTAAACTCTGGGTCGTTTTTCTCTTCTCTTTCATCAAATCTAACATTTTCTAGTAAAACTACATCTCCAGCTTGCATTGCATTTGTAAGCTCTTTTGCACTATCTCCTATAATGTCATTTGCAAGTTTTACATCTTTATTTAAAAGCTCTGATAATCTTTTAGCAACTGGTGCTAAAGAAAAATCTGGATTTACTTTTCCCTTTGGTCTACCTAAATGTGAGCATAAAATAACTTTAGCTCCATGCTCCATTAAATACTTAATTGTTGGAAGAGCTGCAACTATTCTATTATCACTTGTAATATTTTTATTCTCATCTAAAGGCACATTAAAGTCACATCTTACTAATACTTTTTTGCTATTAACATCTATATCTTCAATTGTCTTTTTATTCATATACTACCTCCTTGGAAATTGGGACCAGGTCCCAATTTCCTAAATCGGGAAAAAAGGGACAGATCACATTTATTTTAGATTATAATTATATTAATTTATATCAATATTTTGACCATTAAGTAATTAATAACCTAATGGCCAGAAATAATTGAAATATATTATTAATTTACTAATAAAATTTTGCTTTATAAAACTTTAATTTACAAATTTATAAATTTTATTTAAACTAAATTATTTTGTAGAAATATAAACAGCTAAGTCTACAAGTTTATTTGAGTAACCCCATTCGTTATCATACCAAGCAACTAATTTGACAAATGTATCTGTTAAAGCAATACCTGCTGTGCTATCGAATATTGATGTATGCTCGTCATGTGTAAAGTCTGATGAAACAACTGGGTCTTCTACATATTCTACTATACCTTTCATTTCATTTTCAGATGCTCTCTTAACTGCTGCACATATTTCTTCGTATGTTGCAGGTTTTTCTAGGTTACATGTTAGGTCTACAACTGATACATCAACTGTTGGTACTCTAAATGCCATACCTGTTAATTTTCCATTTAATTCTGGAATAACTTTTCCAACTGCTTTTGCAGCTCCTGTAGATGATGGAATAATGTTAGCTGATGCTGCACGTCCACCTCTCCAGTCTTTTTTAGATGCTCCATCAACTGTTTTTTGTGTAGCTGTTGTAGCATGAACTGTTGTCATAAGACCATCTTTAATTCCAAAATTATCATTTATAATTTTAGCTAAAGGTGCTAAACAGTTTGTTGTACAAGATGCATTTGAAAGTATGTTTATATCTGGTGTGTATTTGTCATTGTTAACTCCCATAACAAACATAGGTGCATCTTTAGAAGGTGCAGAAATTATAACTTTTTTAGCTCCTGCTTTTAAGTGAGCCTCTGCTTTTTCTATTGTTGTAAATACTCCTGAGCATTCTAATACATAATCTACTCCATCTGTTCCCCATGGAATGTTTACTGGATCCATTTCGTTATAAACTTTTATTTCTTTTCCATTAATAACAAGTTTATTTTCTTCTGCTTTTATATCTCCATTGAATTTACCATGAACTGTATCATATTTTAACATATAAGCCATATAATCAGCTTGAATAAAAGGATCGTTTATAGCTACAACTTCAACTTCTTTCTTATTTAAAGCTGCTTGAAGTGTAAGCTTACCAATCCTTCCAAAACCATTAATACCTATTTTAACTGACATTAAAAATTCCTCCTTTTTTGGTGAAAGCCACCATATTTTTGTTTAGTATTTCCAAACAAAATCATTTTATAATAAAAAAGAATACTTTTCAAGTATTCTTTACTAAAAAATTAAATTCACAGTTTTTAATTTTTTCTTTTAACTAAGAAAGAACGTTGTCAAAAATCTCCGTCCCCAATGACCAAAAAATAGACGCCCATATGGGCGTCTGTCAAAGATAGTTGCAAAATTATATATATAATGCTATACGAGAACCATCGCCGTTGCCGCCGTTTGAAGGACCATTTGCATTGCGACTAGAAGTCGAATAACTAACGGCATCATCGCCGCCACCACCACCACGTAAAACTCTGACATCAGTGTTATTTGCTTCAATCGTCCAATCTCTTGCATTTCCTGCCATATCATAGATATTATTTACTGCATATTGTTCATTTGAACCTGTTGGAATTATTCTGTTTGAACTTCCCTGCGTACCAGAATAATTTCCTTTTCCTGTACTATTATAAGTATATGTTTTTTTATCACTATCTCCACTATTATACATCCATCTTAATGTTGCATCCCACTGACATCCCCATATCATCGTTGTAGTCACATTACTATTTGCTGCTACTTCTTTTGACTTATTATATATTGTATACCAAGTTTGGCTTCCTATATCAATATTGTTTTTCACTACTACTGTTTCTGCTTGAGATAAATTTCCTGTTTCATATCTTCCTATATAGAATCCACCATATTTTTCCACACTTGCTATCATACTATCAAACTGTGTCTCTAACTGTGTTAAATTTACAGAATTTGATGAATCAAAACTTACTACTTCTGGCTCACGATAACTATTACTTCCTGATGTTGTAGTTACCGTCATTACTCCGTTTTGCTCTGTCCAGTTTACTGGTGTTATTCCATCTGTTGAAAAACTATATAATTTTCCCCATTTCTTACCGCTTGCATCTGTTCCATACATTTCACTTACATCTGCTACTGGCACCCATACAAATTGGTTTCTTGTTGTTTGTGCAGTATCCTTATTCGTATCATTCACTTCGTCTGTTTCTTCATATATTACGAATCCATTTTCTACCGTTGTCTCTCCTGTTACTTTTGATGCTACATATCCTTTTGGCACTGGCACAGTTACAGGTGTTGCATCTGTACTTTGCACTGGGTCAACTTTACTTAAGTCCCAATTTTCTGTTGGATCCTCTGGTTTCTCTGGCGTATCTCCTCCGTCTGTTCCGTTTAACATATTCTCCATTGCAGCTGTTACATCATTCATTTGTGCATGTTCATTTATTATAGCTTCATTTGTCTTATTTGCTGCCTCCCTCGCCTTTGCTATTATTCCATTCTCACTAAACACCAAACTTATTGTTATTCCTGCTAGTATTAAAAGAACAACAATCGTCACAACTAATGCTATTAGTGTTATTCCGTGCATTTAATTCTAATTTTTTTGTTCTGCTTAATTTTACTTTTTCTTCTCTTATCATCTTTATCCTCCTTCGTTTTCTAATATTTTTTACTCTTTTTTAGTTTTTATACCTTATTTTTTTCTTTTTTCTTCTTGCTTTTGTGCTTAATATCTAAATTAAAGTACTTCTATTTAAATAACTCCTCATTAGTTGTATTTATATCTATATTTTTTGTACCTTTTTATAGATGTTAAATACATTATTTATACTATCATAATTGCGTTTTATTTTGCAAGTATTTTTGATCGCATTTTTAATATATTTTTTAATTGCAGATTGAATTATAAAATTTTATTTTTCTTATGGTTGTCAAAAATCTCCGTCCCCAGTGACCAAAAAATAGACGCCTATATAGGCGCCTGTCAACGACTAGTTGGCGAAAATTTTCTACCAGCCTTCGGTCGATAGAAAATTTTCGCTTTTGTAGCGGATAAATCCGCTACTGATTTGTTATTTTATTTTCATGTTTACTTATTATTATAATTTTACTCTTCATTTCTTATTCTCGTAATTCAGGGAACAGGGTTACATGTACAAAGCTGCACGTGAACCACTATTGCTGCCGCTGTACGCCGGACCGTAGCAGTTGCGATGAGAAGCTGGAAAGCTGCTGGCATCGTCGCCGTAGCCGCCACCACGAAAAACTCGACTGCCGGTGTAGTCCGCTTCAATTGTCCAATCATATGCATTTCCTGCCATATCATAGATATTATTTACTGCATATGATGGATTTGAACCTGTTGCTATTGGAGCATTTCCATTTGTACCTGAATAATTTCCTTTTCCTGTACTATCATAAGTATATGTCTTCTTTTCTGCATCTCCACTATTATACATCCATCTCATTACTGCATCCCACTGGCATCCCCATATCATACTTGTCGTTACATTACTATTTGCAGCAACTCCTTTTGACTTATTATACATTGTATACCATGTTTGATTATTTATATCACTATTATTTTTTACAACAACTGCTTCTGCTTCTTTCAAATTTCCTGTCTCATACCTTCCTATATAAAAACCTCCGTACTTTTCTATACTTGCTATCATGTTATTAAACTCTGTCTCTAATTGTGTTAGAGTTACAGAATTTGATGAGTCACTACTTACTACATCTGGCTCACGATAACTTGTTGCACTTGTTATACTCATTACTCCATCTTGCTCTGTCCAATTATATGGAGTTATTCCTTCTTCATCAAATTCGTATAATTTTCCCCACTTCTTACAATTTTCATCTCTTCCATACATTTCACTTGGATTTGCTACTGGCACCCACACAAACTGATTTCTTGCTGTTTGTGCTGTATCTTTATTTGTATCATTTACCTCTTCTTCTCCTTCATATATTACAAATCCATCCTCTACTGTTGTCTCTCCTGTTACTTTTGATGCTGTATATCCCTTTGGCACTGGCACAGTTACAGGCTCTGCATCAGTACTTTGAACTGCATTTACCTTCTCATCACTTGTCCCATTCCATTTTTCAAATTCCTCCGCAGGACATCCTTCTGGCTCCTCTGGAGTAGTACTTCCACCTGTTCCATTTAACATATTCTCCATTGCAGCTGTTACGTCGTTCATTTGTGCTTGCTCATTTATTACTGCCTCGTTTGTCTTATTTGCTGCCTCTCTTGCCTTCGCTATTATTCCATTTTCACTAAATACCAAACTTATTGTTATTCCAGCTAATATTAACAATACTACTATTGTTACAACCAACGCTATTAGAGTTATTCCGCTTATTTTCTTTTAAATGGCTATTTTTTACTAACTTTCTTGTTTTTATTTTTTGTTGTTTTTCCATCTTATTCATCCTCCTTTGTTATTTTTACCCACTTTCTTGCTTTCTTATACTATAATTTTTTACTTTTTCTGCTTTCTTCTTTCTTCGTACTTAATATCTAAATTACAGTACATTTTATTTAAATAACTCCTCATTAGTTGTATTTATATCTACATCATTCGTACCTTCTTATAGATATTAAATACATTATTTATTCTACTATACTACTTTTCTTTTTTCAACTATTTTACTCAATTTAAGTATTATATTTTTTATATCTTCATAATTTACAGAAAAAAATTGGCTTCAAGAACATTTATCTATAAAGTTTTATACCTAAGACTTCAAAAGAAAAAGAACTTCGTGAAATATCCACAAAGTTCAAAAAAATCTATCTATATATCCTATAATCTACTTCTGGAAAAATGCAATCTTTTTCCTCTATATCTTCTAAAAAGTCTTCGTCTATTTTGTCGTCTAATATTTCGTAATATAATTTTGTAAATCTACCAATATGGTCTTTTATACGTTTTTTAGCATAGTCTACCATTGTACCATTTGTTATAATAAATAACCAGTCACTGCTTTGGGCTAACAATAGCTCTCTAGCACATTGATTTAATGCTCTTTTCTTTATTTTATCCTGCTCATCTGGAAATTTATTTGCAAGTTCGACCATTCTGTCTCCTGCTACGTGCAAGTGTCTATGTACATAGTCATTTGTAGGGTTTAGCCAAACTTCGCTGTATCCATTTGCTCCCCAACTAGAACGACAAGGTGTAGAGACTTGCATTAATGGATATTTTTCTATGTATTCACTTGGTGTTATTAATTTAAAGTCACATTTATCATAGTAAATTTTCTTAAATAAAACATAAAGCCAATATGGACCTTCATACCACCAATGTCCATATAATTCTGCATCATAAGGGCATAAAATAATTGGTGGATTTTGCATTTTAGGTGCTAAACTATTTATTTGCTTTTCTCTGCAGTCAAAGAAATGTCCTGCTTGTTTTTCTGCTGAGTCTTTTGCCCATTGTAAATTGTACAAGTCCTTCTCACAGTCTTTACCTGTAATTCTATAATATTTTATACCCGTATGAACTCTCGCCCCATTTGCAGCTATATATGGTTTAATATAGTCATAATCTACATCATAGCCAATATCTCTGTAGAATTCTCTATAATTAAAATCTCCCGGATATCCATTAATAGAACTCCATACTTGTCTTGATGATTCTAAATCTCTACCAAACGCAACAATTCCATTAGGTGAAACTATAGGTGCATATGTTCCATAAACTGGTGCAGGATTTGCATATAAAATTCCATGTGTTTCTGTAATAATATATTTAATTCCAAATTCTTTTAAATATTTATCCGCTTCTGGCACATAGCCACACTCTGGAAGCCATATTCCGTTCGGCTTTTTTCCAAAATATTTTTCATATGTTTGCACACCTACTGCAATTTGTGCTTTAACAGTTTTTTCATTTACATATAAAATAGGAAAATACCCGTGTGTTGCCCCACATGTAATAATTTCTAAGACTCCTGTATCTTGGAAATGTTTAAATCCTTCTATTAAGTTACAATTATAAACATCTTTAAAAATATGTAAGTCACTTGAATATTTTTCTACATAGTATTTAGCTAAACCGTTTAACCTTTGGTCATATTTAGTTCTTTCAACTTCTTTTTCAGCAAGTTCTATATGTGTTTTTAAGTATTTTATATATCTTTCTTGAAGCATTTTATTATCAAGCATATTAAGAAGAGGGGGAGTAAGTGACATTGTAATTCTAAAGTCAACTTTTTCCTCCTCCAACTTTTTAAAATTTGTAAGTAATGGTATATATGTTTCTGACATAGCTTCGTATAGCCATTGTTCTTCCAAATAATCTTCACTTTCTGGATGATGAACAAAAGGTAAATGTGCATGTAATACAAAGCTAACGTATCCTTTTTCTTTTGACATGTTATTATCTCCTTTTATTTAAAACTTGAACTAGTATGTGAAGATGGCAAGTTAAGTGTAATTCCATCACCTTCAAGCTCATCATTAAGCAATTCTTTAAAGTATTTGTAAAATTCTTTGTTTTTAGCAAATTCTTTAAGAAATTCTATATTTGCAATAGGCTTTTCGACTAATTCTTGAGTTTTAACATTTTTAAATAGCACGTTATGTGGAATGTTATCAAGTAAAATATGGTCGTTTGGCATATCTAAATTGTTAGAAGTTGTAACATAATAATAGTTTGAGTAATAGTTTTGATGATTTTCTTTGTTTCTTCTTCCTAACTCTACTTGATATTCACAATTAGCATCGTTTACATGAAGATACCAGCTATTAGCGAAGTCATTTATTTGAACTTCATATGAATAATTCATAGTTTTATTTATAACAAGAAGTACTGGCACAGTATTATTAAAGAAATCTTCTCCATATTGAGAAACAAAATTGTTTCTATCATTGTCCGAAATATCCCAATAAACAAATAAAATATTTGGTGTTTGAGCCAAAATTTTTACAACAGTTTGATTATATCTATATGGTAAGTCATAGTATTCTACTACACTAACTTTTTCTTTTGCTTCGTTTTCTGCATTTTCTAAAGCTAAATCATTCTCTACATCTGCTACAATATTTTCTAAGTCTGCCACAGTTTTTTTGGTTTTTCTTGTAGTGCTTGCTTTCTTGGTAGCTGATTTTGTAGAAGCTTTTGGTTTTGTCGTTGTGGCTGTTGTTTTCTTTGTTTTTGTTGTTGTATCTGCTTTAGTTGTTGAATCTGCTTTTTTAGTAGCACTAGTAGATTTCTTTGTTGTAGCTTTGCTTTCAGCAGTACTAGTTTTACGAGCCGTTTTCTTTGCTGTTTCACTTTTTTCTTTTTCTTCTGTCTCAACACTTTTAGCTCTACGAGTAGTCTTTTTTATAGTTTCTTCTGCTTCTTTATTTGCAGTCTTTTTTGCTGTTGCTTTAGACTCTACTTTGGCTATTTTTTCTGTTTTTGCTGTCTTAGATGATGTAGCTGTTGTTTTTTTAGCACTTTCTTTTTTAGTAGTTTTAGCTGCTTTTTTTACTGGAGTTTTCTTTTCTGTTACTTCTTTTGATATTTCAATTATTTCTTCTTTAGCTTTTCTTGGCATGATATCCTCCGAACTTAAATTTTATACTTCTATAATATACTATATCAAAATGGAGATAAATTCAATAGAAAAATGTCAAAAATTAAAAATATGTTATATATGAATATATATATTAAACTATAAGTAAATAAAATTAAGAAAATTAAAGAAAACATATATATCTTTATATAAGTTCATTTTTTCTGCAATCATTGACATTATGCACAAATGTAAAGTATAATATATTTATTGAAAAGTCATGTTAAATAATTACTAAATTTAATTATGCCTTATTTCAGTATTAAAAAGGAGGAATATAAATGGGAATAGCAGGATTAGTTTTAGGTATTATTGCACTTGTACTAGGTTGGATACCAATAGTTAGTGTTTTAGCTATAATAATGGCACTTGTAGGATTAATATTATCAATTGTAGATACTGTAAAGAAAAGTAAAACAAACGACCCTAAGAGAGGCACTTCTATAGCAGGTATTATAATATCAGCAATTGCTTTTGTAATATCAGGCATTATATCATTTTTCTTAATAATTGGTATTTTTATAGGAATAAGTGAAGGACTAAATTCTCAAAAATTTAGAGATGCTATAGATAGAATAGAAGATGGATATTATGAATTTGATATTCAAGATAATTACGATTTAAATCATTATTTAGATGAATTTGAACATAAATATGATTATGATTTTAATTTATAGGAAATTGGGACCAGATCATTTTTTCTCATTTGAGGAAATTTAGATCTGGTCCTTTTTTCTCACTTTAGGAAATTTAGATCTGATCCCAATTTCCTATTTTGCACTATTTATAATTTTGTAAGTCCTGCATATGTTACAATCTGTACACATGTAAACTCTATTTTCAAATATTAAGCATAATGTGTCTATAAATTCATCTTTTTTTGTTATTAAATGAATATTAATTTTTTTTGGTAATAGCGAAAGTAATGCGTTTAACGCAAAGTCGTTTGATGAAAATGTTATATCTGACAAATATTTTGCATTAAAGTTATTATTTGAAATAGTAATTATATCTTTATTTTTGTCTAATAAAATTGATTCACCATTTGTATAAATTAAATGTATTTCTTCTGTTTCTGGGTCTTTTGAATTCACATACATTTTTAATAAACTTATGAATTCAGCATATTCTTTTTCTATTATATATTTGTTTACTCCTTCGTCTACTAATTCGTCAATTTTCTCTATATATTCTTTTATTCTAAATGTTACAAAGCCGTCTAATATCATTGATTTGTTTTTTTCTACATACTTTTTTACTTTACTATATATAGTTTTGTTTCTGTTTTTTAATTTGTTGTTTTTCAAAGATTCTATGCAAATTTCTCCTATCTTTCTCCTTTCCATCTCGTCAAAGTAAAAGTAATTAAAAGAAAGAATTCTTCTTATTATATTAATTTCATAAAACTCTAATATAGTTTCTGTTATTATATTACATAATATTTTATAAAAATTTTCTATTTCTTCCCCTGTGTAATGAACTATGAAATTCATATATATTTTAAATTTTCTATCTATATAAGAAATATTTGCAAAATCTATTTTATCGAATTTGTTTAGTAGATAATCTATTATTTCTCTATTGTTCGTTTTAATACAAAATGATTTCAACGTAAGTCTTCTCCTTTCAATATGTAATATTATCTACTAAATAGCTTTTATATATACATATTTTATTCAGAAAAGACTGTTTTGGTAACATCTAACAAAAATTTAATATTTATATGTTTTTGGTTTAATTTGATTTTATACTTCCGTTTTATATTTATGCCATATTCTATGTATTAATTTTGTCTTAATTTAGTGTGCTTTTCCTTAAATCCATATACTGTTTTACCAAATTTAATTTCATTAAATTTCTTTTGTACTTCCATAACAATTACTGGAATAATTGATATTAATAGTGTTATTATCCATTGAGTTGAGTTAAGCATAGTTAGTTTAAATATATTAGCAATACTTGGTATAAATACTATTCCTACTTGCAATAAAGTTCCTAATAAAAATGCACCTATTAAGTATTTATTCTCAAGTATTCCTGCTTTAAATATGGATTCTTCACTTTTTATGTTAAAACAATGTATTAGCTCAAGCATCCCTAAGCTTATAAATGCCATAGTTCTTCCTATTTCTAGCCCATAATATTTATTTCCTATGGTAAATGCAATTATCGTAAGTAGTCCTATCATAAAGCCTTCTGCTATTATTTTTCCAAATAGCCCATCTGCAAAAATGCTTTTCTTAGCATCTCTAGGAGGTCTTTCCATTATATCTTTTTCAGGAGGTTCTAGCCCTAATGCAATAGCAGGTAATGAGTCTGTTACTAAATTGACCCATAAAAGTTGCACTGCCAAAAGTGGTGACTTCATGCCTAATAATAATCCAATAAATATTGTTACTATTTCGCCTATGTTTGTAGCAATTAAAAAGTGAATTGCTTTTTTTATATTATCAAAAATATTTCTGCCTTGTTTTACTGCTTCGACTATTGTTACAAAATTATCATCATTTAGTATCATGTCAGATGCGTTTTTTGCTACATCTGTGCCTTTCTTTCCCATTGCCACACCAATGTCTGCTTTTTTTAGTGCTGGAGCATCGTTTACTCCATCGCCAGTCATAGCAACTATTGCTCCTGTTTTTTGAAAAGCCTTTACTATTCTTACTTTATGTTCTGGTGACACTCTTGCAAATACAGAGTAATCCATAATATTTTTTACAAGATTGCTGTCTGTAATTTTGTCTAGTTCACTACCGGTAATTGCCAATTCATTATTTTGTAGTATTCCTAAATCTTTTGCAATAGCCTTAGCTGTTGTAATGTGGTCTCCTGTAATCATTACAGTTTTTATTCCTGCTTTTCTACAGTCTCTAACAGCTTCTTTTACGCCTTTCCTTGGTGGGTCTATCATCCCAACAAATCCAATGAATATTAAGTTGTTTTCAATAGTATTTGAATTTATAGTACTTGGTAATACATCTATGTCTAAATAAGCTACTCCTAATACCCTTAAGGCTCTTTCTGCCATTTTTTCATTTTGATTTTTTAACTTATTTATATATAATGCATCCAAATTTTTCTTTATATTTTTTTCTTCATAATAAGTACATTTATTTAACAAAACTTCTGGTGCTCCTTTTGTTATTATTCTATGTTTCCCATTTTCTAATTTTATTATTACACTCATTAGTTTTCTTGTAGAGTCAAACGGTATTTCATATACTCTGGTGTAATTTTGGTTTATGTTAATTTTTTCATAATTTGTATCGTTATTCAAATTAGGCATTTGTTCTATACTTTTTATACTGCTGGTAAAAAATGCTTTATTTATATCTGTTGCATTATTTTTTGATGTACTGTTTAAATTAGTTTTTTCCTCTAAATTGGCTTTAACGATTGCAACTTCTGTAGGTTCTCCTTCTACTTTGTTTCCTATAATTTCACAGTTTGCGCATATCGAACCATATTCTAATACTTTATTTCTATCTCCTATTACTTCTACCACTTTCATGTTATTTTCTGTAAGTGTTCCTGTTTTATCTGAACATATAACTTTACTGCTTCCTAGTGTTTCTACAGCTGGCAATTTTCTTATAATAGCATTTTTCTTTGCCATTTTTGTAACCGCAATTGAAAGTATTATTGTTACAATTGCTGGTAAACCTTCTGGAATAGCTGCAACTGCTAAGCCCACAGACGTCATAAACATTTCTGTAATTGGTATATTTTTTATAATTCCTATTACAAATATTACTGCACAAATTACCAAACAAGCTATTCCTAGTACTTTTCCTACCTCTTCTAACTTTTTTTGAATTGGAGTAGTAGGCGACTCATTTGTTATTATCATATTTGCAATTTTTCCAACTTCGGTGCTCATTCCGGTACTTACAACAATTCCTTCGGCATGCCCATTTACAACTATTGTACTTCCAAATGCCATATTACACATATCACCTAGTGCCACTTTTTTATTTGTTATTACCTTATCTGCATTTTTTAACACTGGTTCGTTTTCCCCTGTTAGGCTTGCTTCTTCTACCTTTAAATTTACAGCATTTATTAATCTCATGTCTGCTGGAACATAATTTCCAGCTTCAAGTATTACAATATCTCCTGGAAGTACATCTTCTCCATTAATTGTTTGAATTACCCCATTTCTTTTTACTTTCGCAACAGGTGATGATAGTTTTTTTAACGCTTCTATGGATTTTTCTGCTTTTGTTTCTTGAATTAACCCCATTAAGCCATTAAAAAATACAATTGCAATAATTATAATCGAGTCAAAATAGTCTCCTGTTCCTTCCATGTAGCTTACTACCGCAGATACAATTGCAGCAATAATTAAAATTATTATCATAAAGTCATTAAATTGTTTTATAAATTTTACAATTAGACTTTCTTTTTTCGCTTCTCTAATTTTATTTTTTCCAAACTGCTTTTCCCTTTCTTGAACATCTTTTTCTCTTAAACCAATTTTTAAGTTTGTCCTAAGCTCTCTTGCAACTTCTTCAATACTTTTCGTATACCACATATAAATCTCTCCTTTGTTTAGTTTTATTAATTTATATGCTTGTACTAATTTTTTATGATTTTATTTTAATGTCTTTTTTAAGGCATTGTATTTTGAGTTGTTTTATCTTTTACTTTTTAATTATTTGTCTCAGTATCTCATCATTTTTTAATTTATAATTTTCACATTTACCGTTTTTACATTTACAATTTTCACATTTACCGTTTTTACATTTACAATTTTCACATTTTTAATTTTTACATTTGCAATTTTAACATTTACAATTTCACATTTGCCAAAATCTTTATATTAACTTATTTTGTTAAGTTTACATATTATATTTAGAGGTGAGACTTTTGTTTTTAGCAATATTAATACTTGCTATATCTGTAAGCATAGACTCTTTCGGAATTGGCATTACATACGGAATTAGAAATACTACTATAGGCAAATTATCTGCTACAACTTTATTTGTTTTGTCTATGCTCTTTTCTAGCATTTCTATTTTTCTAGGTAATGTTATATTTTCAATAATTCCAGAAAATGTTGTAAAGTTTATTAGTATTATACTTTTATTTGGCATGGGAATTTGGATTATATTAGAAACAATAAAAAATCCTATTATCTTAGATTTAAACAAATCTAACACAATAGAATTAAACGAAGCTTTTTGCTTAGCAATTGCTCTTTCTATAGATTCAATATGTGTTGGAATTTCATGTTCATCCTTTGGAAACTATGGATTACTATATCCTATTTTAGTTCCAATATTCCAACTACTATTCTTAAACTCTGGCATTATACTTGGAAAAAATTTTACTAAAATACATTTATTTAAACATATTCCTTTAAAACTTTGGAATATACTTTCCGGCATACTTATAATTGCTATTGGAATATTTAGAGCTTTTGTGTGAGAAATTAGGACCAGATCTAAATTTCCCAAATTGAGAAAAAAGGACCAGATCTAAATTTCCTCAAATGAGAAAAAATGATCTGGTCCCAATTTCTTTCAGTGACCTGTCCCCAATTTCCCAAATCGGGAAGTTGGGACCTGTCCCTAATTTTCAAGTTTGTTTTCTCTTTTTACTGTTACAACTATCATCGCAAGTGTATATAGTAATAATCCAACAGGTATTACTAATTGATTTATTGGTAGTCTAGTTATTGCCATTAGGCTTAAGTATAGTAGTTCTATGCCGAAAACTCCTACTATGTATTTTCCTAGTGTTCTAAATGCTCCTAATTTTCTATAACGTATCATTGCATATATAAATACTATTGCTGTACATATTCCAACTGGCCAAATATATGGGCTTATTATGTCTCTTAATCTTATTTTTGGGTTATGTACTGTACTAATATTTTCTACTTTGTTCTCTAATTCGTATTTTTCATTTATTTTGTTGTTAAGTTCTTCTATTTTTGGTGCTAATTCTTCATCTGATGCTTCTTCTACTGTAAAAGAAACCATATCTTTATATAATTCTACAACTTGAACAACTACTCTTTGGTCTCCAAATACTTCTTTTGCAATGTCTCTCATGTCTTTAACATTAAATTCTTTACCTATTGAGACATATATAGTTGCATTGTCTTTGTATGGTACGTCTTTGTTAAATCCTTTTAGTCCAACCATAACTCCACCTGCTATTATTATGGCTATTAATATAACATAACTAATCTTTTTTAACATTATAAATTTCATTCCTTTCATGTTTTATTTAAAGTTTTGATTTTCTTGTTCTTTTACTGTGTTTACTAATAATGTTCTTGTTATTACAATATTGTATATTAGTAATGTTATAATTCCCCAGAACATTACCATACCAAAGCTATATAATGGTAACCAATTAGCAAAACATAAAATTACTGTTATTATTATAAGTGGTACTAAAATAAATAGCATTTTTGTAAGCGCTTTTTGGAAGTCTAGTTCTACTTCTACTCTTTCTTTTTCTTTGTAGTTTTCTTTTATTAATGATAATAAATAAAATACAAATACAAAGTTAATAATTATTGAAAGTATTATTGCAACTAGTCCGTCTAATGTAAGCATTACGTTTGTATATCTTATTGCCAATAATAAGCATGCAATATATCCTATAAATGCAATTGCTGACAAGAAACCGTTTTTCTTGTATTTAACTATCATAACTAATAATGTTACTAGTGTAATAACTCCAACAACAGCTGCAGCTATATATATTAATTCTTGTGGTATTTCTGAGTATACAAATCTATTTACATCTAAAACATAAGTTACAGGAATTACTCCACTATTTAATAATACTGCTAAATTAGATGCTTGTCTTATATATTCATTTATGTCTGAGCTTGATGTACTAGCTTGTCCTATAGATAATTGTAATTCTCCTGTTGCATTTTCTTGTTCAAATGCAGATTCAACTAATGTTGTTCCATCTATTGAAATTGTTACTTTCTTGCTATTGTCATTACCGTCTTCATCTGTAGATTTTATATATGTATTACTAATTTCTTTTAGTTTTTCTGTTCCTTCTTTATTAAATTGTATTGATAAAAATACTGTTGTAGCATTTGAATTACTGCTAACATATCCATATTTTACAGTTGCTTTTTCTATATGTGAGTTGTCTAATAAAACATTTCCATCAGGGTCTGTAACTTCAAATTTTCCAGGTAAGTACATGTATTGAGCTACTGTGTCAGTATCTGAGTAGTCTAGCATGTCTACCATTATGCTTCCATCTTCTTCATTTAAAGCAATTGTATAATCCGGTACATTTAAAAGTTGTAACCTCTTATTTATTATTTCTTTTGATTTTTCAAAATTTTCTTTAGTTAAGACTTCTTCTGGATTTACAGGTTCTTCTTTTGTAGTGGTATCTTCGCCTTCTTCTGTTACTACATTTCCGTCTTTATCATAAATAACTTCATTTGTTGAGTCATCTACTATTACTCCCAATTTTCTTGAACCTTGTAAGTCCATTCCTAATGAGTATTCTGGAATTATATTGCTCATACGTCCTTTATTTTGGATATATATTCCACCAAATGAGATAGCTGTAACTAGCACAATAACTAAAATAGATAAAATTATTTTTAGTCTGTTATCTACTTTACTTGGCTTTTTATTTTCTTTTTGTGTTTTATTTGCTGCACTACTATTTTCTGTAACTTTTTCTTTGCTTTCTTTTACTGCACTTTTTTTAGCACTATCTTGTGCTTTTTTATTTGTATTCTCTTTTTTTATTGTTTTGCTACTATTTTCTTTGCTCTTGACATCTTTTTTAGTCTTTTTTACTTCTTTCTTCTCTTCCACTTTATTGCCTCCTACAATTATAATAATTTAGTATCATTTATAATTAATTCAAACCATATGTCTAAATATTTTGCAGCAAATTTGCTCATCATGGTTCTATCCATAAATATTTCAAAATAATCTAACACAGGTGATATTTTGGTGTCTATTGTTAAGTCTAATGTAACTTTTCTTTCTTCTCCATTTACTATAAACTTAGATTCTGTAACCGCATAATTTACTTTATCATGTTTGTCAAAGCTTGATATATTTCTATTTGTTACTCTGCTTCTATGTGCATCAGATTTATCTGCTAAAATTATAGCTGCTGAAATGTCGCTTACAGCATTGCCTGTTTTTTCGTCATGATTTCCTATTGCAGTCATTATTTCTGTTCTTGCATTTGCATCCATTCCCATATCTTTTAATATTTGATATGCCAAAATAGCTCCTGTATGTGCATGGTCTACTCTATTAACACAGTTTCCTATGTCATGCATATATCCTGCAATTTTTGCAAGCTCTATTCTATCTTCTGGATAGTTTAATGCTGAAAGCACTTCTGCCGCTCTATCTGCTACAATTGTTGCATGTCTTACAGAATGCTCGGTGTATCCAAGCTCATTAAGCTGTTTTTGTGAGCTTGATATTAATGCTTTTACATCTTCATTATTTTTAACATCTTCAAAAGTTACCATTAAAATCCTCCATTCTCATACGCTAGTATTGTATATTAAAATAATAAAAATATCAACTATTTTCTATGTAATTTTTTCCATAAGTTAAAATTATACATTACTAAATTGCTAAAAAATAAAACTAGTCAAAACTGCTCAATTTTATTTGAGAGTTTTTAACTAGTTTTATATGTTTTTATATTATACATATCTTCTACTCATTTTGCGACTTATTTCGTTTGACCTTTTTCGACAAAAAATGAACCCAAATTATTAAACTTTTTTGTCTAATAATTGGGTTCACTTTAATTTGTTAAATTTTACTTGAAAAAAATTTTTGTATACTCTTATTATTATATAATTTAAGAATTTTTGGCATTTACTACCACAGTCATGTTTTAAATTGTCAAAAATCTCCGTCCCCAATGACCATTTTTTTATTTTACATCATACCAAGATGTTGCTTCTGATGTTTCTACATTAAGTGGTACATCTAATTTTGCTGCATTTTCCATGCAGTCTTGTAAAATTTCTTTTACTTTTTCTTTTATTTTTTCATCGCATTCTATAATAAGCTCATCGTGAATTTGTAAAACAAGTTTTGCATCTAAATTTTCTTCTTGTAGTTTGTTAAATACATTTATCATAGCAATTTTCATTATGTCTGCTGCTGTTCCTTGTATTGGTGTGTTCATTGCTGCACGGCTTCCAAATTGCCTTATCATATAGTTGTTAGACTTAAGTTCTGGAATGTATCTTCTTCTATGGAATAGGGTCTCTACATAACCGTCCTCTTTTGCCTTTTCTACTATATTATCCATAAAAGCTTTTACTCCACTGTATTTTTCAAGATATTGTTTTATATATTCTTTTGCTTTTTTATTGCTAATGCCAAGTTGTTGAGCTAGTCCATAGTCACTAATTCCATATACTATTCCAAAGTTTACGGCTTTTGCCTCACTTCTTTGTTCTTTTGTTACTTTTTCTATAGGAATGCCCAAAACCTTAGATGCTGCTTGTTTGTGTATGTCTTCGTTATTTTTAAATGCATCTATCATATGCTCATCTTTAGAAATATGCGCTAAAACTCTTAGCTCTATTTGTGAATAATCTGCATCTATAAATATACGTCCACTTTTTGTATTAAATGCTTTTCTTATTTGTTTTCCCTGTTCTACTCTTGTAGGAATGTTTTGTAAGTTAGGCTCTGTACTACTTATTCTTCCTGTTGCAGTTATTGTTTGGTGAAAATATGAATGTATTCTTTGAGTTTTAGGATTAATATATGGTATTAGCCCTTCTACATAAGTAGAATTTAGTTTTACCAAACTTCTATATTCTAATATTTTTTCAATTACAGGATGCTCTTGTAATAATTTTTCTAATATATCTGAATCTGTTGAATATCCAGTTTTTGTTTTCTTATAAACAGGTAATTTTAGTTTTTCAAATAAAATTTTTCCTAGTTGTTGTGTTGAGTTTATATTAAACTCTTCTCCAACAGACATATAAATGTCTTGTTTAAGGCTTTCTATTTGCTCTTTTAGTTTACTTCCAAATTCTATAAGTTCGTCTTTATCTATTGGCATGCCATTAAATTGCATTTCTCCTAAAACTTTTACAAGTGGCATTTCTATATTGTTAAATAGATCCAATAAATTTTCTTCTTCTAGCTTTTTATGAGTAACTTCTGCAATTTTTTGTATTAAGTAGCTATACAAATCATTTTTTATTCTTTCATAATTATTTTCTTCTTCAATTCCTGTAAATAAGTCTAGTTGTCTATTTTGTTGTTTACTTATTCCATGCTTTTCTAAGTATTCGTCTAAATAAATGTTTAAATATTGTACACTTAAATTTTCTATTGTATATTTTGAGTCTGTTGGATTTAGGTCATATGCTGATATTTTAGTATCGTAACATATTGCATTCATAGTAATTCCAAGTTGTTTTAAAATAACATAGTCTTCTCCTAGGTCATGACCATATTTTTGTATATCATTGCTTTCAAATATTTCTTTAAATACTTGCACAAATTGTTGCTCATTATTTACACTTACAGAAAATACTGTATTTTCTGCTTCTATATAAATACTAATGCAAGTTATTTTCTTGCTAATTATTTTTTCTGTATCTTCGCACTTTTCCTTTAATATTGAAAAGATTAGTCTTTTACTTTCTTTTATCTTTTTTATAACATCTTCTATATATTTATTAGAAACAGCTATATCTTTAGACTTAAACAAGTCTTTGCTTAAATCTATGCCACCACTTTCCGCACTTTCTTCTTTAAGGTTAAATCTTTCCATAAATCTATTAAAGTTTAGCTCTTTAAATTTTTCTGTTACTTTTTCTTTATTCCATTCTTTTATTTTTAAATCTTCTATTTTGTTGTCTAGTGGAACTTCTCTGTTAATTGTGCCAAGTGTTCTTGAAAGATATGCCATTTCTTTGTCATTAACTAATTTTTCTTTTGTTTTTGGTTTTAAGTCGTCTTTTTTCTCATCTATTGCTTTATATAGCCCATCTATTGTTTTGTATTTTTTTATTAATTCCAATGCTGTCTTTTCACCTATTCCAGAAACTCCAGGAATATTGTCAGAAGTGTCTCCCATAAGCCCTTTTACTTCTATAAGTTGTTTTGGTTTAATGCCATACTTTTCTACTATTGCTTCTTCATCAAAATAGTCTACTTCTGTCTTTCCAACTTTTGTATGAGGAATTCTTATTGTAACTTTATTTGATGCAAGCTGAAATGTATCTCTATCGCCAGATACAATTACAACGTCTATTCCTTTCTTTTCTGCAGTTTTAGATAAAGTTCCTAATATATCATCCGCTTCATACGTTTCTTTTTCTATTATTGTTATGTTCATATCTGTTAAAATCTCTTTAACAATTGGCATTTGCTCTGCAAGTTCGTTTGGCATTCCCTTTCTATTTGCTTTATATCCTTCATACATTTTATGTCTTGTAGTAGGTGCTTTTAGGTCAAATGCAACTGCTATATAGTCTGGTTTTGTATCATCTAATACTTTAAATAATATTGCTAAAAATCCATATACTGCATTTGTGTACTTTCCATCTTTTGTTGTAAGCATTTTTGAGCCCATAATCCCATAAAATGCTCTATTTAAAATACTATTTCCATCTATTAAAACTAATTTACTCATATTTTTCACTATTACTTCCTTTTCTATCTTTTTCCAAACTATTTCATTATAACCACTTTGGCTACTTATTTTAGAATTACTGCCAAAAATTAATTATTTTTCTGCAGAATTTGAAATGTACTTTTGATTTTTACTTGTTGGTTTATCTGGAATTGTCATTTTTAATATTTTCTTTT
>ERZ1643246.955-NODE-955-length-33853-cov-13.296586_pt1 | contig 33853 bp, 28 predicted proteins | sample MGYA00579265_ERZ1643246 | MGnify/ENA primary metagenome ERZ1643246 (study PRJEB29033, sample SAMEA4952261) | chicken gut metagenome | biome: Broiler Chicken; feature: Gastrointestinal Tract; material: Caecum | place: Ireland | collected 2018 | study: Broiler...
AAAATCTGCCTTTATTCCTCGGGTGTTTCGATATAATCGGTTGCAGCCCAACGTTTGGTGGATTCCACAGCGCTTTCACAGCTCTCCTGCGTATTGTAGTTGGAGCTGACGCACAGGAGACGCTTCTGGGCATTAGTCAGACGGAAAATAAAGCTTCCTGCCTTGGTCTGCACAACGGCAAAATTCCCTGCCGCGATGCTCTTTTTATAGGTTGCAATACCGCTCTTTGCGCCTGAAACGGAGGAATATTCATTGCTCACCAGCATGATTTCGCCGTTGTTGGCGCGCAGTTCGAAGACATATCCGCTGTCTGCCGCACGAATGACCCACTTTCCTGCAGGTGCCGTCTTTTTCTTGGGTGCCGCAGGCTTTTTCGCGGCGGTAGCGGGTTTCTTTGCAGGCGCTTTCTTTGCTGCGGGTTTCGCCTCTTTCTTTTCAGATTTTGCTTCTGCTTCTGCAGGTACAGGCTCTGCGACAGGTTGCGCATCCGCCGTCTCTGCAGGAGATGCTGCCGCTTCTTCGGGAGCGGGAAGCTCTTCTTCCTCGGCGGGAGCAGGGAGCTCTTCTTCCTTTGCAGGCGCAGAAATTTCTTCCTCCTGCACAGGGGCGGGGAGCTCTTCCTCGGTGGGGGCGGGCTGTTCCTCGTCCTGCTCGGGCGCGGGCTGAGGGACGATCTCTTCTTCAGCGGGCGCGGCAGTTGCGACGGGAGCAGATTCTTCGACGGGTGCCGTTTCGGCGACCGCTTCCGTAGCAACCTCTTGGGCGGGTTGTGCTGCTTCTTCGGCAGGTGTATTTTCGATGATCTCTTCTTCCGCGGTTTCCGTTCTCTTTTGCTTCTTGTATTTCACGGAGAGCGCGATCATCGTGATGATGAGCGCGATGATGAGAACGATGAGCACGCCGAGAATGATCGTGAGCGTCAGATTTTCCATCATGAAGTCCCACACGGTGGTGGCATTCAGCATTGCGTACATGGTTATCACTCCTTCCTTGTTTCCATTATTCTACCACGAAAAAGTATTCCTGTCAATGCATTGACAAATATTTTTATATGCTGTATGATAAGATTATGGTGAAAATTGCAGTCATCGGAGGCGGAGCGGCGGGGCTTGCATGCGCTGTACAGCTTGCGCGCAAGGGCAGGGATGTGACTGTCCTGGAACGCATGGACCGTCTCGGGAAAAAACTGTCCGCAACGGGAAACGGACAGGGAAATGTGACCAACATCCGCATGGATGCTTCGCACTATTTTTCGGACGATCGGGACAAGGTCGCCCGCATTCTTTCGCGCTTTTCTGCCCATGACGCCGTGGGCTTTCTTGAGAGTATGGGCGGAATTTTCCTCCCCGATGCACGCGGAAGGGTGTATCCTGCAGGGCGGCAGGCGTCGGCGGTCACCGATCTGTTCCGCCGCGAAGCAGACCGCCTGCATGTCCGCGTTCTGACGGGGACACAGGTGCAGGAACTGGATGCGGGAAAGCAGTTTCAAATTCGCTTTGCGGGCGGCGAATTAAAAGCCGATGCTGTCGTGCTTGCCGCGGGCGGCAAGGCGGCAAAGCAGTTCGGTACGGACGGTTCCGCATACGCGCTTGCGCAAAGGCTGGGGCATACTGTCACGGAGCTCTCTCCCGTGCTTGTGCAGCTTCGGTGCGACCCTGCTGCGGTGCGCGCGCTGAAAGGCATCCGCGTGGATGCAGGACTGCGCGTTCTGCGCGGGGGGAGGGAGATTTATTCCTGCCGCGGAGACGTGCTCTTTACAGACAGCGGCATCTCGGGCGATGCGGTGTTCCGTGCCTCTTCTTATGCGAAAAAGTCGGACACGGTATGCCTCGATCTCGTGCCCGACGTAGATCGCGCACGCCTTGAACAAGCAATCAAAGACGGCGCAGACGGGCTTTTGTGTGTCGTCTGCAACGGGCTTGCGCGGCACATCGCCCGCCTCTGCGGCGGAGATCGTAGCCGCATGGCGGCGCTCATCAAAGCCTTTGAACTGAAGATTACGGGCACGCTCGGGTTCGACTACGCGCAGGCGACGCGGGGCGGGATTCCGCTCTCGGAAACGGACGAAAATTTGATGAGCGTAATCTGTAAAAATCTGTATTTTGCAGGCGAGATCCTCAACGTGGACGGTGAATGCGGAGGATATAATCTGCACTGGGCATTTGCCTCGGCGCATACCGTGGCGGAGGCGCTCGGATGAAAAAGACATTTACGGGGCTTGTGTTGCGCCCCAGACAGAAGGAGTCGGCGCTTCTCAAACTGTGCGAGAAAAAATTGCATGGACCTTGCCGATATTTCAGGATTCTGAAAAAGTCGCTGGATGCACGCGATAAATCGGACATCAAATGGGTGTATTCCGTCGAATGCGACACACAGCCTTTTGCGCCGCCTCCGCGCGTATTTGAGAAGGTGGAGCATCCGCCCAAAGTCGTCATTGCGGGGGCGGGGCCTGCAGGACTGTTCTGCGCGCTTCGGCTCATCGATCACGGGATTGCGCCTATTATCCTGGAGCGCGGGAAAGCGGTCGAAGAGCGCGAGCAGGACGTGAAAAAATTCTGCGAAACGGGCATGCTCGATCCCGACAGCAATGTGCAGTTCGGCGAAGGGGGTGCGGGCGCTTTCTCTGACGGAAAACTTAACACGCAGACCAATGACGCCCGCAACCGTGACGTGCTGGATACCTTTGTCCGTTTCGGTGCTCCCGAAGAAGTCGGGTATCTCGGAAAACCGCATGTCGGAAGCGATAATCTGAAAAAAGTGGTTGCCAACATCCGCGCCCATATCCTGCGCAGCGGTGGCGAGTTCCGCTTTTGCGAACAGCTTACGGATGTGCGTCTTCACGGCGGCCGGCTTGAAGCCGTCATCACGACGCGCGGAGAGATCGCCTGCGACGCACTGGTGCTCGCCGTCGGACACAGTGCGCGCGACACCTTTGAGATGCTCCTTGCTCGCGGATTCGTGATGGAGCAAAAGGAATTCGCCGTCGGCGTGCGCATCGAGCACCTGCAGTCGGCGATCGGGCGGGCGCAGTACGGAGCGGGGTATGCCGCATTGCCTGCGGCGGACTATAAACTCGTGTCCCACGCGTCCGATCGTGCCGTGTTTACATTCTGCATGTGTCCCGGCGGCGTCGTCATTCCTTCGGCGAGCGAGGCGGGCGGGGTTGTCACCAACGGAATGAGCAATTATGCGCGTTCGGAGCGCAATGCAAATTCTGCGCTTGTCGTGCAGGTGCGCCGCTCCGATTTCGGGAGCGAACACCCGCTTGCAGGCGTACAGTTCCAGAGAAAACTCGAACGTGCTGCTTTTTTGACCGCAGGCGGAAATTATCGCGCGCCCGTACAGCTGGCGGGGGATTTCCTTGCCGATAAGGAGAGCTATTATTTCGGGGAAGTCAAACCGTCGTATGCGATCGGGACGAGTTTTGTCCCCATGCAGGCGATCTTTCCGCGTGCCATCACCGATGCCATGAAAGCGGCTTTGCCCGATCTTGACAGGAAACTTGCGGGCTTTGCCGCTTACGAGAGTGTTCTGACGGGCGTGGAGTCGCGTACGTCCTCGCCTGTGCGCATTGTCCGAGATGCGCAGACCATGCAGGCGGCGGGCGCGGAAGGCGTCTATCCCTGCGGCGAGGGCTGCGGCTATGCAGGCGGGATCACGTCTGCCGCTGCAGACGGGATCCGTGTGGCGGAGAAGATCATAGAAGCTTGTCTGCAACGTCAAGCTTAAAATTTCGCCGAACAAGGAACATTCACTATGTAGGAACGTCACTATGAATGTTTTTAGAAATGTCGCAAAGACCTGCGGCAAACAGTTGCAGGTCTTTTCGGATGGGGCACCGAGCGATTGTCATGCTTGATCGGTGGGCGGCTCAGATGCGTCCGAAATGTCTCTCAACAGACTTATGCGGCGGAAGGACGGGGTCGATGCGTCGCAATCATTTACCTAATCCCATAAATTCAAAAAACCAAATATAAGCAAAGCGCACCCCGTATCACTACGGTGTGCGCTTCGCTTTGAGAGAATATGAAAAAATTGTGGAGAGTAGGCATTTCGGCGGTTGCCGCCCGAACCCTGTCCTGCGGATCCGGGCGAGAATGTTTCTTCGCAACCTGAATTCGTTTTCTTTGAATTCTTGGCTTTATCTTACTCCGTGTTCGTGTTTATTGTGTGATGTTCCCATTAAAAGGGAGTAAAATCTGAAAAAAGGCGGATATGAGTTCAAACCTTGAGTACATGTGTGAAAAAGCGGCAAGAACTCTTGCAAACACTCGGAATCTGTGCTACAATGAAGAAAACATTTCCAGGGGGGATTTTATGAAGAAGACATGCAAGGCGGTTGCGCTTTTGCTCGGGTCTTTGTTTGCGCTTTCCGCGTTTGCGGCGTGTGCGGACAAAGGCGGAGAGGCGGGGGATTATCGTATTTGTTACGATAACCTCGGCGGGGGATATCTTGACGAGTCGGTAACGAAGGTTGAGGTCAAGGGTGCCAAGATTGTGGCCGCCTATGACGCGGCGGGAGTCAAAGTGAGCGACGCCTCTTCGATCGCGACCTACGCAGACGGTGTATTCACGGCGGTATCGTCGGGTACGGTTGTATACGAGGCTGGCGGCGAACAGGGGACCGTGGAGGTTGTTCCCGCTTACGTTACCGACCCGGGGTATCAATATACGGGGCGCAATACCGATTTTTCCGAGATCGACGGCGAGAGCGTGCTGGGAAACACGCACGATCCTTCTCTCATTGAAACGCAGGGCTCGGACGGAAGACCTGTCTATTATATTTTTTCCACCGGCTGGGCGGACAAGTCCGAGGCGGTCATGGGCTCCATGCGGGGTGCTACGACTTACGGGAACGCCATTCATGTCTCCTATGACGGCATGAAGACGTGGATGTTCCTGGGCAGAACGTTCGATTACGAGACCCGCAACGATGATTTTGTCAGAGTGCGTTCGGGCGAATGGCTGTACAATGAGGGCGGAACGTCCGAGGAGACGGGTACGCCGACCGCTGCGAGCGGCGATACTGCATATTCCTCCGATTCTGCAGGCTGGTGGGCGCCTGACATTGTAGAAAAACCCGACGGCAGCGGATATTGGCTGTACACCTGTGTGGTGGACGGCGCGGGAGATCATTCCGGCATCCGTGTTCCCGATGACAACAGTTACTATGCGCGTGCCTGCATCCTGCTGTATGAATCGGATACGCTTGATGCGGGTTCGTTCAAGCCTGTGCTCGATGCAAACGGCGATCCTGCAGTGCTCATGCAGTCCTCCATCCGCCGCGATGAGTCGGAGAAGGACGTCAACGGCATTGACCCGCAGATCATCTTTGACGAAGAAGGCGGAATGTACATGGCATACGGCTCCTTCGGTTCAGGCAACTATATGATCGAGCTCGATCCCGAGACGGGACTTAGAAAGGACGGAAAGATGTGGCAGTCGCATGACGACATCCGCAACTGGGTGGAGAACGACATTCAGGATCTGTATAACGGGACGCCCGCGGAGGGTGATTCGCAAGCGATCGGCTGGACGCACGATTACTACGGCAAGAATATCTCCAAGCAAAACATGGAGGCCCCTGTCATCGCTCGCCACGATAACGTGACGGTCATGGACGAGAACGGCAACATCCATGAAGAAGGGAAGACGTATTACTATTCCATGCACTCCTATGACGGACTCGCGGACAACTATCAGATGTGGGGCGGCAGAAGCGAGAGCGTCTGGGGGATCTATCGTTCGACGCAGGGCGGCATCGTCTATAACATGAACCCCGGCAACAGTGCGAACGAAGGCAACAAGTACATGGGTGGATTTACCTGGCACAACAAGAGTGATACGAGCAACGAGCTTGATATCATTCTGCCGGGCCACAACGATCTGTTTACGACAAAAAGCGGCGTATCGGTTGCGGCGTACATCACGAGAAAGAACGGGGATACGAGCCGCTTCGTGACACAGATCCATCAGTATTATCTCAACAGCTATGGCGAGATCGTCATCAATCCCAACCGCTACGGCGGCGAATTAGACCGCGCAGTCTCGGCGGAAGAACTCTTTGCGTATACGGACGGCGGAAAATTCAAGATGGTCGTCACGATCAATCAGCGCGATAACAACTCGAGCGCGCAGGCAATCAATACCTCGCGCGACGTCGTGCTGACACAGAACACGTCGGATCCCGATTCTGGTGATATCTACGACGGTTCCACCGCAACAGGGACACCCATCGGGACGTGGAAGATGTACGGCGACGGATATATCAAATTTACGTTCTCCCCTACGCTTAAGGGAACGGACGGCCGCGACAGCGGTGAGACCGTGTACTACGGTGTCGTGCGTCCCGCATGGCTGGGCGATCAGAACAAGTCGGGCTTTACGATCACCTGCCTTGGACAGACGGAGGGAACAAAGCGCAGCATGTCCATGTTTATGAACAACTACTCGACCATCACGGGCGACGGGTTAGTGGGCTGAAAAAAATAACGACCCGTGACGGATTTTTCGGCTGAGAAAAAGAAAGTCATTGACTTGCGACGGATTTGTCGGTTGAGAGAAAAGGTTCGTACACTTGATGGATTTGTCGGTTGAGAAAAGCTCAGTACGAGAAACATTCGTTGAGAAAAAACTTTCCCCGCGGCAGTTTTCCGCGGGGATTTTTGTGCAATTTTTTTCGGAGGTATTGCAATTCTTGCCCGCTTGCGGTATAATCGTAAAAAGGGGAATGTCATATGCAGGAACAAAAATATCTGGAAAGACTCTCTGTTCAGTTTCCGACAGCGGCGGATGCTGCAACGGAGATCATCAACCTCTCTTCGGTGCTCAATCTGCCCAAGGGAACGGAACACTTCATCACCGACATTCATGGCGAATACGAACCCTTTCTGCACATTTTAAAGAACGGTTCGGGGTCTATTCGCAAGAAGATCGAGGAGGAGTTCAAAGGCTCTCTCTCCATGAAGGAAAAAAAGTCGCTTGCGACGCTCATTTACTATCCTTCGGAGAAACTCGCGCAGATCGAGGCATCGGAAGAGGACCTCGACGACTGGTACAAGACCACCATCTACCGCCTTGTTCGGGTGAATCGGCGCATTGCATCCAAATATACCCGCTCCCGCGTCAGAAAGGAGCTCCCGCACGACTACGCGTACATCATCGAGGAGCTGCTCGGCGAAAAGGAGGAGGTCGAGGACAAAGAGGCGTACTATAACGGAATCATCTCCGCGATCATCTCCACGAAGCGGGCGCGTCACTTTGTCATCGCTTTTTGCAATCTCATCCAGCGGCTTGCCGTTGACCGCATCCATATCCTCGGCGACCTCTTTGACCGCGGACCCGGTGCGCAGATCATTCTCGATACGCTCCTCGGATTTGATAACGTGGATTTCCAGTGGGGCAATCACGATATCTGCTGGATGGGCGCGGCGAGCGGGAGCCTTGCGTGTATCGCATCCGTCGTGCGTATCTCGGCCAAGTACGGCAACTTTTCAACCATTGAAAACGGGTACGGGATCAACCTTCTGCCGCTTGCCAAGTTTGCCCTCGATACATACGCGGGCGATCCTTGCAACTGTTTTGCGATCAACGGCTCTCAGAGCTATGAACCGTATGACCCCGATATGGACCGCAAGATCCATAAGGCGATCACCATTATTTTGTTCAAGCTGGAGGGGCAGCTCACCCGCCGTCATCCCGAGTACGGCATGGAGGGACGTCGGCTTCTCGATAAGATCGACAGGGAGAAGGGGACAGTCACCATCGACGGAAAGGCGTACCCTCTGGAGGACACCAACTTTCCGACCATTGATCCTGCCGATCCATACAAACTCTCTGCGGGCGAGGCGCTCGTCATGGAAAAACTGCGCTATGCTTTCGTCAACAGTGAAAAGCTGCGCCGTCATGTTGCATACCTGTTTACACGCGGGAGCATGTACCGTGTTTGCAACGGGAATCTCCTGTATCACGGCTGTGTGCCGCTGGAGGAGGACGGTTCCTTCAAAAAGGTGCGCGTCGGAGATAAATTGTATGCAGGCAGGGCGCTCTTTGAGGAACTGGAGAGCTGGGCGCGAAAGGGGTACTATCTCCCCGACGGTGAAGAAAAGCAGTTCGGACAGGACACCATGTGGTTTTTGTGGGCGAATGAGAATTCGCCGCTCTACGGGAAAGAGCGCATGACGACGTTCGAGCGCTACTTCGTCAAAGACGAGAGCTGTTATTTTGAGGCGAAGAACTCCTACTATAAGTACCTCAACGACGACAAGGTGATCTCGGAAATCATGAAAGAGTTCGGACTCGATCCCGCATCGCCTGCGTCACATATCATCAACGGACATATGCCCGTGCACCTCAAGAGCGGTGAGACGCCCATCAAATGCGGCGGCAGGCTCCTGATGATCGACGGCGGCATGTCGAGACCCTATCAGCGTGAGACGGGAATCGCGGGATATACCCTCATCGGAAACTCCTACGGCATGCGTCTCGTCGCCTATGAACCCTTCCGCTCGGCAGAGGATGCTATCCGCAGCGAGAGCGACATTCATTCCGTCACGGAAGTGGTGCAAAAGACAAATTACCGCCTCTCCATCCGCGACACGGATGAGGGAAAACGAATGCAGGAGACCATTGCAGAACTTACCGATCTTTTGGAGGCGTATCGGCTGGGAACCATCCGCGAAAAAAATATGCGGCTGTAATCATCCGCCGCGCGATCAGGAAATCAGGAGGCATTATGAAAGTTGTCATCATCGGGGGCGTCGCAGGCGGTGCAACTGCGGCGGCACGTATCCGCCGTCTGGACGAGCGGGCAGAGATCATCATGCTGGAACGTACGGGATACGTCTCCTATGCCAATTGCGGGCTTCCCTACTACGTGGGCGGGGAAATCGAGGACGAGGAGGGGCTCACGCTTCAGACGCCTGCATCCTTTTTTGCGCGCTATCGGGTGGATGTACGCGTCCTGAGCGAGGCGCTCGCCATCGACCGCAAAAATAAGACCGTCACCGTCAAAAATCTCAAAACGGGTGAGACGTATGAGGAAACATACGATAAGCTCCTGCTCTCTCCCGGCGCAAGGGCGGTGATTCCGCCCGCGGCGAGAGTAAAGGATCCGCGCGTATTTACCCTGCGTACTGTAGAAGATACGCTCGCCATCCATGCCTGTGTGGAAAAGACTGCCCCGAAGGACGCCGTCGTCGTGGGCGGCGGGTTCATCGGTCTCGAGACAGCGGAAAATCTCATGCGCAAGGGCGTTCGCGTTACGCTCATCCAGCTCGATTCGCAGGTCATGCCGCCCTTCGATTCCGACATGGCGGCACTTTTGCACAATGAAATGCGCGCCCGCGGGGTTCAGCTGCACCTTTCAGAGAGCTGCACCGCCATTGAATCGGGCGAGTGGCTTACCGTCCGCACCGATAAGGGGGCGTATGCCGCTGATCTTGCCGTCATTGCCGTCGGGGTCGTTCCCGATACGCAGCTTGCAAAGGACGCGGGACTTGCGCTCGGCGTCAAGGGCAGCATTGCGGTGGATGAGCATATGCGCACCTCGGATGAGGACGTCTACGCCGTCGGCGACGCGGTGGAAGTGCGTCAGTTCGTGACGGGCGAAAAGACGCTCATCGCGCTTGCGGGCCCCGCCAACAAGCAGGGACGCATCGCGGCGGACAACATCTGCGGCGGCAACAGCACTTACAAGAGCTCGCAGGGCTCGTCGGTCGTGCGGGTATTCTCGCTGACGGCAGCGTCCACGGGAATCAATGAAAAGACGGCGCGCGCATCGGGGCTCGACTATGATAAAGTCGTGCTCTCGCCTAACAGCCATGCGTCCTACTATCCGGGAGCGCAGGTCATGACGATGAAGGTGCTCTTCGAGCGCGGAAGCGGGAAATTGCTCGGCGCGCAGATCGTGGGCGGCGAGGGGGTGGATAAACGGATCGACGTGCTTGCCACCGCCATCCGCGCAGGCGTGCCTGCCGCCGATCTCAAGGATCTCGATCTTGCCTATGCGCCGCCCTATTCGTCGGCAAAGGATCCCGTCAATATGGCAGGCTATATGATCGAAAACCTTGTCACGGGCAAGGTAAAACAGTTTCATTTCGAGGACATGGAGACTCTTCCGCGGGACGGAAGCGTGACCCTTGTCGACGCGCGCACGCCGCGCGAATACGCACGCGGTCATGCGGACGGATTTATCAACCTTCCCGTGGACGAACTGCGCGAGCGGCTCGGCGAGCTTGAGCGCGGAAAACCTGTCTATGTGATGTGCCAGAGCGGACTTCGCAGTTACCTCGCCTGCCGCATCCTTGCACAGAACGGGTTTGACTGTCGCAACTTCTCGGGCGGCTACCGTTTCTATGATGCAGTAAAACGGGGGAGCGTGCAGAGCTCGTCGGCATATCCCTGCGGCATGGAGAAGTGACAGCGCCCGCCCGCTCCATACGGTGCGCATTCCAAAAAATGCACAAGTCGGAAAATACAATCAGACGAATAAAAAGCGCGCCCGCGGCAAAACTGCCGCGGGCGCGCTTTTGCGTGATTGTTCGGATTGGCAGGATCGTATTCGGGGTATCATCTGATGATTTGTTGCCGTAAAATGCTGCGGTTCAGACAAATCGTGTTTCAAATTCACCCGTGCGGCTGCCCGTGAGGACGTTATAAAGATCGTTTGCCCGTACGTCCGTTTCAAAGCAGTCAAGCGCCTCCTTTTTGAGAAGGGAATAATCGCTCTTTCGGACGATGAGGGGGAATTTCGCTTCGCCGAGAGCGGCAAGCGTCTCTTCCGCACCCTCTTTTTTGACGGCGAGCGTGCGCACATAGAGAGGGGATTGAAGAAAGTCCCGCACGCGATCTAAATCGATACCCAAAAAGTTCTGCATGAGCAGACGACGCACGCGCGCCGCAGTGTAGCGTTTGGAGACCGATTTTTCAAGCATGGATTTGAAGTCGGGGTTGGAGCGCAGCATAGCACGGACGCGGTTTTCGAGACCTTCGGCGCAGTCGGGGCATTTCGCCGTCTGTGCGGGAGAGGCATTCAAAAAAGCGCACAGGACATCTTTTTCATAGTCGGTCGGCGCATAATAAGCGGCGGTGCGGTAGACGCATGCGGGCAGGTTGGATTTGAGTGCTTTTTTCGCTTTTCTGGTACCGTCTGCCATGGCGGCGCGAAGAGCTGTCGCGGAGGAGAAATCCTTGAAAAGCGCGGTGTCTGCATATCCGCCGCCCACCCGCTGAATGGGCAGAGGCTCGATGGCGGCATTTTCTGCAAGGATCGCGCGGCAGTACTCCGTTCCCAAAATGTTGTTGGGGGAAGAGAGGAGCGCCTCATCGACATCGGCGCCCGAGGAAAGAAGCGCCGCATTGCGTGCACGGATATAGCTTGTACCGTCCTTCATGTTCTCTTTGAGCGCCGCTTTGAACTGTTTGCTTTCGGAAAGCGTGGCGCGGGCTGTCCGCAGGAAGCTTTCCTTGTCTCCGCTCTCGCAGCCGAAAGCGAGTGTTTGGACGGCGGGGATTGCGGCAAGGATATGCACGGCGCCGCAGGCGAAGAGCTGTGCGGGTGAGACGGAAAATGCGGCGGGCAGCTCGATGACGGCATCGGCGCCGTTCTCGACGGCGTGCCGCGCCCGTTCGTACTTATGAAAGACTGCCGCTTCGCCGCGCTGGGTGAAGTTGCCGCTCATGATGCAGAGGATTTTGTCGCATCCGGACAATCTGCGTGCCTCGGCGAGCTGATACTTATGTCCGTTGTGAAAGGGATTGTATTCGCAAATTATCGCACAAAATTTCATGTTTTTTTCCCTGTCTCCTTTACAAGTTGGGTAAAATGTTGTATAATGACGGGGTAATGAGATGTACAGATCCATTATACACGAAATTGCAGAAAAAGAAAAGAGGTTATAGGAGAAATCATCATGGCGAATTTGATGAGACAGATCAAGCAAATTGGCAGAAAGATTATCGAAACCGGCTCCTTTGCGGAGGAACTGAAAAAACGTGCAGGTGAAAAGCAGCGCACCATCGTACTTTGCGAGGGGGAGGACAAGCGTGTCGTGGAAGCGGCGCAGCGCTGCATTGAAGAGGGCGTTGCAAAGATTATTCTGCTCGGCAAGGAATCGGAGATCAAGGCGGCAAATCCCGACGCCGATCTGACTGGTGTGGAGATCATCAATCCCGCTACGTCGCCCAAGCTGGAGGAGTATGCAAACCTTCTGTATGAACTGCGCAAGGCGAAGGGCATGACGGAGGAGCAGGCAAAGGAGCAGGCGAAGGATGCAACGTTCTTCGGCGCGCTCATGCTCAAGAGCGGCGATGCGGACGGGCTTGTTTCGGGTGCATGCCATTCGACGGCGAACACCCTTCGTCCCGGACTTCAGATCATCAAGACGGCGCCCGGCGTGAAGTCGGTTTCCAGCTTCAATCTCATGATCGCACCCGCAGGCGGAAACAAATACATGGACGGCGACGTGCTTGTGTTTGCAGACTGCGGACTCAACCCCACCTATACATCGGAAGGGCTTGCAGAATGCGCGCTCGCTACTGCAGAGAGCGCAAAGGCAATCGCGGGAATCAATCCCTGCGTTGCGATGCTCTCCTTCTCGACGATGGGCAGCGCCAAGCACGACAACGTGACGCTTGTGCAGGAGGCAACCCGTATCGCAAAGGAAAAGGCGCCCGAACTCGCTCTCGACGGCGAACTGCAGTTTGACGCGGCGCTCGTACCCGAAGTTGCCGCCATCAAGGCGCCCAAGTCGGCAGTTGCGGGACACGCAAACGTGTTTATCTTCCCCGATCTTCAGTCGGGCAATATCGGTTACAAGATCGCCGAGCGCCTGGGCGGATTCCAGGCAGTGGGACCCATCTGCCAGGGCTTCGCAAAGCCGCTCAATGATCTTTCGCGCGGATGCAAGGCGTCCGATATCGTGCTTGCGGTAGCGATCACGGCGCTTCAGGTAAAAGACTGACATAAAAAGGGGAATGCAATGAAAATTCTTGTCATCAATGCGGGGAGCTCCTCGCTCAAATATCAGCTCATCAACATCGAGACGGAAAAAGTGCTCGCAAAGGGCAACGTCGAACGCATCGGCATCAAGGGCGGTCTGCTGACCCATAAGGCGGGCGGTAAGACCTATGTCATCGAAAAGGAGATCAAGGACCATACCGAGGCCATTCAGCTTGTTCTCAATGAACTCATTGACGGCGAAGCGGGCGTCATCAAGTCGATGGACGAGATCGACGCCGTCGGACATCGCGTTGTCGCCTCGGGCGAGGCGTTCAAAAAGACGACGCTCGTCGATGACGAAGTCATGAAGACGATGGACGAGATCGCAGAGCTTGCGCCTCTTCATAACCCCGCGGCGATCAAGGGCGTCAATGCCTGCCGTGCGGTCATGCCCGGAAAGAAGATGGCGCTCGTCTTCGATACCTCGTTCCATCAGACCATGCCCGATTACGCATACCTTTATGCCATTGACTATGACGACTACAAGACTTATCAGGTCAGAAAATACGGCGCACACGGCACTTCGCACAAGTATGTTTCGCAGATGGCGGCGGAATACCTCAAAAAGGATCCCAAAGATCTGAAGATCATCACCTGTCACCTCGGAAACGGCTCTTCCATCTCCGCAGTCAAGGGCGGAAAGTGTATCGATACCTCCATGGGCTTTACGCCTCTTGCAGGTGTTCCTATGGGAACCCGCAGCGGTGACATCGATGCCGCAGCAGTTGAGTTCCTCTGCAAGAAGAAGGGCATGGACATTCACGAAGCGCTTACCTACCTCAACAAAAAGTGCGGCATGCTCGGTGTTTCGGGCGTTTCGTCCGACTACCGCGATCTTACCGCCGCCGCAAAAGAGGGGAACTACCGCGCTCAGCTTGCGCTCAATATGTTCGCCTATGATTGCAAGAAGTACATCGGTTCTTACATGGCAGCGCTCGGCGGACTGGACGTCATCGTCTTTACGGCGGGCGTCGGCGAAAATACAGTGAGCGTCCGTGCAGGGATTCTTTCCGATCTGCAGGCGTTCGGCATCGAGCTGGATGAGAAGAAAAACGACTTCAAGAACGATGGCACCATCCACGAAATTTCCAAGGACGGCGCAAAAGTCAAGGTTCTCGTCATCCCCACCAACGAAGAACTTGTCATCGCACGCGAGACGGCGGCACTGCTCTGATTTTCAAAATTTCCTTTGAAATTCACGGCAAAAAAGATTGACAAAGTACATAAAATCGCCTATACTTTTGTAAGTCGATGATTCCCGAGATAGACGTCCGCGGCTGTATCGCGCGAAAAACATTGGAGGGGACGCTCGCCTTTTCTTATGAGGCGGACGAATCGCTCCTTGATATTCCCTTCGTGAAGTTCGCCGGACCCGTTCGGGCGGAGCTGACCTATCGTATTTTCGATGATTTTACGGTCGAAGTCAAAGGGACGCTCGCCTTCAGACTGGAGGGTTCCTGCTCGCGCTGTCTCGAAGAAACGTCGTCGGACATCGTCTACGAGGCGGAGGGCTACTTCGCCCGCGGTGAGGATGACGGCGAGACGTACGGCTACACAAACGGCAAGGTGCTTTTGGATGATTTTCTGCGCGACACGCTGATGTTCGCGCTTCCGCCAAGACTCCTGTGCAAGGCGTGCGAGCAATGGGAAAATGAATAAGAAGAGGTGAAGAAGAATGGCAGTCCCCAAGACAAAGCAGTCGAAGAGCAGAACCAACAAGCGTTTTGCAAATTACAAGGCGACCGCGGCTACGCTCGTCGAGTGCCCGCATTGCCATGAGCTGAAAGTTGCGCACCGCGTGTGCAAGAACTGCGGCTATTACGACGGCAAGGAAGTCATCGCTCAGAAAGAAGAAACGAAGTAAAAAGATGCGGACGTTTTGCGTCCGCTTTCTTTTTATGCAATCATTGAACAAATCCCCGTGCGGGACAGTTTTTTAGAGGATTTTCTATGAATAAGAAAGCATTTTACGATTTCTCCTACGGCGTATATCTTTGCACGAGCTGGGATGAGGGCCGTCCTGTCGGCTGCGTCGCAAACAGTTCCATGCAGATCACGTCTTCTCCTGCGACGATCGCCGTTTCGCTCAATCACGATAACTATACCAACAAATGCGTGGCGGCAACGGGATATTTTGCCGTCTGCATCCTCGCCGAGGACTGCGATCCGCAGCTCATCGGAAAATTCGGGTTTTCTTCGTCCAAGGATACCGACAAATTTGCAGATTTTCCTTGGAAGGTGCGCGGAAAACTTCCCGTGCCCGACGGCGTAAAGGCATACATCACCTGTAAAGTGGTCGATAAAATGGAGACGTCCACCCATACCGTCTTTTTGGGCGAGGTCATCGATGCCGACGTCCTGAAAGAGGGAACGCCTATGACCTATGCCTATTATCACAAGGTATTAAAAGGCAAGACCGCACCCAAGGCTCCTACTTATCAGGCGGAAGAAAAGCCCACGGGCAAGTACGTGTGCAAGATCTGCGGCTATGTGTATGACGGCGCTATTCCCTTTGAGGAACTCCCCGACAGCTGGACTTGCCCCGTATGCGGCGCCCCTAAGTCCCAGTTTGAAAAACGCTGAGCTTTGTGTGCCTGCAGGGCGCAGGAGAACGCGTGCGGTATCCCAGAGCAGATGCTTCGGGAAAATGCGTGCGGTATCCCAGAGCAGATGCTTCGGACGCTTTGTCTCCGACCGATCCCTATTCGTAACTTTATTAAGCGATATTATTACAAAAACGGCGCTTGGGCGCCGTTTTTTTCATGCAAATGCTTGACATAAATACCCATAGGGGGTATAATACAAATACCCATAGGGGGTAATTGGAGGACACGATGGACAGATGCGAACATTGCGGAGAGCATTATAAGAACACGCCGCGTAGTGAAGAGGAGATCAAGGGGTTGGTCAATCGTCTGAATCGTATTTCGGGACAGCTGAACGGGATAAGGAAGATGATCGAGGAGAATCGTTACTGCGGGGATGTGCTTGTACAGGTATCTGCCGTGGAGAGTGCGGTGCGGGCGTTCGGGTATCTTGTTTTGGAGGATCACATGAACACCTGTGTTGCGGAAAAGATTAGAGCAGGAGATGAGAACATTGTCTCTGAGACGGTGGAACTCATCAAAAAACTTAATTGACGAAAATGCCCGTTAATGCGGAAAGTGGAAAAAGACAGGAAACAGGCAGGAAACAGACAGGAAACAGACAGGAAACAGGCGCGATTTGTAAACGTGTTTCTATAAATTTACACGCAGAAACAGGCGCTGTCGGATAAGGCGCGATATTTGCGGAAAGCGGTGCGCGGAGGATTTTCGCCTGTCGATGTGGGAAATTGCGCCTGACGATGGAGGAGTATGGAAAAGAAATATTCGATCACGGGAATGACGTGCGCGGCGTGCTCGTCGGGCATCGAGCGTACCGTAAAAAAATTGAAGGGGGTGAACAGCTGTGCGGTCTCGCTCATGGGCGAGAGCATGGATGTCACCTTTGATGAAAATGTTTTGACGGACGCGGGAATTAAAAAGGCGGTGACGGCGCTCGGGTACGGCGCCTACGACTTTGGAAAGGTGCCAGAAAAGAAGAAAAAGAGGCTGACGCTCGGACTGCGGTTTTTGCTGTCGCTCATCCTGCTCATTCCCGAGATGTATTTTGCAATGGGGCATATGATCAGTCATGCGATTGTGCCGCATGGATGGTGGAATTACGGCGTACAGGTTGTTCTGACGCTCGCGATTCTTGCGATCAACTATCAGTTTTTTGTCAGCGGCATCCGTGCGGCAATCAAACTTGTACCCAATATGGATACGCTCGTCACATTGGGAGCGGCAGTGTCCTTTGTATATAGCCTTGTCATGGCGATCATTACGCCCGAACAGCCGACGCTCTTTTTTGAATCGGCGGCGATGATTGTGACGCTTGTCACGCTCGGCAAGTGGCTGGAGGACAAGAGCAAACGCCGCACGGGGCGGGAGATTGAAAAACTGCTCTCGCTTGCCCCCGATACCGTCACGGTGGAGCGCGGCGGACAGGAATTTGTGCTGTCTCTTTCTGAGGTGAAAGAGGGGGATGTGCTCATTGTAAAGCAAGGGGAATCGGTCGCCGTGGACGGTACCGTCCTCGAAGGACACGCGTTTGCCGATCAGTCGGCTGTGACGGGAGAGAGTCTGCCCGTCGAGCTGACGGCGGGAAGCCGTGCAATGAGCGCCTCGCTCATTACGGGCGGATACCTGAAAATCAAAGCGGAAAAAGTGGGCGAAAATACCATGCTCTCTTCCATTATCCGCATGGTGCGCGAGGCGGGCGCGAGCAAGGCGCCCATTCAAAAACTTGCCGATAAGATTTCTGCCATCTTCGTGCCCGTCGTGCTCGGGATCGCCCTTGTCACCTTTCTTGTCTGGCTGTTTGTGACGTGGGACGTGCAGGCGGCATTCAATTTCGGCGTCAGCGTCATTGTCATTTCCTGTCCGTGCGCTTTGGGACTTGCTACACCCGTTGCCGTCATGGCCGCGACGGGACGCGGAGCGTCGCTCGGCGTGCTGGTCAAGAGTGCGGAATCCATCCAGCGCGCCGCCGACGTCGGGACCGTTCTTCTCGACAAGACCGCGACCATTACCGAGGGAAAACCTTCCGTCGTTCATTTTGAAACGTTCGGTGAGGATGAAAAGGGCGGGAACGGCGCACAGCAGGCAAAGTCGATCGCGTATGCGCTGGAAAGCAAGCTCAACCACCCGCTTGCGCAGTGCATTGTGGAATACTGTCAGACGGGAGATTCTGCGCAGGACGTGGAATATGTCGTCGGACAGGGTGCCCGCGGCAAGGTGGACGGAAGGGAATATCTTCTTGGCAACGAGCGCATGATGGCCGCAAACGGCATCGACCTTTCAAAGCAGCACACGCTTTTAAAGACACTCTCCGAGGAGGGCATGACCGTACTCTTCCTTTCGGACGGCGAAAAGGTGACAGCCATGTTCGGGCTTGCCGATACGCTCAAGACGGGCAGCCGTGCGGCGGTCGGCGAACTGCACAGATACGGGCTTGAGACGTACATGCTCACGGGCGACAATGCCGCCTGTGCGCGCGCCATTGCTGCAAAAGCGGGGATTCCTGCGGACATGGTATGCGCCGAAGTGCTCCCGCAGGAGAAACTCGACTATGTGATCAGGATAAAGGAGAAAAACGCCGCCCGCGGCGGACGGGAGAAAAAGGGTGTCGCCATGATCGGCGACGGTATCAATGATTCTCCCGCGCTCAAAGAAGCGGACGTCGGCATTGCAATGGGCAGCGGCACGGACGTCGCCATCGAAAGCGCAGATATCGTCCTGATGGGCGGCGATCTCTCCGCGGCGCCCCGCGCCTTTGCGCTCGCACGGCGCACCATGCGCATCATCAAGCAAAATCTTTTCTGGGCATTCTTCTATAACTGCGTGTGCATTCCGCTTGCGGCTGGCTGTTTTGCCGTATTCGGTGTGACGCTCAATCCCATGATCGCGGCGGCGGCGATGAGCTGTTCTTCGCTGTTCGTCGTCGGCAACGCGCTGCGCCTCACGGTGTTCATGCGCGGGAAAAAACAAAATTTCAATAAAAATCATCAAACAATACAAGGAGAAACAGATATGAAACGCGAACTTCATGTGGAAGGCATGATGTGCATGCACTGCGTCAAACACGTCACCGATGCATTGCAGGCGGTCGAGGGTGTGGAAAAGGCGGACGTCGATCTCAAAAAGAAACGCGCCGTTGTCACGCTCGCTGCGCCCGTCGCCGATGAAACACTCATTGCCGCTGTCAAAGAAGCTGGCTATGAGGCAAGTATCAAGAACTGACGAAATAATAACGCGCCGCGCCGAACTTAGTTCGGCGCGGCGCATTTTTTGTCCGTCATGTATTGGCAGATGACTGCAAAAAGTCTCAAAAGTGCCTGTTTTCAAAGGGTGTACCTATAAAAAGTCTCTATATTACCGCTTAATATCCCTGATTTTGGAAATATCACCGCTGCATAAAATTTCAAGATTTTCCGTTATCTTATCGGCAGACCAGTCCCACCACTTTAGTTGCAGCAGACAGGCGATCGTATCGTCGTCAAACCGTTTGCGGATCACTCTGATAGGGTTTCCGCCGACGATGTGATAAGGCGCAACATCTTTAGAAACCACCGAATTTGCCCCGATGATCGCGCCGTCGCCGATATGTACACCGGGCAGCACCGTCACATTCTGCCCGATCCACACGTCGTTGCCGACCATCGTATCCCCTTTCAGCGGCAAGTCTCCAAGCTGCGGCGTACATTTTTCCCAGCCGCCGCCCATGATATTGAACGGGTACGTCGTCACGCTGTTCATCCGATGATTGGCGCCGTTCATGATAAATTCCACCCCCTTCCCGATGGCACAGAACTTACCGATGATCAATTTATCTCCTATAAATTCATAATGGTGCGTGACATGTTTTTCAAAATCTTCCGCGCCGGTATCGTCATCGTAATACGTGTAATCGCCGACGATGATGTTCGGCCGGGTGATGACGTTTTTAATAAAGCAAAGGCTCGGCACTTTTCCATTCGGAAATCTTTTATCAGGATCGGGTCCGTTCATGATTTTTATCCTCCGTTTTCGCGGGCTGCTGCCTGTATTATAAGTATATCAAAAAAATTTGCCGGCCGCAAGGGTTTTCCCCTACGGCCGGCGGCTTTGCATTATTTCCGTTCGAGACAAACCAAAGTTTCCACATGGGATAGATGAGGGGATTCGGACAGTAAAATTGCAGTGCATGCCTGTCTGTAACCGCCAAAAAAGGGGGCTTTCGGCATATCTGACAGAATACGGCAAATTCCGTCACATCTTCCATGCGTGCGCAAGCGTGCAGGTGTTATCCTTGTTTCAAAAAGCGGGAGGATGGATATGCAGACGCTCTTACTGGACAGACGTACACAGGATATGATCGAGGGATATGTTCCCGAGGGGGAGGTGCTGACTGCGCTCGTGCGGTTCTTTTCAATTTTTGCGGACAATACGCGGCTGCGCATTCTCTCCGCGCTCGCCATTTCGGAGATGTGCGTGACGGACATTTCGCGCGTGCTCGGGATCAATCAGACGACGGTCAGCCATCAGCTGCGGTTTTTGAAGGATGCGGGCATGGTGCGCTATCTGCGCCACGGCAAGATCATTTTCTATTCCCTCGCCAATGAAATTGTCAACGACGTGCTTCTAAAAGGCGTGGAATTTCTCGGTTATTGAGGACAAAATCAAGGGATAGGCGCGGCGTGCGGGCAGGATGTGTTCCTGCCCGCACGCCGCGTTTTCGGAATACTTCCTGCAATCGCTTGAAAATTGACCAAAAAGCGTGTATAATGTAGTTATGAGCGAAAGCGTCATCCGCGAAAAATTAAAAATGCTGCCGGACAGTCCCGGGGTGTACATCATGATGGACGCGGACGGCGTCGTCATCTATGTGGGCAAGGCGCGCGTCCTCAAAAACCGCGTGCGGCAGTATTTCCATTCCTCGCTGAAATCTCCAAAGGTGCAGGCGATGGTGGATAATATCGCCGATTTTGCCTATGTCGTCACGCCGAGCGAAGTGGACGCGCTCGCTCTTGAAAATACCTATATCAAGAAATACAAGCCCAAGTACAACATTCTCTTAAAGGATGACAAGACCTATCCCTACATCAAGGTCTACACCAAAGAGAGTTTCCCGCATATCGGCATCACGCGTAAGATAAAGCGCGGGGACGGTCGGTATTTCGGTCCCTTTATGGGCGGGATCGCCGCAAAAGAGATCGTGGATGTTGCCGCAAAGGTATACCATATCCGAACCTGCACGGTTGCAGTCAAGGAAAAGCCTGTAAAGCCGTGCCTTGAGTATCATCTCGGGCGGTGCGGTGCGCCGTGCGCGCATCTCATCGGGCGCGAGGCGTATGCGCAGCAGGTGGAAAAGGTGCTTGCCTTTCTTTCGGGGGATTATGAGGAAGCGGAGCGTCTTCTCACCGAAAAGATGAAGGCGTTTGCCGAGAATGAGGAATTCGAGCTTGCACTTGAGTATCGTGACCGTATCGAGATGCTCTCCCGCCTCGGCGAGCGTCGGATCACGGCAATGCCGCGCGATGTGGATGCCGATATCTGGGCATTTGAGACGAACGGACTGTATGCGGCGGCGAGTGTGCTCATTACGCGCGGGGGCATCATGCAGGGAAGCCGAAACTTTTCTCTTGACGGGGGCGTCGGAGAACGGGGCGAGAGCTTTTTGTCCTTTCTTACGCAGTACTATGCGGCGCACGAGCTTCCGCATGAGCTGGTCGCGGATGAACCGTTTGACGAGGCGCTCTTTTCAAGCTACGCGGAAAAGAAATCGGGGCGTAAAATCACGATCACGCGCCCCAAGTTCGGGATCCGCCGCGAGCTGCTCGACATGGCAGAGGGGAACGTCAGGGAATATCTGGAAAAATCCGTCTCGGCGATCGCCCACAGGAGTGACATGACGACGGGAGCGTGTGAACGGCTTCAGGAGTTGTTGTCGCTCAGACACTACCCCAAGCGCATGGAATGCTATGATATTTCCAATATTTCGGGTGTCGATAAGGTTGGGAGTATGGTCGTCTTTACGGACGGCGAGGCGGATAAAATGCAGTACCGCCGATTCCGTATCCGCACCGTGGAGGGAGCGGACGACTTTGCCTCTTTGCAGGAAGTCCTGCGCCGCCGCTTGTCAAAACTCGGAACCGCAGAAGAGGAACGCTTTGCCCGTCCGCAGCTCATCGTCATCGACGGCGGCAAAGGCCAGCTCTCCGCAGTCAAAGAGATCTTCGACGAGATGGGTATTTCGGATATCGATCTCGTCTCACTTGCCAAGCGCGAGGAGGAAGTGTTCACGCTCTTTTCCGATGCACCCGTCATCATCGACCGCAGGGACTATGCCCTAAAGACCCTGCAGCGCATCCGCGACGAGGCACACCGCTTCGCCATTACTTATTTTCGGAGCCTGCACTCCAAGCGCAATCTTGCCTCCGTGCTCAACGAGATCGAGGGCGTCGGCAAGCAGAAACGAATCGCGCTCATGCAGGCGTTCGGTGACATTGACAAGATCATGCACGCGAGCGAGGAGGAACTCTCCAAAGTGGAGGGGATCGGTCCTTCACTCGCCGCGCGCATCCGTAAATATTTCGAGGAATTATGAAATATCCGCTCTTTTTATCTGACTTCGACGGTACGCTCGTGCGAAGGGACGGAACCGTTTCGGAAGAAAACAGACGTGCTATTGAACGCTATCGCGAGGCAGGCGGGATCTTTGCCGTCTGTACTGGCAGGGGACTGACGTCGATTGTGCCCCGCCTTGCCGATGTGGGCATGCGAGAGGGGCTCGTCGTTGCCTATCAGGGGGCAACGATCGCCGATATCGCCACGGGGAAACTTTTGAAAGACGACGGCTTTACCCGTGAACAGGCGATCAAGGCGGCAAAGCTCTTAGAAGAAGGCGGCAGGCACGTTCATATCTATACGCTCGACAAGCTGTATTCCAATATGAACGACGAAGCACTCGCCATGTACGAAAAAATCTGCCGCGTGAAGGCGGAGATCGTCACGGATATGCCGCTCTCCGAGTTGATCGTGAAAAAAGATCTTCGCATCATCAAGGAGCTTGCGATGGTGGAAAAGAAGGATCGTCGTCCGCTCGCCGAATGGCTGGAGCCGCGTCTCGGGAAGGAATTTTTTGTCACCTGCTCCTCTGATTTTCTTGTGGAAGTCATGCCCGCAGGTCAGAGTAAGGCGGCGGCGGTGGATTTTCTGTGCGGGTACTACCATATCCCGCGCGAGAAGTGCGCCGCGATCGGAGATCAGCTCAACGATCTGCCCATGATCGAACGTGCAGGCGGGAGATTTGCCGTCGCAAATGCAGAGGCGGCGCTTTTGTCGCGTGCGAGGGTTGTTGCTTCGGTGGAGGAAAACGGCGTCGCGCAGGCACTTGAAATTGCAATGCAGGAGGAATGAGCGATATGACAGAGAACATCTTGCCCAAGGAAACCGTCATGCTCGACAAGTTCGCGTCCGATCTCGGACTCGAAATGCTGTATGCGGGAAGGGGGATCATCACGCTGACGAGCATCAGCGTCGATCGCCCCGGACTTCGCCTTGCGGGTTTCTTCAGTTACTTCGATACGCAGCGGATCATGGTCATCGGACTCACCGAGCACGAGTATATGCACTCATTTCCCTCGGCGGAGCGGCTCGAAAAGATCAAAAAACTCTTTGACTGCGGCGAGATCCCGTGCGTCATTTTTGCACGCGATCTGCCCGTCCTGCCCGAATTCATGGAATGCGCCCGCGCCTCGGGAACACCCATTTTCCGTTCTGGGAAGATGACCTCCTCGGTCATTGTCGATCTCTGCATCTACCTCAACCGCCTGCTTGCACCCACCACGACGGTGCATGGCGTTCTCATGGACGTATTCGGTGCGGGGATTCTGCTCACGGGCAACAGCGGCGTCGGAAAGAGCGAGACGGCTATGGAGCTCATCAAGCGCGGACACCGCCTCGTCGCGGACGACTCCGTACTCATCAAGCGCATTGAAAACGAGCTTGTCGGCACGGCGCCCGAGCGCATCCGTTATTTCATGGAACTGCGCGGCATCGGAATCATCAACGTCAAGAACATGTACGGTTCGGGTGCGGTCATGACCGAAAAGGCGATCGAGCTTGTCATGGAGCTCGAGCCTTGGCGCAAGGATAAAGAATACGACCGCATCGGCGGCGAGGACAGCAAGGAGACGATTTTGGGACTCGAGATTCCAAAACTGACCGTCCCCGTCAGTGCGGGGCGCAATCTTGCCATCCTCATCGAGGTCGCTGCCCGTGACCAAAGACTCAAGGGAATGGGCTACGACGCTGCGAGCGAGCTCATTGCACGTACCATCGGGAGATAATCGGGCGTCAGGGAAACGGCGGCGGATAAGACAACGGTACGTCAAGGAATGGGCAGACGATAAAACAGATAAGAAAAAGATCAGATCATTTTACGGAAATTTCGGAAATTACGGAAAAATCGGACGCTGCGAAAAACATTTTGAAAGCACTCCGAAAACGGAAAAAATCAAAAATATATAAAAAGCAATGACAGAGATACTTGCCCCCGCAGGGGATGAACAGACGGCATACGCGGCGCTTCGGGCGGGCGCGGACGCCATATATCTGGGACTGACGCGATTTTCCGCGCGCGAGAGCGCGGAAAATTTTTGCGTTTCTGCGCTGGAGCGGCTCACGCGTGAGGCGCATCTGCTTGGGGCAAAGGTGTATGTTGCGCTCAATACGCTCATCAAGGACGATGAACTTCCCGACTTCTTTATCTCGGCGCGCGAGGCATGGAACGCGGGCGCGGACGCCATTTTGATCCAGGATATCTTTTTGGGGCGTGCGCTCAAGGAGCTGTATCCCGAGATCGTACTGCATCTGTCCACGCAGGCGGGGTGCTGTAATGTCCACGGCGCAAGACTTGCCAAGACGTGCGGATTTTCGCGCGTCGTGCTTGCCCGAGAGACGCCGCTTGCAGATATTGCGAAAATTTCCGAAATCATCGAGACGGAGGCGTTCGTGCAGGGCGCGCTGTGTACCTGTTTTTCGGGGCAGTGCTATCTCTCCTCCTTCGCGGGAAACAACTCGGGCAACCGCGGACGCTGCAAACAGCCCTGCCGCAAGCGCTACAGCGTTGACCGTGCAGGGTTCGATTCGCCTGCCTATGCCATCTCCCTTGCCGATCTGTCGGTGGGGGAGGACGTGAAAAAACTCATCGACGCGGGGGTAACGTCTCTGAAAATCGAGGGACGTCTGCGCTCCGCCGCCTATGCCTGTGCGGCGGTCGAATATTACCGTGCACTTCTGGACGGAAAGGACGCTTCGGAGGCGTTTTCCTGTATGCGCCGCGCCTTTAACCGGGGCGACTATACAAAGGGTCTTGCCTTCGGACAGGATAAATCGCTCGTCTCCCGCAATGTACAGGGACACATCGGCGAGCGCGTCGGAACGCTCTCCCGAAAAAATGGGAAGTGGCTGTGCAAGAGTTCTTTTCCCGCGCAGAAGGGGGACGCCTTCAAAATTTTGCGCGGCGGAAAGGAAGTGGGCGGCGCCCTATTCTCGGAATCGGACAAGGACGGCTTTTTCCTTGTCTCGCGCGAACAGCTGTGCGCGGGCGATGAGGTGCGCGTGACGCTCGACGTCTCTTTATCGGAGCGCGCTCTTTCGCATACGAGAAAACGCCCCGTCAGCGTGCAGATTACCCTGCTTGCGGGGGAGCCCATGCGTGCCGAGGGCGAGGGCGTGACTGTGACGGGTGCGCTCTGCGAGCCTGCAAAGAACGCGCCGCTCACACTTAGCGATGTGAAAGCCTGCTTTTTGAAGACGGACGCGCTTCCCTTTGCGCCTGAAATCAGCGTGACGACGGACGGGGTGTTTGTGCCCAAGTCCGTGCTCAACGCCTTTCGCCGCGACTTTTACGAGAAACTCGCAGAGCGCCTTGCGCCTGCCCGCATACCCCTTGCGGAGAGAACTCCTTCTGTTCCCGTTCTTTCGGCGCAGGAGGGGAGCATGACCGCGGTCATCTTTGCGGGGCAGACCATACCCGAGGGCGCGGACGTGGCGATCTGGAAACCCGACGATTATGCGCACATGTTGCCGCTTGATGGGACATGGCTGTATCTTCCGCCGTTTTTGACGGGGGCAGATGAAGTGCTCATTGCGCCGCAGCTTTCGCGCTTTGCGGGCGTGTATTGCGAGGGAACGTACGGCGCGGAATTTTCCAAAAAGTACGGCGTGCGCCTGTTTGCGGGGACGGGCTGGAATCTCTCCAACCGCATCTCCGTTGCCGCCGCATGCGGGAGGGCGGACTATGTTGCGCTCTCCAAGGAATTGACCCTTCACGAGCAGGACGCGCTCGCTGCAAAGGGGACGTTTGCCCTGCGTGCGGGCGAGATCAAGGTGATGGATCTTTGCTATTGTCTCTTCGGGAAAACCTGCGCATCGTGCGACAAGCGCGCGCGGTACACGCTCACAGACGAGGCGGGGCGCGCATTCCCGCTTCGCAGGTACCGCGCCGGTGACGGGTGTCGGTTTGAAGTTTACAACTGTGCGCCGCTCGCGGCGGGAACGGGCAAGCCGTCCGCGCTTGCCGACTGTTCGCTGGGCGATCTGACTGCCGCAGCCTGTGCAAGCGATCCCGAAGGGAAAATCGCGGGCGCCACGCGCGGACATGCCGCAAGGAGTTTGTTATGAACGAAAACGCAAGACGGCTGGAACTGGATAAAATTCTTTCGGCATGCGCCTCGCATGCCGTACTCGAAGCGGGGAAGGCGCGCCTTCTGACCTGCGAACCGACGCACGACCTCGCCGAGGCGCGCCGTCTGCTCGATCTCACGCAGGAGGCAACGCTGCTGCTCTTTACGCTCGGCGCGGGCAAGGTGGAGGATTTCCCTCCCTGCGAAGAGGCTTTGGAACGCGCCGAAAAGGGCGCGTCGCTCTCCATGGCGGAACTGTTGGGCGTCGCGCGGCTTCTGCGTTCGGCGCGCGTTCTCTACCGAGCGGTACGCTCCTTTTCCGATGAACGCATTGTCCGTTTTCAGGAACTCACCGAACATCTGATGTTTGACGAGCGTCTGGAAGAAGACATCGGACGCAAAATTTTAAACGAGAACGAGCTTTCCGATCACGCCAGCGAAAAACTCTTTTCCCTGCGTACCCAGATCCGACAGCTCGGGGAGCGTATCCGCACCCGCCTGCAGGGGTATCTTGCAGGGGAGGAGCGCAAATTTTTGCAGGACGGCATCGTCACCGTGCGCGGCGATCGGTTTGTCATCCCCGTCAAGGCGGAATATAAACGCAGCGTGCGCGGCTTCGTGCACGACCGTTCGCAGAGCGGTGCGACCGTATTCATCGAGCCTGAGGAAGTGCTCGAGATGAACAACGAACTGCGCTCCCTGATGCTGGACGAAAAGGAGGAGGTCGCTCATATCCTTGCCGAGCTCTCTCATGCCGTCGGACGGCTTCGCGGCGCGCTTGTCTCGGACATGGATACCCTTGCGGAGGCGGACGCCTTCTATGCGCGCGCCGAATACGGCTATCGTCTGCACGCTGTAAAGCCCGACATGGGCGGAAAAGGTATTTTGGAGATCATCAAGGGCAGGCATCCTCTGCTCGACCAGAAGACCGCCGTTCCCGTCTCCCTGGCGCTGGGGGAGGAACACCGATTCCTGCTCATCAGCGGCGCCAATACGGGCGGCAAGACGGTCACACTCAAGATGTGCGGACTCTTTTGCCTGATGGCGGCTTGCGGACTGTTCGTGCCTGCGGCAGAGGGGACGCGCCTTTCCGTGTTCGACGGCGTGTGGTGCGACATCGGCGACAGCCAGTCCATTGAGGAAAACCTGTCCACCTTCTCCTCGCACGTCGTGCATATCAAAGAAATTCTGGAATGTGCCACCGAAAAATCGCTTGTGCTCATTGACGAGCCGGGCGGCGGGACGGATCCCGAAGAGGGTGCCGCACTCGCGCGGGCTGTAGTTTCACAGCTCTTGCGGCGCGGATGCCGCGGCGTCGTCACTACGCACTATTCCGCGCTCAAGGAGTTTGCCTATTCGCAGGAGGGCATCGAAAACGGCTGTATGGAGTTCGATGCCGCCGATTTTCGCCCGCTCTATCGGCTGAAGATCGGTGCACCCGGGTCATCCAATGCCTTGCTTATCTGTACGCGCCTGGGACTTCCTGCCTCCGTCGTGGAGGAAGCGCGCGGATATCTTTCGGAGGGGGCACGCGCCTTTGAACATACCCTGCGCGCCGCCGAGGAGAGCCGCGTGCGCACCGAGGAGGCAACGCGCCGCGCCCGCGAAGTGCAAAAGGAGTGGGAAACGCGGCTATCGGCACTAGCCAAAGAGGAGGAAGCCTTCCGCAGAGAAAAGGATAAATTTCTCGCATCCTCTAAGGCGGAGGCGCGGCGCATCGTCACCGACCGCACCGCCCGTGCAGAGGAACTGCTCGCGGAGATGGAGACCATTTTCCGCAAGAACAATCTGACTGAGGCGGACCTCATCCGCGCAAGGACGCTGAAAAACCGCATGGGCGCGGAGGTTCCCGCCGAGGAGACGCCCGTGCGCGCCCTTCCCGTGGATGCCGCGAAGCTGAAGGCGGGGGACAGAGTCCTCGTCGGCGCGATGGGAACGGAGGGCACGGTGCTCTCTGTTCGCCGCGATAAAGGAACCTGCGACGTACAGACGGGACTTTTGCGCGTGAGCGTGAAGATTTCCGATCTGTACACGGCGCCAAAGAGCGCATCCGAAGCAAAAGGCGCCAAAGGAGCCAAGAACGCCCGGGAACAGGTGCACGTGACGCGCAATCTTTCGCCCCGTCCGTCAGTCAAGCGGGAGTGCAACCTGATCGGCATGACGACTTCCGAGGGCGTTGCCGAGGCAGAGAACTTTCTCGATGCGGCAGTCGTTGCCAATCTGCAGGAGGTGCGTATCGTGCACGGCTACGGCACAGGCAAACTGCGCGCCGCCATACAGGATATGCTCCGCCGTCACCCGCGTGTGGAATCCTTCCGCCTCGGAAAGTACGGTGAAGGCGAAGCAGGCGTGACCATCGTCACCCTTAAATAGAACCTGCCTTTTATTTGCCGTCATTTCTCGGCTGTTTCGCTTTTTTTTAATTTTCCGCGAAAATACTTGCGTCCGATAAAAATATCTGTGCCCCACTTGCGCAAAATCGTCCGTGCCTGAAAAAGCATCGGAAACCCGTCCTGTACTTTTCAGCAACAAAAATCGCACTGACGGACGGACAGGCGGGTAATCAGTGAGCGCAAAAAATAAAACACATCAATGGCGGGGGAATAATTTTGCAGATTTTCCAATAGAATGTGGGTGAAAACGCTCATTTTGGGGGAAACTGTGAAAAAGCTCTCTTCCCGTGCCGTTGCCATGCTCACGAACGGCGTGCTTGCCTTGATACTCATTGTTGTAGGTTGCGTGTGTTTCTTTCCTGCTGCCGCGAACGTCTCTTCACAGCTGGAAGAGCGCGTCATCCGAAGGGGAACTTCGGCGGACGGCGTATCGCTCATGATCAATGTCTATTGGGGCACGGAGGAAGTGGACGGGATTTTGGACGTGCTGGAAGAGTACGGTGCAAAGGCGACATTTTTTCTGGGCGGAAGCTGGGCGGACGACAATACCGCATGCGTCAGACGCATTGCCGCGGCGGGGCACGAGATCGGCACGCACGGTTATTTCCACCGCGACCATACGACGCTCGGCTACGACGGAAATATCAAAGAGATCGCCGACAGCGTTCAGTTTTTGTCCCTTGTAACGGGGGAGACGGTCACGCTCTTTGCGCCGCCCTCGGGCGCCTATGACGAGGACACCGTATCCGCCGCCGAGGCTTTGGGACTTAAAACCATTCTTTGGTCGAAGGATACCATCGACTGGCGGGATAAGGACGCCGATACCTGCTTCCTTCGCGCGACGAAGGACGTCACGGCAGGGGACTTCATTCTCATGCATCCCATGGCGCATACGCTCGAGGCGCTTCCGCGCATCCTTGAAACATATGAAAAGCAGGGGCTTCGCGCCGTCACCGTGAGCGAAAATTTGTCCGTCCAGACGGCGACTTAAAGGCATGACAAAGCAAAAAGCATAACCATTCTTACATAGCATATTCAGCTACACAGGAGAACAAGGAGAACAATATGATCCGCACAAAGACACTTTCGAACGGCATTCGCGTCATTGTCAAACAGATGGAGGGACTGCTGTCCGTCTCCATGGGCGTACTCGTTGGAACGGGCGCCGCATATGAAACGGATAAAGAGGACGGAATCTCGCATTTCATCGAGCACATGCTCTTCAAGGGGACGCCGACGCGCACTGCGTTCGAGCTCTCCGACGCGTTTGATGCGCTCGGCGCGCAGGTCAATGCCTTCACGGGCAAGGATATGACCTGCTTTTACTCCAAAGCAACGAGCGATCATGCCGCCGAAGCATTTGAGCTTCTTGCCGATCTCTTTCTGAACGCAACCTTCCCTGAGGAGGAGATGAAGCGCGAAAAGGGGGTCGTCGTCGAGGAAATTCACATGGACGAGGACTCGCCCGAAGATCTGTGCCTTGACCTTCTTGCGCGCGCCGCATTCGGAAACCGCGGTTACGGCAGAAACATTTTGGGACCCGCCGCCAATGTGGAGGGCTTTACGCGCGCCGATCTGCTCGCCTATCGCAAGGAGCGTTACTGCCCCGACAATATCGTCATCTCTTTTGCGGGGAATATCGGACTTGACGAGGCGATCGGGCTTGCCGAACGCTACTTCGGCGATATGCCGCGCACGCAGTTTTCCGACCGCAAAAAGGAAGTCGTGCAGCGTGCGGACAACCTGTTCCGCCAAAAGCCCATCGAACAGGCGCATTTTGCGCTCGGATTTCCCACCGTCGCAAGAGAGGACGCGCTTCGTCCTGCCGTACAGGTCATGAACACGATTTTGGGCGGCGGCATGAGCTCGCGTCTCTTCAAGCGGGTGCGTGAGGAACTCGGCCTTGCCTATTCGGTGTACTCATACCCTTCGCATTATGCGGAAACGGGGCTTCTGACGGTATACGCGGGCGTCAACCCCGCCAAGGCAAAAGACGCTTTTGCCGCCGTGCAGGAGGTCATCCGCACCTTGGTCAAAGAGGGGGTCACCGAGGAAGAATTCCTTCGCGGCAGAGAACAGGCGAAATCGAGTGCTATTTTCGCACAGGAGAATACCTCCTCACAGATGTTGCTCTACGGGCGGGAACTGCTCTATAATAACGTCGTCTTCGACTTTGAAAAGCGTATGGCGGAGATCGCGTCGCTGCGTCAGAGCGATGTGTCGGATGCGATCGCGTCGGGGTTTGACTTCTCCCGCGCCGCAGTTTCCAGCGTCGGGAATCTCGAAAAAGGATTGAGCCTGTGAGTACGTTTGTCACGGGGTTTGAGCCGTTCGCGTTTCCCGACAGCGAATTGCTCATTTTGGGGAGCTTTCCGTCCGTCAAGAGCCGCGCGCAGGGGTTTTATTACGGAAATCCGCAAAACCGTTTCTGGAAGACGGTTTGCGCCTTTTTCGGGGAACTCCCGCCCGCAGACATTGACGGCAAAAAGGACTTCCTGCAAAGGCGAAAAATCGCGCTCTGGGACGTGGTGACGGCGTGCGAGATCACGGGCTCCTCCGATGCCTCCATCCGCAACGAAAAAGTTGCGGATGTCGCCGCATTGGTCGCAAAAAGCCGTATCCGTGCCGTTTATTGCAACGGAAAAACGGCGTATTCGCTCCTCATGCGCGAACCGCCTGCAAATGTTCCCGTCTTGTGTCTACCGTCCACATCGCCCGCAAATCCGCGCTTCTTGGCCGCTGCCTGGGAGGAGGCGCTCCGTAAGATTTTTCAGGGGCAAACCTGACATAATACTGCCTGACGATACAGCACCTGAATACATACCATGATTACATACGAAGAACTTCTCAAAAAACTTTTTCCTCTTGCGGATGAAAAATACCGCGCCTTTCATAAAAAATTATTGAAGGATGACGCCATCCATGTCATCGGGATCCGTACGCCGCAGCTTCGCAAAATCGCCAAGGAATACCGCGGCGAGATCGATTGTTTTCTCACCTTTCCCGACGAATACTACGAAGTCACCTGGCTCAAATGCGCCGTCGCAAGCCTTCTGCCGTATACGCATTTTGTTGCCGTCGTCGACCATCTCGTGGGACTGCTCGACAACTGGGCAACTTGCGATATGTTCGCGCCTGCCTGCATCAACAAACACCGCGATCTCTTCCGCACTTGCATTCTGCGCTATCTTGAAGACGATCGCGTATTCGTGCGCCGCTTCGCACTCACAACGCTTCTGCATTTTTATGTCATCGAAGAGGAGCTTCCGTTTGTTCTCTCTTGCTTGAGGAGCGTCAATACCGACGAGTACTATGTCTCCATGGCGGCGGCATGGCTGTGTGCGGAAGTGCTTGTTAAATTTTACGATGAGGGTAAGGCGTTTCTTACAGAAAATTCCCTTTCAAAAGAAACCCTTTTGCGCGCTGTACGCAAGGCATGTGAGAGCTTTCGTCTCACCGATGTCCAAAAGAACGAGCTGCGTGCTCTTATTGGAAGAAATTGTCACAAAAAGCTGTGACTTTTTCCGACGATTTTCGCCAAAAGTATTGACAAAGCCCGTTTGATACGATACAATATTGAAAGAATAAATATCATGTCCCGCCGCGGCGGGATTTGCGGAGGTTGGTTTATGTACGAAAAAGTTTGCAATATGCTCGCCGAGCAGCTCGATATTTCTGCCGATACGATCACGCCCCAGTCCGAGGTTGTCAAGGATCTCGGTGCAGATTCGCTGGATGTCGTGGAACTGATGATGGCGCTTGAGGATGAATACGGCATCACTCTGCCCGAGGGTGAGGTCGAAAACGTCAAGACCGTTCAGGACATCGTCGATATGATGGAAAAGCTCGCAAAGTAAGTTTTTGAAAATAGGACCGCCGCCCGAGGATGATATGCACCCCAAAAGTTGGACAGACTTTAGGGGGTGCATATTTTTATGTCAAAAGGAAAAAGATTTCAAACAAAATACTCGTCAGAATTCAAGATAGCTGTTATAATGGATATGCGCGAAAACCACATGAGTTACAAAGAGACAGCTCGTAAATATTGGGGTTTGGCACGAGGACAAGAACACAATTATACGGGTCGGCTAAAGCGGTGGGAGCGTATATACTTAGAAGAAGGAGCGGCAGGACTAATGGAAGAACGTCGCGGAAGGAAAAGTACGGGCAGGCCGAGGAAACAGCCATTGGAAAAGTCTGTGGAAGAAGATTTAATAGCTGAGAACCAAAGGCTAAAAGAACGGGTACAATATCTTGAAGCGGAGAATGAATACATAAAAAAACTGAGTGCCTTAGTTTATGCGGAAGAGCAAAAGAGCGGGAAGAAGCGAAAATAATTGCTGAACTAAGGCAGAGATTTCCGCTGAAAATACTTCTGAAAATCTCTTGTTTGCCGCGCAGCACGTTCTATTATCATGTCAAGGCAGGAAAGACAGATAGGGATTCTGCAGACAAGCAGGCGATCATGGAAGTTTTTGAGAAGAACGGGCAAAGGTACGGATACAGGCGTATTGCGTACGCATTGCAGGAAAAAGGCATAAAGATCAACCATAAAAAGGTACGGCGGCTGATGAAAATGCTTGGTATCCGTGGCAAGACACGCAAAAACGGAAAGTACCATTCGTATAAAGGCGAAGTTGGAACTGTTGCAGACAATCTTTTAAGTAGAGATTTTCATGCAGAAAACGCCTGTGAGAAACTTGCAACGGACGTGACGCAATTCAATGTCTGCACAACGAAAGTATATCTTTCGCCTATAATGGACTTATACAATAATGAAATCATGTCTTACTCCATATCTCTCCATCCCGACCTTGCGCAGATAAGAGAAATGCTTGACGGGTTGAGCAAGAAACTACCGAAAGACGCAACGCCAATACTTCACTCAGACCAAGGCTGGCAATACCAACACGCAGAATACCAAAGGTATCTGAAAGAACACAACATAACGCAGAGCATGTCGCGCAAGGGCAACTGCATGGACAACGGCGCGATGGAATGTTTCTTTGGAAGATTGAAGGTAGAAATGTTCTACGGAGAGAAGTTTGAGAGCGTAGAAGATTTCATGCAAAAGTTGCGCGAATACATATCCTACTGGAACAACGAGAGAATTTCTCTCAAATTAAAAGGAATGAGCCCGGTTGGGTACCGTACTCATTCCCATACAATCTAATATTTTTTGTCCAAACTTTGGGGGTCACTTCA
>ERZ1643246.956-NODE-956-length-33851-cov-8.749260_pt1 | contig 33851 bp, 36 predicted proteins | sample MGYA00579265_ERZ1643246 | MGnify/ENA primary metagenome ERZ1643246 (study PRJEB29033, sample SAMEA4952261) | chicken gut metagenome | biome: Broiler Chicken; feature: Gastrointestinal Tract; material: Caecum | place: Ireland | collected 2018 | study: Broiler...
TCGGCGATGATCTCCTCTCCTTCCGAGAGAGCTCTTGCCAGCTGGAAGATCTGTGATTTGTCTGAAATTGCTCCGAACGGGCAGCTTACCATACACATACCGCAGGAAACACATTTATCATTATCAATGAATGCACGTCCGTATTTATCCGAAACGATCGCATTCACGCCGCAGGCCTTTTTGCACGGGCGTTCTTTTTTGGCAATAGCGTCGTAAGGACATACAGATTTACATTTCCCGCATTTGATGCATTTCTCCTGATCGATGTGTGAGCGTCCGTCTACCATGGAAATCGCTCCTCTCGGACAGACCTCCTGGCATGGATGTGCAAGACATCCCCTGCACATATTGCTCACTTCATACATATTCTCCTCACAGCTGTCGCAGGCAGACGGGATTACCTGCATAAGCGGGGGCTCATAATACTTTTCAGAAATATTACTTGCCTCCACGCCGGCTGTCAGATGTACCGGTTTATTCTCCGGACGAAGAGAAAGCCCCATCGCCAGACGCAGCCGTTCTCTTACAATTGCACGGGAACGGTACGTACTCTCGCGGTATTTTTCAGTGTCGTCATTGACGATCATGTAAGGGATTGCCTCCATATCGTCAAGAAGCGTATCTGCATCTGCCTTAAAGCCAAGCTTTGCGACTTCAGTAAATACACGTCTGCGGATATTTCTTACTGGAGTCTGCAGTCCTCTCATGTTCATTTCCATTCGCAAAATCCTCCTCTGTTTTTATCTGTGCATGGAGAAAGAATCTTCATCATAATTGCTCAGATTCTTGTAGATTCCTCTGTCGTCTGCCTCTTTGATCAGAGCGTCTCTTGATTTCTTGGCGAGCATCTGATCCTTGAATGAGCTCGGTCCGCCGACACAGCCTCCGTCGCATGCCATACCCTCGATAAAGTCTTCCGGAAGTCTTCCGACTTTCATGAGAAGCAACGCCTTCTTACATTCAGCCGCTCCGTTTGCTTTGTATACCTTTACATCGATATTCTCCCCGGATTCTTTTAAGCTCTCCTGTACGGCGGCGGCAACTCCTCCGGAATTACCGAATCTCTTCCCGAATACGGATGCTTCCTGATATGTATTTTCCACCGGCTCTAAAGCTACGCCTTTTGCACGCATCATAGCGCGGATCTCGCTGTATGTCATTGCATAGTCTGCATTGCCTTCGATCTTCTGATCTGCGACCTCCGACTTCTTTGCAATGCAGGGACCTATAAATACAGTCACAGCTTCAGGATCTTTTGCCTTGATCATACGCGAAACAGCGCACATCGGAGATACTGTCGTAGAAACTGCATCACTCAGTTCCGGATAATGTTTACGCACCATATTTACAAATCCCGGACAGCATGAAGTCACTTTCTTCTTTCCTTCCTGATATGCCTCGCGCCATTCTTCCGCCTCGTATTTTGCAGTCAGGTCTCCGCCTAAGCCCACCTCTACAAACTCTGTGAAGCCAAGTTCTTTCATAGCCTTTCTCCAGCTGGCCATTGTAATGTCCGGTCCGAACTGTCCTTCCGTCGCCGGTGCAAGCATTGCATACACATGCTTTCCGGACTTGATCGCATTGATCACGTCAACGATCCATGTCTTGGAACCGATCGCACCGAATGGACAGCTGTGGATACATTTTCCGCAGCGGATACATTTTTCATCATCTATCACGGAAATGCCATACTCGTCGTACGAAATAGCGTCTACAGGACAGCTGAATTTACACGGTCTCTGAAGATGGGCGATAGCATTATACGGACAGGCATCAGCACATTTGCCGCACTCTTTACATTTGGAAGGATCAATGTGTGAACGGTGGCGCCCCGCCTCGATCGCGCCGAACTTACAGGCATTGATACATGCTTTTCCCAGACAGTTCTGACAGTTCTCTGTTACTGTATAACTGGAGATCGGGCAGTCCTCGCAGGCGGAATTAATAACCTGTATAATGTTTCCGTCATCCTTAACACCGGGCGCTTTGCCTTCGGCAAGGCGTACGCGCTGCCGGATAATTTCTCTCTCTTTATAAATACAGCAGCGGAACTGCGGTGTCGGTCCCGGGATCAGTTTATACGGGATATCATCTTTGCGTTCCTCCAATTCACCGGCAAAAGCCAGCCTCGCTACTTCTTCCAGCACTGCATGTTTGATTTTGATTACATTTGCATCTGCGTACCTCAAAACTCTTTTCCTCCACAACTATAAATTTTAGCGTTACAAAGTACGGTTGCACATACTTTCCTTTCATTAATATACCATGTAAAGGACATTTTTCCCAGTGATTTTTTAACAGACGCTGTATTAATTGACGTACAAAATACAGGGGGTATCCCGGTTTATTTCCCGTTCTCAAAAAGCTCCTGTGCATACCGTACGGACTGCATCGCATCTTTGCCGTAAAAATCGGCTCCGATCATATCCGCATAATCCTGATTGAGCACAGCACCGCCTACCATTACTTTACACCATGGAGCTTTTTCCCTGAGCATGCGTATCGTATCTTCCATACTGACAACCGTTGTTGTCATCAGGGCACTCAGGCCTGCAAGCCGGATTTTCTTTTTTACAACAATGTCGGCAATCTGTTCCGCCGGAACATCTTTGCCAAGATCGATCACATCAAAACTGTAATTCTCAAGCAGCACCTTGACAATATTCTTGCCGATATCGTGGATATCACCTTTCACCGTAGCAAGTACGACTGTACCGATTTTTTCTTGTACTTCACCACTCTTGTCCATTCTGTCTTTCAGTATTGCAAATGCGCTCTTAGCCGCCTCTGCGCTCATAAGAAGCTGGGGCAGAAAGACAGTTCCTTTTTCAAATCCGTCTCCAACACAGTTAAGAGCAGGAATAAGCTCCGTATTGATAATATCCAGCGGATCCTGTACCTCAGAGAGTTCTGCCGTAATCGCGGCCGCATCCTCTTTCAGCCCTTTTTCTATAGATTCTTTCAGGCTGATCATCCCTCTGTGTTCTGCCGCCGGAGCAGTTCCTGAAGCGGAAGTCTGCATACTGCTGTAATGTCCGATATAACGCTCACAGTTTGCATCCAGTCCCATAAGCGCATGATACGCATACCATGCTTTCATCATATCCTCCGATAAGGGATTGATAATCCCTGCACTGAGACCGTTCATCATCGCCATTGTATAGAACGCTGCATTGATTACGGGACGCGACGGAAGCCCAAATGATATATTAGATACGCCGAGAACGGTTTTCACACCGACTTCATCCCTCAGACGGCGGAGCGTTTCCAGTGTAACCTTTGCTCCATCCGGTTCTGAACTGATCGTCATTGCAAGTGCATCGATAACGATATCCTTCTTCCGGATTCCGTACTTTGCCGCCTCTTCAATGATCCTGCACGCAATCTGCACCCTTCCTTCCGCATCGTCTGGAATCCCGTTCTCATCAAGTGTAAGTCCGATGACCACACCGCCGTAATGGCGGATCAGAGGAAAGACTTTGTCCATGGATTCCTGCTTGCCGCTGACCGAATTGACCATAGCTTTTCCGTTATAAATACGCAGCGCCTGTTCCATTGCTTCTGAATCTACGGTATCAATCTGAAGAGGAATATTTACTACGCTCTGCAGCTCCTGCACAGTTTCCTTCATCATGGCCGGCTCGTCAATATCCGGAAGGCCTACATTTACATCGAGAATATGGGCGCCATTATCCTGCTGTGCAATCCCCTCGCGCAGAATATAATCCAGATCATGTTCTTTTAACGCTTGTTTAAACTTTTTCTTTCCGGTAGGATTAATCCGCTCGCCGATGATCTTGGAACCATCTCCCAGCATAACCCCCTGTCCGTAGGAAGAAACGATCGTATAATCTTTTTCTGCTGGTCTGCTGATTTTCATATTCCTGCATCTTTGAACAGCAGCTCTGATATGTTCCGGTGTTGTGCCGCAGCATCCGCCGATCAAACAAGCTCCCATCGAAACAATCTGTTCCATATATCCGGCAAATTCTTCCGGGGATACATCATAAAAGGTCTTTCCATCTTTCTGTTTTGGGAGTCCCGCATTTGGTTTGACGATAATAGGAAGAGATGAATATTTTACATACTCTTCCAGCACAGGCATCATCTGTTCCGGTCCCATGCCGCAGTTAATGCCCAGAGCGTCCACCCGCAGGCCTTCAAGGAGTGCGATGACAGAAGGCACGTCGGCCCCGGTAAGCAGTTTCCTGCGTTCATCATAGATAGCAGTTGCAAAAACAGGCAGGGATGTATTTTCTTTTGCCGCAAGGACCGCTGCCTTCAGCTCATACGTGTCGCTCATTGTCTCGATATGAATCAGATCTGCGCCCGCTTCTTCTCCCCACACCATAACCTCTTTAAAAGCTTCATATGCGTCCTCAAAATCAAGATCCCCCATTGGTTTGAGCAGTTTACCGGTAGGACCTATATCAAGGGCAGTGTAAATTCTGCGCTTCCCTGTGCTTTCTTTCTCTTCCCCGGTTCCTGCTCCCGCTTCCGACGCAGCCTCCTTGACAAGCTGTACCGCTCTTTTGACAGTCTCTTCCAGAGAATATCCGTCGGCATGAAATTTCAGTGCATTTGCACCGAATGTATTTGTCAGCACAATATCGCTCCCCGCCTCGATATAAGCTCTGTGAATCCCCCTGATTTCCTCCGGATGGAGCAGATTCCACGTCTCCGGAAGTTCTCCCGGAGCAAGTCCTCTTTCCTGAAGAAGTGTGCCCATCCCGCCGTCGAAGAAAAACAGCTTATTTCCCAATTGTTCTCTGATCATATTCTGGTCCTTTCTCATCTCGTTCTTATCATTATTATCTTACTAATGTCATATGCTTTGACATGCAAAGCAGTCTGCTCATCTGCGGTACTCGCAGTCTGTTTTGCTGCACGCCTCACAGCCGGCGATCGGGCACCGTTCTTTGACAGGACTTGCTCCGATCACGGCAGTCACAGATTTTGTCGGGGTCATCATATAACTGTCCGTCATTGTCAGACCTATGTTCTTGGCACAGTCGAGCATTCTCATGATCGGCTCCTGATAATGGATATCAAAATCTCCATATCCGGGACTGAATCTCGGTCTGAGATAAAGCCCCTCCTCTTCGAGCTTCCGTCCGATTTCCTGCTGCTTCTCGTCACAGTATTCTTCCAGCATCGCAGCTGCGCACGCCTGCTGGATCACTGCCCGGCTCATATCCGTCAGTGAAGTACGTCTGATCAGCTGATCAACGCCGGGGCCCAGTGTAGCTCCGAACAGCACAGCTTTTGTACAGCCTTTCAGATTTCTGGAAAGGCTCCTGCTGGTAATTTCCATGTTTCCTATTTTTATTATCTCATCCTCCATCTGCTTAACAGCAAAAACGCGGCAGATGTATTTGGGCCCGGACACTTTATCCATCTCGGTAAAAGTGTTCTCTATCATTATACGGGTCCTCTCATCTGCCGTATTTCTTCCATATCCCAGATAGCGGATGGCTTCTTTCATCCGTTTCTCCATTTAATAATTCCTTACACTTTATGACTTTATAATTTCCGTCAGATTCTCCATAATCGCTGCCGCTGTATCAGGTCTGTTCATCGAATAAATATGTATATTCTTTATTCCATTGGCGAGAAGATCGATGATCTGATCCGTTGCATAGGCAATTCCAGCCTGTCTCATTGCCGCCGGAGAACTGCCGAACCGATCCAGTATTGCCAGAAATCTGCGCGGGAATACCGTGCCTGACAGCTGCTGGCTCTTCTTCATCTGAGCTGCGCTTGTGATCGGCATTATTCCCGGCAGTACAGGAACCGTGATTCCGGCTTCCCGAATCCGGTACAGGAAGTTATAGTGGATGTCATTGTCAAAAAACATCTGTGTAGTCAGAAAATCAACTCCGCTGTCCACTTTCTGTTTCAGATAACGGATATCGTCCGACTTATGTTCATTTTCCACATGTCCCTCCGGATAGCACGCAGCGCCGATACAGAAGTTTCCGTGTTTTTTGATTTCCTCGACAAGTTCATACGCATACCTGAACCGGTTTGTGTCAGGGAATTTCATTCCTTCGGGAATATCTCCGCGAAGCGCCAGTATATTCTCAATTCCGAGTTTTTTCAGATTCCCGATGACATTCCTTACCTCGTCTTTCGTAGAAGAGGCACAGGTCAGATGAGCAAGGCTTAAAACGTGAAGATCATTCTTTATGTGTGATGCGATTTTTGCCGTATTTTTGCTTGTTCCGCCGCCCGCCCCGTATGTGACGCTGATGAATGCAGGATTTAACTGCGCGATTTCATCCACCGCATGAATAACTTTATCTAAGCCTTCATCAGTCTTAGGCGGGAACACTTCAAAAGAAATATGGATTTTATCTTCTCTTAATCTGTCAATTATCTTCATTCAGTATGATTACTCCTGTCCTGTATGTTGCAGCTACTCTCCGATCAGACTCCTGTAAAGATCCTCATACTGTTTTGCAGAGTTCTTCCAAGAGAAATCCTGACTCATGGCACGTTCTACAATCTTATTCCAGTCACGTTTCTTGTCATAGTAGATTCTCTCCGCATAACGTATTGTATTCAGCATCTCATGTGCATTGTAGTTGCAGAAACTGAATCCGGTGCCTGTCTTCTCGTATTCATTATACGGTTCAACAGTATCCTTCAGGCCGCCTGTCTCCCGGACGATCGGAAGTGTACCATATCTCAGGCTCATCAGCTGGCTTAACCCGCATGGCTCAAAAAGTGACGGCATCAGAAATGCATCACAGGATGCATAAATTCTGTGGGACAGATCATCAGAGTAATAGATATTTGCCGATACGCGGCCCGAATATTTCCATGCGAAATGACGGAACATATTCTCATATTTCACATCACCTGTTCCGAGTACTACGATCTGTACAGCATCCTGACACAGCTCGTCCATAATATAGTCTACCAGATCAAATCCTTTCTGGTCTGTCAGACGTGACACCATACCGATCAGCATTACTTTCGGATCTTTTTCAAGGCCGAGTTCATCCTGAAGTGATGTCTTATTGACCGGTTTATTCTTTCTGAAATCATCGATCGTAAAATTCTTGGCAATCCTGTTGTCGGTTGCCGGATTCCAGTCATCATAGTCCAGACCGTTTACAATACCGCACAGATCACCGGATCTTGCAGACATAAGTCCGTCGAGTCCTTCTCCGTAGAACGGAGTCTTTATCTCTTCCGCATAGCTTCCGCTGACAGTCGTCACCTTATCAGCATAAACAATGCCTCCCTTGAGCAGGTTTGCATCTTTATATGCCTCCATTTTATCCGGCACGAAGTAATACTCCGGAAGTCCGGTGATGCCCCTTACAGTCTTTGTATCCCACACACCCTGAAATTTCAGGTTATGTATTGTCATAATTGTCTTAATTCCACGATAATACTCGCCCAGATATCTGAAGTTGTCCAGATATACCGGAATCAATCCCGTCTGCCAGTCATGACAGTGAATCAGATCCGGCCTGAAACCGATCACCGGAAGGATACTCAGGACAGCTTTTGAGAAAAATGCAAATTTTTCGATTCCCCATTTCGGATCACCGTCATAAGGTGCAAAGCCGCTAAAGTAATGCTCGTTGTCGATGAAATAAAAAGTTATGTCATTAAGAACTGTTTTCAGTACGCCGACATACTGATTCTGTCCCGCAATATCCATATAAAAATGCGTGACATATTCCATTCTGTCTTTCCATTCCTGCCTCATGCAGGTGTATTTTGGAATTACTACACGGACATCATACTTCGTTTTGTCAAAATCTTTCGGAAGCGAACCGACAACATCGGCAAGGCCTCCTGTCTTGATAAACGGGACACACTCTGATGCAGCAAACAAAATGTTTTTCATATTTACGATCCTCCATTTTCTGCCTTTCCACACCGCTAAAGGCATTTATCACTTGCTATTATACCCCATTCCCTGCATCTTGCAAAGGATTTTATCGCATTGCAGTGATATTTAACCAGAATTTACCGGCTTTTCCAGCCTCAGTTCTTATGGCGGTATTCAAGCTGGATCGTGTCAGCAATGAGTGCAATAAATTCAGAGTTTGTAGGTTTTCCCTTTCCCGTGCTCACGGTATAACCGAAGAGTTCATCGAGCGTATCGAGTTTTCCCCTGCTCCATGCCACCTCGATGGCATGCCGTATGGCCCGCTCCACACGGCTTGAAGTTGTCTGATACTTCTTTGCCACCGTAGGATAAAGTATCTTTGTTATGGCATTTAACACATCCATATCGTTTACGGCCATTATAATTGCGTCTCTCAGGTAGTGATAGCCTTTAATGTGCGCGGGTATTCCTATTTCATGGAGCATATTAGTCACACGGTTCTCCAGATTCTCTGTCCGCTGATTATTATCTGCAGTATTCTCGTCATTCTTCTTTTCTGGGGTTCTTGACACATTTCTTACGGACTTTATCCGTTCCAGCAGCGTACTGTTATTAAACGGTTTCATTACATAGTAATTTGCGCCTTTATTAAAAGCATCTTCCGTAATCTTTTCCTGGCCTACCGCCGTGATCACGATAAAATACGGGCGCTTTCCGACAGTTTTGTCCTGTCCGACTTTTTCCATCACTGTCAGCCCGTCCATTTTCGGCATGATCAGATCGAGAAGAACAACATCCGGCTTCCTGTCCTTGATGATCTGACACATTTCCTCGCCATTTTTAGCCTTACCTACCAGATCCAGCTCCTTATCTGTACTGATGATCTCGTCGAGAACATCCAGAATCTTCTGATTATCGTCGGCAACAGCCACGCGCAAATGCTCCATTTTCTCCTCTCCTTTAGATTTGAAATCCTTTCTTAAAACGCCACCTGCTTATTATATCCGTGCGAATTTGCAGAATCAAGGAGATTTTGTAGCTCTAATTCGACACAATATTCGACGTTTCAGACGATTCGACCTGATTCAGCATATTATCTATAAAAATACCATAACCCTTTGTCGAATCCTGTACGAACACATGTGTGACCGCTCCGATCAGTTTCCCGTTCTGAATAATAGGACTTCCACTCATTCCCTGAATGATACCGCCTGTTTTTTCCAGCAGTTCCGGATCTGTCACCTGAATTACAAGCCCCTTATTGATCTCGGCGGAATCGACGTCGATATCTGTCACCTGAATATCATACTCTTTTATTTCATTGTCGATATAGCACCTTATCGCGGCATCCCCCGTCTCTATTTCATCTCTCGAAGCAGTTTCTATGGGGATCTGTTCCTCAAAAAGTTCATCAATCCTGTCAACTGTTCCGTATATGCCTGCCTCAGTATTCTTGTCGATAGTTCCGAGAATATTATATTTATTATATACAATAATGCCCTCCATCGTACCCGGCGAACCACTGTAACCTTTCGTAATGTCCTGTATACTTGTGCGGTAAATTCTTCCTCCTCCTATGGACATGAGCATATTAGTATCCGTGTCACTGATCCCGTGTCCCAGTGCACCGAATCTGCTCTGTTCTGTAAGAAAAGTAATCGTGCCAAGTCCCTGTACATTGTCCCTTACCCAGATTCCCAGCCTGTACTGCCCCGGTTCGTATTCTACGGGACTTACTTTCGTATCCATGGTCTCATTTCCTCTTCGAAGTGTCAGAATTACATCCTTCCCATCTATCTGCTCCACTTCATCCAGAAGATCCGCTTTGCCTTCTACAGCATGATGGTTTACCGCCGTAATGTAGTCGCCTGTTTCTACCGCATATACAGCCGGCTCGTATTCATTTCCGTCTGTCCCTTTAATTTTTTCCGTGCTCAGAACCATCACACCATCTGTTTCCATATAGATTCCTACCGGCATACCGCCCAGCAGCACGGTGTTATTATCATCTGACGATGTGCTTGCCTCTGTCTGCCATAGATTCTTTTCTTCCTGCCATGTCTGTGCCTGATCCCATACAACTACGCCGGAAAGAAAAAGAAAAAGCATAAATAATACTTGTCCCGCCCTTTTTTTCCGGCCTATTGACATACTTCCACATCCTTTCCTCATTATTTTCTGCTCTGCTGTCTGAACAGAGCATACGGCAGGAAAGCCCGCTGGACTTTCCTGTAACACCAAAAGAAACGGATACCTCTTGCCGTATCCGTTTCTAGTATATGTCCTTTTTTCTTATTTCACACTGGTATTATCTATCACTCTTTGCCAGTTCTTTCATCTCTCTGGCACTTTGCATAATGTTCTCTGTGATCTTTGAACCGCCGAGAATTCTCGCAAGTTCTTTCACGGACGCTTCATAATCCAGCCGTTCAATTCCGGTAGAGACAGAATTTCCTTTTGCGTTTTTTTCAATCAGGAAATGAACATCTGCGGCCGCAGCGATCTGCGGCAGATGCGTGATGCATATGACCTGTCTGCTCTTTCCGATAAGATGGAGTTTTTCCCCCACCTTGTCAGCCGTTATTCCTGAGATTCCGGCATCAATTTCATCGAAAATTAATGTCGGCGTATCCTCCTCATCAGCAAGTACAGTCTTAACTGCAAGCATAATTCTCGAAAGCTCGCCGCCTGAAGCAATATTCGCCAGAGGACGGAGTGGTTCGCCCGGATTGAGCGCAATATAAAACTCTGCTTGATCCTTTCCGGCTGCACTGTATCTTCCTGTATCTGTAATTTGGATTTCCAGCCTTGTATCAAGAAAATTAAGTTCTTTGAGCTGTGCTGCGATCTCGTTTGCAAAGTCCGCAGCATATTTGGTACGCAAACTGTGAAGTTCCTCTGCCGCAGCATCTGTTTCAGCCTGCGCCCTTGCTTTCTTCTCTTCCAATTCCTTTATGAAAGCATCATAATCGTTCAGTTCTTCTATTCTCTGTTTTTTTTCCGCAGAGTATGCGAGAATGTCATTTACAGTTTTGCCATATTTTGCCTTAAGATGATTTATCAGATTGAGTCTTTCTTCTGTCTCTTTAAATTCGTCTTCCGAGAATTCAAAACTCTTTGCATATTCAGAAAGCTCCCTGTTGAAATCATTGAGAAGACTGTCTGCATCCAGCAGCTGGCTGTAAAGCTGGGAGGCATTCTCGTCAAAATCGGAAATTTCCTGAAGTGCACGTATTGCCCGGCTCAGGCAGTCACTGGCATTTGCAGCGGAATCTTCCGCAGTATAGCGGTATGTCTCAGCCACAGCTTCTGTTACTTTCCTGCTCTCCGTCATTCTGCGGTAGAGGCGCTCGAGTTCCTCATCCTCCCCCTCTGCAAGAGCAGCGTCCTCAATTTCATTTACTTCATATTCAGCGAGCGACAGCTCCCTTCTACGGCTCTCGTCGTCAAGGGAAGATTCTTCAAGGCGGCGGCTGATCTCCTGATATGTGCCGTATGCTTCTGCCATGCGCTCTTTGAGGGGGAGAATTTCCGCCCCTGCAAACAGATCGAGAAGCGCGAGATGATTCCGCCTGTTAAGCAGAGTCTGGTTGTCGTGCTGTCCGTGAATGTCAATCAGCAGTGAGGCTGCATTCCTCAGCGTTGACATGCTGACAGTCTCTCCATTGATCCTGCTGACACTCCTGCCCTCCATAAGGCGCCGGCTCAGCGTTATCATATCGTTTTCCGGAAAAACGTCCATCTTCTCAAGCTTTTTCCTGATTCTGTCATCCTCTACCGTAAAGGTAAGTTCGACAAGTCCGCTGGCAGCACCGCTTCGAAGCATATCTGCACTGTATTTTCCCCCAAGAGCCAGACCGACCGACCCCATGAGAATCGACTTGCCGGCACCGGTTTCTCCGGTCAAAATGTTAAGACCCGGGCCGAAATCAACCTCTGTCTCATCAATAAGAGCGAGATTTTTAACATGAAGATTTTGTAACATAGTTTATTCCTGCACTCCTTTTGAAACAATCCTGCGGATCTTCTCCATGACTACTGACGTATCTTCTGCTGTGCGTATTGCACACATAATTGTATCGTCCCCGGCAATACATCCGACTACTTCATGCCATTTCATCGCATCAACCGCCGCGGCGACAGCCATTGCCATGCCGGATACAGTCTTGATCACAAGAATATTCTGTGCTTTATCCATAGATACATATCCGTCACGCAGGACGCGGATATACTTTTCATTCATTTCCGGCTCTTCCTGTCTGTGAATGACATACTTCTGCCTGCCTCCGCTCACTGAGACTTTTGTAAGCTTCAGGTCACGGATATCTCTGGAGACAGTAGCCTGTGTCACCTTAAATCCTGCATTGTTCAGATATTCCGCCAGTTCTTCCTGCGTTTCGATATCATACTGGCTGATCAGTTCAATGATTTTTGCATGTCGGCTGACTTTCATCTTCTTCTAATTTCCTTTCATCTTTCTGCGCATTGTTATCATAAAACTCTCACGGTTCAGTTTAATGAGCCGCGCTGTCTTATCTGCTTTTCTTATGCAGACTCTCTCTCCCGTTACCAGTGTTGTCTGTTCGGCTCCGTCAAAGCAGAGGGAAACCTGTTCCTGTCTTCCATAGCGCCCTTCGCAGATTTCTACTTCAATGGTATCATCAGCAGAAAGAACAACACTGCTTGTATTAAGCGCATGGGAACAGATCGGCGTGATTACGATCATCCGGGCAGTCGGTTCCACTACAGGTCCGCCTGCCGAGAGATTATACCCTGTACTCCCGGTTGGAGTTGACAGGACCACCCCATCCGCATGATAAGTATTGAGCAGAGTCCCGTTAACATAGATATTAAAGCTTACGATTCTGACTTTGCCTTCTCTTGCCAGAACAATGTCGTTCATGGCAATATCCGTCCGAGAGTTCCTGAATGACCCTTCAAGCATCATGCGCTCTTCTATTGCCGGATTTCCCTCGAAAAGACGGTCGAGCGCTCCTTGGAAGTCCTTGAGCTCCACATCTGTCAAATAACCGAGAGTTCCCAGATTGATCCCTAAAAGAGGCAGACTATTGTCTCCGAGATCTCGGACTGCACGGATCAGTGTGCCGTCTCCTCCAAGTACAAGACCGCACTGCGCTTCCTCGGGAACCGTTCCCGGAATGATATGTCCTTCACTGTCCTTTTCCGAAATATAACAGACCTTTCCTTTACTTTCTATATATTGTTTAATCTTATTTGTGATCGCAAAATCAGGATCCTTCAATTTATTCGTAATGATATAAAAGCAGTCCATCCTGTACCTCGTGTAATTTATTTTGCAAGTGTCTCGAATGCCCGGGCAGTGACTGCGTCCGGATCAATTCCGTGATTTACACCTGTTTCTCCGCAGATCTTTCTGAGGTGAATCAGATATTCTATATTTCCTTCAGGGCCTTTAATCGGAGAAAAGTCCAGCGCGCACAGATCAAACCCGATAGACATTGCATAGTCCATTATCTTGTGTATCACTTCAATATGAGTGCTTCTCTCCCGCACGACACCTTTCTTTCCCACTTTTTCTCTGCCGGCTTCAAACTGCGGCTTGATCAGAGCAACGATCTCCCCGTCTTCCTTCAGATAATTTCGTATTGGAACAAGCACCTTAGTCAGAGAAATAAATGATACGTCGATCGAAGAGAAATCAACAGGCTCTCCAATATCCTCCGGGGTAACATAACGAATATTCGTCTTCTCCATACAGATAACCCTCGGATCATTACGCAGTTTCCAGTCAAGCTGTCCGCGCCCCACATCGATCGCATACACTTTCCTTGCCCCGTTCTGCAGCATACAGTCTGTAAATCCTCCGGTAGACGAGCCCACATCCGTACAGACTTTTCCGTTCACATCTACGTCAAAGCCTGCCAGTGCTTTCTCAAGCTTAAGTCCGCCGCGGCTCACATATGGAAGAGTATGTCCCCTCACTTCGATATTAACATCCGGCGGAAAAGTACTTCCAGCCTTATCTTCCCTCTGCCCGTCTACGAAAACATTTCCTGACATAATAACTGCTTTCGCTTTTTCCCGGGATTCTGCCAGATTTCTCTTTACAAGCATTACATCCAAACGTTCTTTCATAATTATCTGTCCTTTATCATCAAATAATCGGAAATCGTCTGCTTTACGATAGTGTCGCAGTCGAGTCCGACTTCTTTTCTCAGAATCTCCACATTCCCATGTTCAACGTAATCATCAGAAATGCCGATATTACGTACATGTACATCCAGTTTTGCGGAAAATACATAATCCATGATCTGTTCGCCGAATCCTCCAGTCAGCACATTCTCCTCAATTGTAACAAACAGACAGTGGTCTTTCGCCAGATATTCCAGCATTTCTCTGTCGAAAGGTTTTACAAATCTGGCATTAACCAGACTGCAGCTGTAACCGGTATCTTTCAGTTTACGTCTGACACGGTCAGCCAGCTCTGCCATATGCCCCACGAAAATTACCGCTATATCTTCTTCTTCATAGAGAATCTCACTTTTGCCGTACTCTATCGGCGCGCGGAACTCTCTCATCCCCTCATATGCACTGCCTCTCGGATAACGGAGTGCGATCGGGTAAGGAAAGTCCACGGCAAAACGAAGCATATCTGCCATCTCCCATCGGTTTTTAGGCGAAATCACTGTCATATTCGGAATTGTGGAGAGAAAAGACAGATCGAAAACTCCCTGATGAGTCTCCCCGTCACTTCCCACCAGACCGGCCCGGTCGACCGCGATCACGACCGGCAGATTTTGAAGACAGACGTCATGAAGAGTCTGATCATATGCACGTTGAAGGAAAGAGGAATAGACGGCAAATACAGGTTTCATCCCTCCGGCGGCAAGCCCCGCCGCAAAAGTCATAGCATGCTCTTCCGCAATTCCCACATCGTAAAAACGGTTCGGAAAGCGTTTCGCAAAAGTCGAAAGACCGGTTCCATCAGCCATGGCTGCGGTTATTGCCACGACTTTATCATCTTTCTTAGCTATATCCGTAAGTACTTTTGAGAACACCTGAGTGTAACTGTCTGTCGTACTGATTTCTTCCTCTTCACCTGTTTCGATATTAAAAGGCCCGGTTCCGTGAAATTTTGCAGGATTTTCTTCCGCCGGCGGGTATCCTTTTCCTTTTTTTGTAATTACGTGGACAAGTACAGCATGATCCACCCTTTTCGCCTCATTTAATACCTTCACAAGCTTACGGATATCATGTCCGTCCACCGGACCGAGATAGGTAATGTCCATATCCTCAAAAAACATTCCCGGAACAAGGAGCTGTTTGATCCCGCTCTTCGTCTTCCTGATCTGACTGACGATCTGCTCGCCTCTTCGCGGGATCTTTTTCAGTGTATCCTCCACGCCGCGTTTTATATCCGTGTATGCCTGTGCGGTCCGGATCCCGTTCAGGTATCTGGACATACCGCCCACATTCTCCGATATGGACATATTATTATCATTCAGAACGATAATAAAATTTCTTTTTAACCGGGAAGCGTTATTTAGAGCTTCGTACGCCATACCTCCGGTCATTGCTCCGTCTCCGATTACAGATACTACCGTATGCTTTTCGTTGAGCAGCTCGCTGGCTGCGACATAGCCAAGTCCGGCAGAGATCGAAGTAGAACTATGTCCGGTATCAAAAGCGTCACAGTCACTCTCTTTTCTCTTCGGGAATCCGCTCATGCCGCCATATTTGCGCAGCCTGTCAAACCCGTCTCTGCGTCCCGTCAGAAGCTTATGCGTATAGGACTGATGTCCCACGTCCCAGATCAGCTTATCCTCAGGGAAATCAAGCGTAAGATGAAGGGCCATAGTAAGCTCCACAACTCCAAGATTAGAAGCAAGATGTCCGCCTGTTCTGCTGATCTTCTCGATAAGGAACTGACGGATCTCATCCGCAAGGATTTTGAGCTGTTCGCCATTTAATTTTTTTATATCATTTGCCTGATGTATCATTTCAAGTATCATGATAATTCCCCTTATCTCTCCCGATTATTTCTCTCTGTATACAAGCCAGTCCAGCAGAGCTTCCAGAAACTTATTTTCATGGCCGAGCCCTCTGAGACCGCAGAGAGCTTCTGAAGTCAGACGCTCTGCTTCCTTTCCCGCCTTGTCTAAACCTATTAATGTCACATAAGTAGTCTTTTCATTCTTCTCATCGCTGTGCACCGGTTTCCCGAGCATTTCCGTTGTACTTGTAACATCAAGAATGTCATCCTGAATCTGAAAAGCCATACCGACTTTTGCGGCAATATTTTCCATCTGTGCTGTCTCATCGTCCGATGCGCCCGCAAGGACAGCACCAACCATAACGGAGGCTTCAATAAGAGCGCCTGTTTTTAACCGGTAGATAAAATCAAGCACGTCTTCGGATATTCTGTGCCCTGATTCTTTGACATCCACGGTCTGGCCGCCGATCATTCCGAAAATTCCCGCTTTTCCGGCAAGAATCTGCAGTGCTTTTCCGATCTGAAGACTGTGTTCAGGCTCAAGGTCAAAGGCTGTGCAGGCTGTCTCAAACGCATAATTAAGAAGTGCGTCTCCGGCAAGGATCCCAATATCCTCCCCGTAAACTACATGGGTGGTCTTTCTTCCCCGGCGGTAATCATCATTGTCCATTGCCGGCAGATCGTCATGTACAAGAGAATAGGTATGGATCATCTCGATTGCCGCCATGAACGGCTCGATCAGCTTTCCTTTTCCTCCGAAAAGTTCATACGATTCACGCATCAGCATGGGACGGATACGCTTACCGCCTGCCATCAGACTGTACTCCATGGCCTCTGTGATAATTTTCTGATATCCTTCCTTTTCAGGAAGATAACGTTTAAGTACTTCTTCGATCAATTCGACTCTTTTTTGATATTCTTCATTAAAATTCATGCGTATCTCCATCTTCATCCAGAACAAGGACTTTCTTTTCAACTTCATCAATTGTCCGGTTACATTTTTTCAGGAGTTCCATCCCTCTGTTGTACAGATCAAAAGATTTTTCCAGCGTCACGCCGGTATCCTCCATTGCACTGATTACTTTCTCGAGATCCTGAAACATTTCCTCAAGATTTTCCTGCTGCTCTGCATTCTCTGCTGTTTCTTCCGATGCAGTGCCTTTTTTTATCTCTTCCAATTCGCGCCTCCCTGAACGTTACATATTGATTTCTTCAGTTCCGGTGACATCCGCAGTGATTTTTCCGTCCCGGACATAAATTTCGATTTGTGATCCCTCCGCTGCCTGTCGGATACTCCGTATATTTTCTCCGTTTACACTGCGCACATAAGAATATCCGCTGCTCAGCTTGTCAAGAGGTGAAAGTCCTCTCATCTTCTCCACATATATTTCAAGTCTGTGCCTGTTCACATCCAGCTTCTCTTTCATAATCTGCCTGAGACGGTTCTCAAGCTCAACCGCATACTGTCTGCTTTCATTTAACTTCTGCCTCGGATGTGCATAATTCAGCCGCATATTCAGCCTTTCCAGAACTGAACGCTTTTCTGAAATTTTCAATGACATCTGCCGGTATATGGACTCCCGGTATCCCTGCATTCTCTCTCTGGCTTCACGATAATCATATACCGCCAGCTCTGCAGCAGCGGATGGAGTCGGGGCACGCAGATCAGCAGCGAAATCCGCAATTGTCGTATCTGTTTCATGTCCGACCGCAGAAATAACTGGAATACTGCACTCAAAGATAGCTCTGGCCACCTTTTCCTCATTGAACGCCCAAAGATCTTCGATGCTTCCTCCGCCTCGTCCGACGATCATAACATCTACTTTCTTCTTTTCCAATGCATGGATTCCCCGCACGATACTGTCCGCCGCACCGGCTCCTTGAACCTGTGCAGGATACAGTATAAGCTGCACATACGGGTTCCTTCTCCCGGAAATATTTATAATATCCCGGACGGCAGCCCCTGCAGGCGCAGTAACAATTCCAAGGGTATGGATATACTTCGGGATCGGGCGCTTATATTCCTGAGCAAACATCCCCATTTCGGACAGTTCCTTTTTCAGTGCTTCAAACTTTTCATAGAGCGCGCCGGCGCCGTCCAGAATGATTTCTCTGGCATACAGCTGGTACTGTCCGCTCCGTTCATATACGCTGACCGAACCGAGGACAATCACCTGCTGTCCTTCCTGCAGCCGAAAAGAAAGTCCTGACCTTTGTCCTGCAAACATAACACAGGCAATCGTGCCGGACTCATCTTTCAGCGAAAAATATATATGACCCGATGTATGATATTTGCAGTTGGATATCTCGCCTTTTACATAGATTCGGCTCAGCATGAAATCCTGTGCAAACATATTTTTGATATAAGAATTAACTTGTCTCACAGTGTAGACATTTTTCATTTTCAGGGCTCCTGTTTCGCCAGTTTTCCAAGGACTCCGTTCACAAAAGAAGCGCTGTTTTCTCCGCCAAACCTTTTTGCCAGTTCTACAGCCTCGTTGATGGCGACTTTCTCCGGAACCTCTTCGTCCCACTTCATCTCATAAACCGCCAGACGCAGGATCGTCAGATCGACCTTGCTCATCCTTGCAGTCTTCCATCCTTTTGCCGCTTCATTCAGCAGTTTGTCGATCTCCTCAGTATGAGAATTCACAGCTTTGTATTTCTGCTGTATGTATGCTTTGTCTCGTTCTTTTGCTCCTTCCAGTGTCTCCAGATAGTACTGAAGATGTTCCTGCATATCTGTCTCATCGTTAAATTCAATCTGGAAAAGCATTTTAAAAATATGCTCTCTCAGCTCTGATCTTGTCATAGTAATTTTCTCCTTCTGTCTTAACTATAGAAAAAGGATGTCTTGCGACATCCTCTATTATACAACACCGGGTGGTCAATTTGCAATAACACCCCAAACGGATCAGTCCTGTTTCTCCATCTCGACTCCGGCAACTTTGATATTAACATCAGCGACCTCAAGTCCTGTCATATTTTCCACGGCATTTTTGACTTTTTCCTGAACCTTCCCTGTCACATCTACAATGCTGTAATTATATTTAATATTCAGCGCAAGCGATACGGTCACAACACCCTCGAGGACATCTACTTTTACCCCCTTGGAAAGATTCTTGATTCCAAGCTTTCCGATCACCTCATTCGTAATGTTTCCGGCCATGGAGGCGACTCCCTCTACTTCCGTAGCTGCCAGTGCTGCAATGATGGCAACCACTTCATCGGCAATCTTCACTTCGCCGAGACTTGCCTCGTTCTGTATCGTATAAGTGTTCTTTTCGTCCTTAGCCATCTTCAAAACCTCCCGTTTTGTCTAATCTCTTCCCTCATTATAGCAAAGATCACTCCGTTTGCAAAGGGAAACCTTTTATGAACGGCCGAATTCAGAGAGGATCAGGCCATCGTTTCTCTCCTGCGTCATGCGGATACTCCATTCATGGACAAACAGGAGCAGCGGCCGGTCTTTTAAGTCTTTGATCTTCTTCATATCAGATGTGCCGCTGACGTGATCAAGATCAATATTTTCATTCTCAATCCAGCGGATATGCTCATACGGAAGATTCTCAAGAATAATATCCACATTGTACTCATTTTTAAGCCGGTATTTCAGAACATCAAACTGCAGCACGCCCACAACGCCCACAATGATCTCCTCCATGCCGGTATTGTATTCCTGAAATATCTGGATCGCGCCTTCCTGTGCAATCTGATTGATACCCTTTACGAACTGTTTGCGCTTCATCGTATCTACCTGCCGTACTCTGGCAAAATGCTCAGGCGCGAAAGTAGGGATACCTTCGTAGGCAAACTTTTCCTTTGATGTTGTCAGTGTATCACCGATGGAAAAAATGCCGGGGTCAAAGACACCGATCACGTCTCCGGCATACGCCTTATCTATGATCTTTCTTTCACTTGCCATCATCTGCTGCGGCTGGGACAGTCTGACATCCTTTCCACCTTGAACATGGCAGACCGTCATTCCGGCGTCAAACTCGCCGGAGCAAATGCGCATAAACGCAATCCTGTCTCTGTGGGCTTTGTTCATATTTGCCTGTATTTTGAATACAAATGCCGAAAAGCTTTCCTCTGTCATCGGATCGATCTCTCCGTGATCTGACCGGCGCGGCAGTGGAGACGTGGTCATCTTCAGAAAATGCTTAAGGAATGTCTCAACCCCGAAATTAGTCAGTGCGGATCCGAAGAACACCGGTGAAAGCTTTCCCTCGTCTACGAGTTTCTGGTCAAATTCCGCCGATGCGCCGTCCAGCAGCTCGATTTCCTCCTCCAGAGTAACCTTTGCCTCTGTTCCGATCAGCCAGTCCACTTCCGGATTATTGATGGACACCTTTTTAACCTCGCCCATAGAAGTACCTTTTCTTGTATCCGAGAAAATATCCACTTCCTTTTCCTGACGGTCATAGACACCTTTGAATGCCTTTCCCGATCCGATCGGCCAGTTGACAGGACAGGTGGGGATGCCCAGCTCTTTCTCTATTTCATCCAGAAGGTCAAAGGTGTCTTTCGCATCTCTGTCCATCTTATTGATAAAAGTAAAAATAGGAATGTGTCTCATAGCGCAGACCTTGAAAAGTTTTCTCGTCTGCGCCTCTACACCTTTGGACGCATCAATTACCATAACTGCAGAATCTGCAGCCATAAGAGTACGGTAAGTGTCTTCCGAGAAATCCTGATGTCCGGGCGTATCCAGTATATTAATACAGTATCCGTCATAATTAAACTGCAGTACCGAGGACGTAACCGAGATACCTCTCTCCTTCTCGATTTCCATCCAGTCAGACACTGCATGTTTTGCCGTTGCTTTTCCCTTTACCGAACCGGCCGTATTAATAACTCCTCCATAGAGAAGGAATTTTTCTGTAAGAGTAGTCTTACCTGCATCCGGGTGGGATATAATAGCGAATGTTCTTCTCTTCTTTATTTCGTTTCTAATATCAGACATAATTTACCCCTGTTTTCATTAATAAGCAGCATAAAAGAGAATCCCGCACAGCAGGATTCTCCGCCGTCGATATATACCGACGCTATTATACTCGCTTTTTATATCACGTGCAATATAAAATTTCCAGTCCGCCCCGTACTGCAATGTCATTCGCGGATCGGTGTAATCACAATATTTTCCGGAGCTATCTCCGTCTTCCGTGTAACAATATCTTCTATTTGAGCCCGATTTGCGTCCGTAAGCTCATCTGCTTTCACTACTACATCCGCCGAATCTTCATCCAGACTGACAACAGATTCCGAGAACCCTTTTGAAGCCATCAGTGTTTCGATCGCAGCCTCCTGTTCCGCTGTCTCTGTCATCTGGACGAGCTGGTCAACCGCGCTTTGTTTTTCTGCATCACTCAGATTTGTATTATCAATGATTCCCTGAAGAGTTTCTTTATTCTCAGCTCTCACCTGTTCACGCGTGACCTTTGCCTGTGCCACTGTAGTCTCAGCGGAGCCGCTTGTCAGGACCGCCTCGCCGGGCGTCCCTTCCACATCTGAATCATTGCTTTCAATGTCTTCAGCAGAACTTTCAATATCATCTTCCGAAATATCTAAGAGTTCCTTATTCGCCAGATCCGCATTTGCCTCTGCAGTACTATCCTTGTTTTCTCCGAACAGTATGCCGGAATAATTCAAATATCCGGCAATGGCGATCATCACCGCCAGTGTCGCGATAATAATCTGATTTTTCTTCAACAGCCGTTTCACTTTCTCCATCCTCCTTTTATGTATCAGGCCCGTTTCATTATTTTAATCTTATGCGCCTCTACACCGAATAATGCCTGAACCGCCTCGGTTATGCTTTTGGCTGTTACAGCGTTGTCCCCTCCGTCTGCAATTACAACAACGCCTTCCACCTCCGGTGACAGTTCTTTACTCACATAAGGAACTGACGAACCATCCGACTGCTGTTCATAAATGCTTGTTTTATCTGAAACTGAATCCTCCACCGTGCGTTTTCCCCCGGAACTGTCTGTTTCTTCCGTAGTCTGGGAAGTGCTGGACTGATCTTTTTCAATAATCTTCTGCCCCCCTGATTTCAAAGTGATCATAACAGAGACTTCCCCGACGCCGTCTACCTGTCTCAGGATATCCTCTGTTCTTTTCTCCAGATACGTCTCATAATCTTCCATCTCTGTTCCCGAAACATTTGCAGCCGGTACGGAAGTATCACTTTCACCATCCGCCCTCTCCGAGGAGGGGAACGGGACTACAGCGATAAAAAGAAGCAGCCCGGTCAGGAACAGGATAAGCAGATGATTTTTCTTCGGAACCTTTTTCCCCGACCGCAGATCTGATACCCATTCCCGCCATTTATTCATCTCCAATCTCTATCTCCCCCACATTGATCTGTCCTGTCCTGTAATTTCCATCCGTCTCATCTTGACTGTCTGACGCTTTTTCATTCTCCATACCGGAAATATAATCCTCCAGTCCGGAATTTCTGTAAATCTCCTCTGCATTTTCAATTTCTTGTTTTTGAAGCTCATACTCACTGCTTCTGTATATATCCTCAAACGTTCCCTTCATGCCGGTCAAGCTCAGAACCGGTGATGCAAGGAGAAGGATCAGGATCAGTCCAGAAAAAAACTTTATGTACTTCCCGTAGTCTTTTCCCGGCACTGCGTATAATACTGCCGCAGTAACGATCAGATATACCGTAATATTCTGTATCCATCCGTAAATCTGCTGAAACATAAGTACCTCCTTTTCTCAGGAAGTGGACGCAGCCACAATTGCAATGGTAAGCATAAAAAGCATACCTGTCGTGAAAATAACCCTGACCATGATCTCGTATCCTTCGCTCACCCCGCTGATACAGGCCGTAATTCTCTTGTCGGACACCGGCTGTACAAGCGCCGCTGCAAGTTTATACATAAATGCCATAATCAGCATCTGCAGGACCGGGACTGCACATATGGCGATCGTGATTACAGCTCCGGCCATTCCGATCCCGTTCTTGATCAGGACTGCCGTGCCCAGAACAATCTCAGCGGCACCTCCGACAGCATTTCCCACCCACGGCAGTGCCTCGGCAGTACGGGTGAGTGCACTCCTCTTAACCGCGTCAATCGCAGGAGCAAGCAGTCCCTGCATAACATTTACGCTTACCACACAGATCAGCAGCGTTTTCAGAGTCCAAGTGACAATCTTCCGGATCAGATCTGCAAACTCTGACAGAAAATCTTCTCCGGTAAGATTGCCCAGCACAAGGACCATTATGTAAATATTAACAACCGGAAGTAAAAAACGTACAATCACCAATTCCACCACATAAATCAGGAAAAGTATCACATTATAGAAAAAAAGGGAGGTCACACTTCCTGAAGCAAATGCCACCGCAAGGAAATAACTGGGGCAGAGCACCCGCATAAACTCTATAAGCTTGGATAATTTATCTTCCAGCCCTTCCGCTGATATCCGAAAAGAGGTCAGGCATAATGTGATCAGCAGCATATACATAATGTAAAAACTTATGTCAGATATCTGTCTGCTTTTAAAAGCTCCGGCAAAATTGCTGAAAACCGCTGCAGTCAGCGCCACCAGCAGTACGTACACTAGATTCTGCCAGTTATAGTCAAATTCATAAGCGGCCTGATCCCCGAGAAAGCCCAGAAACATCCGGATCGTCTCAGTCATATTTCCTGACATAAGAGCAGATACTGCATCACTGAAACTAATCTTCTCCCTTGGGAACATCTGATCCAGACTTTCCTCTATTCCGCTGAAATCAAATTCTGAGAGGAGTGCCTCTTGAACTTCTTTCTGAACATCATCGCTTTGCTGCACATCATCGTTTTCCGAAGCTTCCACTATTTTTGTTCCCAGCCCGAATACGAGAAGAACCAGCAGCATTGTAAACAGAATTCTTCCGGTCTTTCCCCTCATGACAGGAACTCCTGTATCGTCTGAAGCAGTGCCAGAAGTACAGGCAGCCCCATTACAAGAATCGTAAGTTTTCCGAATATTTCTATCTGGCCGGCCAGTGTCTGGTATCCTGCATCCCTGCAGATGCCGGATGAAAATTCCGCAATATAGGTAACTCCGATCATTTTGAATAAAGTACCCAGATATCCTGTATTCAGATTAATATATGATGTAATCCGCTCTACTGTCCGTATGAAGATTCCCAGCCGGTCCACGATCAGAGAGAAAAGAATTATCCCTGCCGCAACACAGACATAGATACCGTACTCCGCCCGTCCGGCCTTGAGCTGTATGGCAAGGACCGCCCCGATCACCCCGATAAGTCCGGCCTGTATCATACTCACTAATATCCCTCCTTCTTATATACAGATTTCTGCCGAATACATTCGGAACTGCTCCGGATCAGATCATCTGTCCTGCATTTTTTCAAGAACCGGTTACAGTGCAAATAACCTTCTTATTGTCTGGAACAGGTCATAGATATACGGCAGCACCCATGTAAGAACCAGTATAAGTCCGGCTAGACTTGCCAGAAAGGCCTGTTCCTCTCTTCCACTGTGTTTTAAGACCTGACTCAGGATGGATACAAGTATGCCGACTGCTGCTATTCGAAAGATTAGATTAATGTCCATTTTTCCTCCCATCTCAGATCAGGATCACAATAAGAAAAATGCCGCTCATCACCCCCAGACATCTTCCTATCCTTGTCTTGGCAGCAATTCCTTCCCGAATCTTTTCTATCTCCAGATCCAGCCGGTTCAGGTACATCTGCAGAGTATGATCCAGCGTAGTTCTCTCCAGACTTCCCAGAAATGTTCCGGGCTCTTTGAATAATATCGAATGTTCCGGCTTCATACCCAACGGCTTCAGATACCGGTCTGCACAGCGGTTCCATACTCTCGCAAATCCTGACTCTTCTCTCGTTTCGAGAGCATCAGAGACCGCCAGAAGCCATGTCCTGTACGGTTTTTTTATACGTCCTGCCACTTCCCTGAATACATCGGGCAGAGGTGCATGCGTATAGGCAATCTCTCCTTTAATCAGACTAAATACATATCTCAGGTACAACATTCTCTCCAGATACGTTTTCAGCTCCCGGCAGTAGACATATCCCGCTCCGCTCGTTGCCGTCAGAATCAGGATGGCACCTATCACTTTCTGCACAGCACACTCCCCCGCTCATCATAGATTCCCCGGATTTCTCCGGGATGGGTACCGTTTCCAAGTACCACATACCTCTCAAACATCCTTCGGCGTATCATTTCGCCGAGAACAGGTTTCTTCTTAGCCTCGTCCATATCAAGCCCGTGTACACTGGCAATCAGCTTGCAGCCGCACTGCATCGCATACTCTATTGCATGAATATCTTCGCTTGTACCAATCTCATCGACTGCAATGACCTGCGGCGCCATAGAACGGATCAGCATAATCATCCCCTCTGCCTTCGGACAGCAGTCCAGTATGTCTGTTCTTGAGCCCAGATGGTTCTGGGCAATGCCAAGATAACATCCTCCCAGTTCCGAACGTTCATCGACAACTCCTACGGAACATCCTTTTACATATTGGTTTCCGTCGGATATCTGACGGATCAGGTCCCGGATCAATGTCGTCTTGCCGCAGCACGGTGGTGAAATAATCAATGTATGGCACACCTGCATATTCTTCGTGATATACGGAAGAAGTCTGTCGGCACACCCTATTACTTCATGGGAAATTCTGATATTGACTGATGATATGTATTGGATATTCTTTATCCTGTCTTTTTCCATGATTACTTTTCCAGCCACGCCTACTCTGTGCCCTCCCTCCACGGTCAAAAATCCCTGTCGAAGTTCGTTCTCATATGCATAGAGGGAGAAATGGCTTATATAGTCCATAGTCTCCCTCAATTCCTCTTTCGTAATAATATGGGGTTCCGCCTCCGACGGCAGAATCTTCTCCCTGTTGTCTCGTATTATTCTTACCGGCTGTCCCGTCCGAAGGCGTATCTCCTGCAGCCCGTCAAGACTGTCTGTTTCTTCTCTTATCACTTTTCTGATGCTTTTGGCAAGGATGCCAAGTATCTGTTCATATTTACCGGTTTTTTCTCTTCGATCACTTCTTTCCATCTTGTCCACCTCTTTACACAATATATGTGGCGGACATCAAATTATGAATATTAATTTCAATATTCTCTGTAACCGGAGCCGGGATCAACCTTTCTTCTGCCTGCGGATACATTTCATACCCTCTCTCCGATATAATAGAATCCTTTACATTCGTTTAAGCGCACCTGATAAAATTTCCCTATCATGGCCGCGTCTCCGGGGAAGTGTACAAGCAGATTGTTGCTCAGGCGCCCTGTTACAAGGCTGCTGTCATGGTCATTTACGGACTCGACAAGCGCAGTCTGTACGGTTCCTTCATGGACAGCACAGACTTCTGCCGAAATATCCTGTACTTCTTTTAAAAGTCTGTTAAACCTGTCTTTCACGACATCTTCCGGCACCTGATCTTCCATTACAGCAGCAGGAGTGCCGGTGCGCTTAGAATAGATAAAAGTAAACGCACTGTCGTAACGGACTTTTCTCACTACATCCAGAGTCTCTTGAAAATCTTCCTCCGTCTCACCGGGGAAGCCGACGATAATATCTGTAGTAAGTGAAATGTCCGGTATCGCCTTTTTAATACGGCTCACAAGATCAAGATAACCTTCTTTCGTGTATCTTCGATTCATTTTTTCCAGAATTCTGGTACTTCCCGACTGAACCGGAAGATGCAGATGCCTGCAGATCTTCTTTGATTCCGCCATTGTCCGGATCAGTTCATCTGAAAGATCTTTCGGATGGGATGTCATAAACCGTATCCGCTCAAGGCCGTCAATCTTCTCGATTTCTTTTAGCAGCTGTGCAAATGTCATAGGATGTTCAAGCGTTTTCCCATAGGAATTCACATTCTGGCCAAGCAGCATTACTTCAACCACACCGTCTGCCGTAAGGCGTTCAATCTCTCTGATAATCGCCTCGGGATCACGGCTTCTCTCCCTTCCTCTGACATACGGCACGATGCAGTAACTGCAGAAGTTATTACATCCAAACATGATATTTACACCGGATTTAAACGGATATTTTCTCTCCACAGGCAGATCTTCGACTATCTTATCCGTATCTTTCCATATATCGATCACAGTGCGCCCGGATTCCATACGGGCCGCAAGAAGTTCGGCAAATTTGTAGATATTATGAGTTCCGAAAATCAGATCTACAAAACGATAGCTTTTTTTCAGCTTTTCCACGACTTCGGGTTCCTGCATCATGCATCCGCACAAGGCAATCATCATATGCGGATTTTTCTTCTTAATTCTTCCGAGCTGTCCGAGACGGCCATAAACTCTCTGATTAGCATTCTCCCGGACCGTACATGTATTATATATGACAAAATCAGCTTTTTCCTCATCGCTCTCCTCGATATATCCGATCTGTTCAAGAATACCTGTCAGCTTCTCAGAGTCTCTTGCATTCATCTGACATCCGAATGTCGTGACACAGAAAGTCAGCGGCCTTCCTGCCGCCCTGCTCATCTCCGTCAGATCCTTTTTAGCTCTTTCAATAAAATAATACTGCCGCTGCGGTTCGGTTACCGGAATATCGGCATCCTGAACGGCAGTGTTCCATACTTTTTCCATACTACCTTCCATTCTTATGTAAACAGCAGTCTATGCGATGCTGCCCTTCTTATACAAACTGGTTTCTTCCTACGTCATATGCATAATCTATGAGATCAAGCCTGTCGGAAAGTTCTTTCCTGTCAATATGCATATCATCACAAAGTGCGTCCAGTGACGGATAATAATCTCTCAGTTTCGTATTAATCACACTCAAAAGCATTACCGGATCTCTCGGCAGTCCTGATGGCATACGATCAGCTCCTTTTCCGTAATAATCATATCTACATTCACATCCTCCGGCTCAGCGGGAACCTCGGCAGTAATCTGTGCAGAATAGGCAAGAGCAGCTTTAATGCACTGGGCATGTCCGCTCAGATATGCATCATAATATCCGCCTCCATAGCCGATCCGCCCGCCGTTCCTGTCAAATGCAACGCCCGGCACAAGTACCATTGTTTCACTGTGCGGTGCCGGCGCTTTCGGACACCATGGACCCGGCTCCCTGATCCCAAGGAATCCGGGTCTGAGATCCGCAGGGCTTTTTATAAAACAGAACTCCATTCTGTGCTTTCCCCGCACTCTGGGAAGCGCGACTCTCTTTCCCTGCCTGAGCGCCTCTTCGATGATTCTGTGTGTGTCAGCCTCATCCTCCAAAGATGCATAACAGTATATAAAGCGTGCCTCCCGATATGCCGGTTCACTAAAAAGCCGGTCAGCTATCCGCTCATCCGCCTCTTTTCTGACATCAGGGGATATCTCTTTCCTGACACAGCGGTATTTTTCTCTAATTTCCTTTTTCAGCATCTGATTTCTTTCCGTATTTTTCACCAAGATTCACTACCGTTCCATCTTTTTCTTCAACATCAATGTTATTCAGCTGTACCAGCAGATTTCTTTTTACAGATTCCACATATTCCATCCTCAGAATCTTCTGTTCTTTTTTTTCGGCATCTGTAAGTCCTTCCGCTTTAGACTTCCGGTACAGGTCGTTGATTCTTTTTATCTTCTGTCTGTCCATGACCGATCCTTTCAAAACAATCTATTGTTACCGTATTATCTGTTCAATCCATCTTTTCTTCATTTCGCCGGACTGTATTATACACTATTTCATGCTGTTCGTCCAGAGATGACATTTTCTGACACGGCCGCATGGCATTTTCAATGTATGAATCCGGCTGAAATCGCACTCAGCTCGAATAATTCTCAAGAAAACCGTACAGTTCTTCCTGAGTCGGAATATATTTTCCTGCCGCAATTTCCTGCTGTACTTCTTCCGGGAGATCTGTAAGGGGAATTTCAGTCATTTCGTAAATTGTTTTTCTGTCACCAAGGTACACTACAACAAATCCCTGCATTTCGCAGAGATAATATCCCTCTTCCGCCTCCCCGGTATTTTCGCCGACTGCTTCTCCTTCCGCAGTTATGCTTCGGGCATCTGTCAATTCCTGTCCCGATGCAGCCTGACGCTGTGTTACGCGATCATAGGATATCTGATAACCGGCTGTCAGCAGGACTCCAAAGATCAGGATTAACGCAAAAAAGCCAACCATGTACTTTTTATTCATGTTCTCCACATCCTTTTTTCATACAGTATTGGCTTTTTTATATATTTTATTCAATTATATCGTCTTCCTCTGTTTCCGGAAGCAGATGGAATCTGCGGCTGTATCTGAGCAGTCTTCCGCCCATTGGGAGCGAAAGAATATCGTCTTCTGACAGAGCTCCTGTTTTAAGTATCAGAACAACATAAACAACAACCGCAATACAGATTGCAATCACAGTCGGTATCACACGGCCTCCGATCAGAAGATCAAGCACGAGCCATACGGCATATGTAACAATTCCCATCACCGCTGCTGACAGAAACGGTTTAAGGAACATACTCTTTACATTAATCTTATATCCGCATACTTTGCGGATCTTCCACTGATTCAGGACACACATAATAAGGGCAAAAACAATGTTGCTGCCGACCAGTGCATAGACATTCATGCGGAATACCGCAAGCATGACCACAAATGCCGCCAGATGAACTACAAGTGCTATCGCCGCATTCTTTGCAGGGCTCGACATATAATTCAGGCCATGGAGTACAGAATTGGTAATCGACGACCATCCGTACAGTACGATAACGATAGCCCCCAGCATAAGGAGATTTGCCGGAGTCGCACTGCTGTCATTGTAAAGGAGCACCATCAGAGGTGATGCAAGCACTGCAATACCTACACAGCTCGGGATTGTAATAATTGTTGCAATTCGAAGAGTCTGATCGATCTGATAGTGCACCTTTTTCTTCTGCCTGTTCATGACCGCCGCTGTTAAAGTCGGAACAATTGAAGCGCTGACTGCGGAAGGTATAGAAAGCGGGACGTTGATCAGCGGATCATATTTTCCGGTGTAGATTCCCTGAAGTGCCATATATTCCTGCTCGGAAAATCCCTGCCATGACATAATATGGTTAAATACCGTCAGATCAATAATCTGATTTATATTGTAAATGGCAGTGCTGAAAATCACGGGTATCGCTGTCAGCAGAAGAGCTTTCAGGATATGTGAATATGTCTCTTTTTTTCTTGAATGGTCACGTTTTAACTGTCGTTTGATACCGCCTCGGAAGAGCCATAATACAAACAGAAGGAACAGCAGGCCGGCGAGTGCCCCCATTACTGTTCCCAGCGTACCTCCGGCAGCACCGTAAGCAGGGCCGAGAAGTTCTTCGCCGGCTTCTTTTCCCGCACGTGTTCCCACTCCGAACAAAACACCGGCTCCTACAATACTTACAACTGCATTGATCAGCTGTTCGATTACCTGAGAAACAGCAGTAGGCATCATTGTACCCAGCCCCTGAAAGTATCCCCTGAGTACAGCCATAACCGCTACAATAAACAATCCCGGCGCAAGTACTTTCAGTGCATATACACTGAGCGGAGCTTTCATAACGTGTTCCGAGATGGCGCCTGCACCGAAAAATATAGCTGCAGCTATAATGAGCCCTACAATAACAGCAAAAAGAAGTGAACAAATAAAAGCCCTGAACGCATTGCGCCTCTGTCCCACAGCCACTCTCATTGAAACAATCTTCGATACCGCTGTCGGAAGACTCAGGGAAGAAATCATTAGAGCAAAAGCATATACCTGATATGCATATCCGTAAAACCCGTTTCCTTCATCACCGAGCAGGTTTGTCAGCGGAATACGATAGACAACACCTATTACTTTTGTAATCACCGCAGCCGCCGCAAGAATCGAGCCCTGTACGATATAGTCTTCCCCTCTGGATTTTGTTTTTCTGGTGCTTGATGTATCAGGCATATAAGTCCTCCTTAGTTATCGCAGAATATTGATTTTGTCCATAATCTCCCGCTGTTTCTGTTCCATCACTTGACGCTCGTCCTCTTCCATATGATCATATCCGCACAGATGAAGCATGCTGTGTGCGATGAGGAAAGCATATTCTCTCTTACAGGAATGACCGTATTCTTCCGCCTGCGCCGTTACGCGATCCGCGGAAATTACAATGTCTCCCAGCATCAATTCGCCCGATTCCGGATCAAATACATCGGCCGTCTCATCACTGACTTTCGAAAAATCACCGGGTGCCTCAAACTCGAGCATAGGAAAGGACAAAACATCTGTTGGCCTGTCAATCCCCCGGTGTTCCCTGTTCATTTCCCGAATTTCTTCATCATGAGTGACAAGAAGGCTGACCTCCGCCTCATAGGGGCACTGCACATAGTCGAGGACCGCATTTACAACAAGCTCCGCGGTTTTTTCCATATCGAAATCAAAGTCTGTCATTCCTTCTTTCTCAATAAAAAGACTCATGACCGCTTCCTCCTTGCATTTCCTCTTGATCTGGATGTGTTCTTCTTCTCATATTCCTCATAAGCTTTTACGATCTTCTGCACCAGAGGATGACGCACTACATCCTTACTTGTCAATGTGCAGATGCTGATTCCGTCCAGATCTTTTATCACTTTCACCGCAACATCGAGCCCTGACACAGTGCCGGAAGGCAGGTCTTTCTGGGTAGAATCCCCAGTAATAACAACTTTTGACCCGAAGCCGATTCTGGTCAGAAACATTTTCATCTGGGCAGGCGTTGTATTCTGCGCCTCGTCCAGTATAATAAATGCATTATCAAGCGTACGTCCTCTCATATAAGCAAGAGGCGCCACTTCGATCAGCCCTTTTTCAGAATTCTTCACAAAACTGTCAGCTCCCATAATCTCATACAGCGCATCATAGAGCGGGCGAAGATATGGATCGATCTTGCTCTGAAGATTGCCTGGCAGGAATCCGAGTTTCTCTCCCGCCTCAATTGCCGGGCGGGTCAGAATAATCCGGTTGACTTCATTTCTCTTAAACGCCGTAATTGCCATCGCCATTGCGAGATATGTCTTTCCGGTTCCTGCAGGTCCGAGGCCGAATGTAATCATATCTTTGTGGATTGCATCTACATACTTCTTCTGGCCGAGTGTTTTCGGCTTAATGGGCTTGCCCTGAAGAGTATGACAGATCAATTCTCTGTCAATGTCTACGATTCCTTCCTCCTGATCCTCGAACACCAGTGAAATAGCATAATCTACATTCTGCTCAGTGATCGTATTGCCTCTTTTTGACAATTCCAGAAGCTGTGTCATTACACGCAGTGCTTTCTGGGCAGCTCCCGTCTCGCCTACAATTTTTGTGCTTCCGTCGCGGGCAATCAAAGTCACGTGAAATGTACGTTCAAGTTTTTTAGCATATGTGTCGAACTGGCCGAATACATTTGCTTCATGTTCGGCCGGTATATCAATCATCAGTTCCGACAGACTCATCCGTTTCTTTCCTTTCGATTGTCAGTATTTCTGTATCCGCCGTCTCTGTAATCCTCTCATTCAGAAAAAGGGTGCCTTTTGCAGCCGCCGAGTCGGCATACAGATTTATTTTAACACTATTTCCGAGAATTTGAATACCTTTTTCCTCCAAATCTTTACAAAACTGAAAAAAATCGGCACTTAAAATCTGTCTGATTTCTTCATCCGTATAGCTTTTCTCCTGAAATGTATAAGATTTTGCAGTCCTGATACCCAATAAAACCGGAAGATAAAAATTTTCCCCTGCTTTGATCTGCCATTCTTTTACTGACAGTTCACTGTGCTCATAATCGTTAGCTGCGCTTCCTGCCGAAACGGAATAATCTCCGATCTTTACATAAAGCTGTTTTTTCTCTCTGTCATCATACACTTTCTGCTGATACGTCCGGTCGATGCTGTTTGAATATTCAAGGGAAGTATCTGCAAAAATATCGGCATCTGACTTCTGATACTGATATCCGGTGACTTCTCCGCTGTCATTTACCACATCTACCCTTCCCAGTACCAGTATGTCGCCTTTTTGGACCTGATCGCCCGCGTGGACCTGCGGGACTCCGGAACGGGTCACAATACTTGTAATCACACCGTCCGCAGATGCGATCAGATCCGTGGGATGCTGTCCGTCAGGAATAGTATCCGCAGCTTTATCGATGCTTCCGGAATCTTCCTCCCCCTTCTCCGGATCATCCGTATCTAAAAGTGTATCTTCATTTTCCTTGATCTGTATTTTAAGCCTGCTTCCGTCCACAGATGCAGAAACCCAGACGATGTCATTATATTCTTCCCTTATATTTTTTACAATATCCGGGCAGTCAACTCTGCTTTTCGGCATGAAGGGCTCTACTCCGGTGCTTCGAAGGTATTCCGCCAGCGTCTCGTCCGTCCACTTCTCATTCCCCTCAAAATGAATATCCCATATAAAAAGTGAGTATATTTTTAAGAGTATAATACAGAGAAGCAGGCCGAAGAAGAACAGCTTTCTCTTTCTGTAACGAAACAGAAAAAAAGGAAATCCCCTCCGTTCGGTCAGGCTGATCCTCGTATGAGTCTTTTTCGCCAGCGGTTTCAGTTTTTTGAAATCAGCAGTACTCAGATACATCTCATATCCGCTGCCGGCAGGAAAAAGTCCCCAGACATAAATATCATGGTATGAACACATATTAAGAAAACGCTCCGGTGAGAACCCCTGAACCCTTATTCTGACATATCCTCTCAGAAATCGTATGAATGACCGGATCATTCCTTATTCCCCCTGTCAGCAAATTCGATATTTTCTATTCTCCCGGTAATCTTCATCTCATCATTGGTGTAGTACTCCACCTGAAGACGTTTCCCAGATATACGGATCTGTCCCCCCTTTGCCTGCACACGCACAAGGCACTCCGTATATTCCGTTATTCCCCTGTAATTCTCAATACATACTTCAAAATTTCCAATGGCTGTAACTACCGCCGCTTTCATGACTACATCTTTCGGCATACTTGCAGCCGACGCAAGCCGTTCTTTTAACTGTCCTTTTTCCATAAAAATGCCACACATACGCCTTTTATAGTCAGTATATGTGCGGCATACAGT
>ERZ1643246.957-NODE-957-length-33835-cov-5.315838_pt1 | contig 33835 bp, 27 predicted proteins | sample MGYA00579265_ERZ1643246 | MGnify/ENA primary metagenome ERZ1643246 (study PRJEB29033, sample SAMEA4952261) | chicken gut metagenome | biome: Broiler Chicken; feature: Gastrointestinal Tract; material: Caecum | place: Ireland | collected 2018 | study: Broiler...
TAAAGAAATTGACAAATGAATGGGGAGAGTTTTATAATTAGAATGAATTTTGCCAAAATAGAAAGGATGTGTTATGGATGGAAAGCGGGCCTAGTCCTCGATCGAAGAAATGCGAAGACGGCAAAACCAAAAAACGCAGGCGGGGCGGGCTGTGACTTTTTTCTTGCCCGTTTCCGCGGACAAGAAAGGAGATCGGTAACGTGATTAAAATGTTCAGAACAATCGACGGCAATGTTCACCAGATCAGTGAGGCACAGGAGGGAAGCTGGATTGCGCTGATTGATCCCACAGCCACAGAACTGCTGGAGATTGCCGAGAGATATGCGATTGATGTGGATGATCTGCGGGCGCCTCTGGATGAGAAGGAGAGATCCCGTATTGAAGTGGAAGACAACTATACGCTGATCCTGGTGGATGTTCCCACCATTGAGGATCGTAATGAGAAAGACTGGTATGTGACGATCCCCATGGGTATTATTGTCACATCGGAGATGATCATCACGGTCTGCCTGGAGGATACGCCGGTGCTGGGGACCTTTATGGACGGCCGGGTGCGGAATTTCTTTACCTATAAAAGAACCCGTTTTATTCTTCAGATCCTGTATCAGAACGCTTCCATGTATCTGCACTATCTGAGAATCATAGACAAGAAAAGTGACCAGGTGGAGGAAAAGCTTCACAAGTCCCAGAGAAATCAGGAACTGATAGAACTGCTGGAACTGGAAAAATCACTGGTTTATTTCACCACATCCCTGAAATCCAACGAGGCAGTGCTGGAGAAACTGCTGAAGGTGGACAGCATTAAGAAATACCCGGAGGATACGGAGCTTCTGGAGGATGTTATTACGGAGAATAAGCAGGCCATTGAGATGGCCAATATCTACAGCGGCATCCTCAGCGGCACCATGGACGCTTTCGCGTCGGTTATCTCCAACAATCTGAATATCGTGATGAAATTTCTGGCCACGGTGACGATTGTTCTTTCGATTCCCACCATGATTTTCAGCGCCTATGGAATGAATGTGAATTCCAAGGGGATGCCCTTTGCGGACAGTCCGATGGGCTTCGTCTTTGTGATTCTGTTTTCCATTGTGTTAAGCCTTGTGGTGGCATTTATTTTCCGCAAGAAGGATCTTTTCTGAATCTGGAGGCTGATGTATGGATTTATTGACCAGACTGGAGAGAAAATTTGGAAGGTACGCGCTTTCCAATCTCTCCCTTTATATTGTAATAACGTATGCGGCGGGTTATATTCTGTCGCTGACCTCTTCCGGCCTGCTGAGTTATCTGACGCTGGAACCCTATTATATTCTGCGGGGGCAGGTGTGGAGGCTGGTGAGCTGGCTGCTGATCCCGCCGGGAAGACTTGATATTTTTACGATTATCACGCTGTTTTTCTACTATTCCGTGGGAAATACGCTGGAGAGAACCTGGGGGGCATTCCGGTATAATGTCTACATTTTTTCCGGTATCCTGATGACGATCGTGGGATCGTTTCTGCTGTATTTCCTGTATGGCGGAAGGGTGCTGATGGGCGCTGCCTTCAGCACATATTATATCAGTATGTCGATTTTTCTGGCTTTTGCGGCCACCTATCCCAACATGCAGGTATTCCTGTACGGACTGATACCGCTGAAGGTAAAGTGGCTGGGATATCTGGACGGCATTTTGCTGATTGTCGAACTGATTCAGGGCGGATGGGCCAGCCGGGTAGTGATTATCTGCTCGCTGCTGAATTTTATTGTGTTCTTCCTCTCCTCGGGAAGCATGAGGAGATTCCGGCCGGGAGAAATCCGCAGAAAACAGCAGTTCCGGAAAGCCGTTCACAGAAGTCAGGTAAGACCCGACGGTACGGTCACCAAGCACAAATGTGCCATCTGCGGCAGGACAGAGAAGGACGGAGATCACCTGGAATTCCGTTTCTGTTCCAAGTGCAACGGCAACTATGAATATTGTCAGGATCATCTGTTTACACATACCCATGTAAAATGACACCAGGGCATATCAAATGATACACACAGGAGGAGACAAGAAAACCATGAAGAAACAGCCATTTGTTACAAAAGAAAAGCTGGAGGAGATTATTGCCAGCGTTCCTACCCCCTTCCATCTGTACGATGAAAAGGGAATTCGCAGGAACGCACAAGCGCTTCAGGAGGCGTTTGCCTGGAACAAGGGGTTCCGGGAATTCTATGCGGTGAAAGCCTGCCCCAATCCTTTTGTGATCGATATTCTCAGGGAATACGGATGCGGCTGTGACTGCTCCTCTCTGACGGAGCTGATGCTTTCCAGAGCCATGGGATGTAAGCCCGGGGATATTATGTTTTCTTCCAATGCAACGCCCGCGGAAGAGTATGCCTATGCGGAGAAGGTGGGGGCAATCATCAATCTGGATGATATCACCCATATCGATTTTTTGGAAAAGACCATCGGCTATATTCCGGAAACCATCAGCTGCCGGTTCAATCCCGGAGGGCTGTTCAAAATCAGCAACAGTATCATGGACAATCCGGGAGACGCCAAGTACGGTATGACCACAGAGCAGATTTTTGAGGCATTCCGGATCCTTAAAAGCAAGGGCGCAAAGAAATTCGGTATTCACGCATTTCTGGCCAGCAATACGGTTACCAATGAATATTACCCCACATTGGCCAAAATTCTCTTTGAAGTGGCGGTGAAGCTGGAGAAAGATACCGGTGCAGATATTCAGTTCATCAACCTTTCCGGCGGTATCGGAATTCCCTACAAACCGGATCAGGAGCCCAACGATATCCGTGCTATCGGCGCCGGGGTTAAGAAGGTATACGATGAGGTGCTTGTGCCGGCCGGGATGGGAGATGTGGCCATTTATACGGAACTGGGAAGATTTATGACCGGTCCTTACGGCTGCCTGGTGACCAGGGCGATTCATGAAAAGCATACCTATAAAGAATATATCGGCTGTGATGCCTGCGCGGCCAACCTGATGCGGCCGGCCATGTACGGCGCTTATCATCACATTACAGTGATGGGAAAGGAAAATGAGCCCTGCGACCATATGTACGATATCACCGGCTCTCTGTGCGAAAATAACGACAAGTTCGCCATCGACCGGATGCTTCCGAAAATCGATATCGGTGATCTGCTGGTGATCCATGATACAGGAGCGCACGGTTTTGCCATGGGATACAATTATAACGGGAAACTCAGATCGGCGGAGGTGCTTCTGAAAGAGGACGGAAGCTTTGAACTGATCCGCCGGGCGGAGACACCGAGGGACTATTTTGCCACCTTCGACTGTTTTCCGATTTATAACAAAATTTTTGAGTAACCCCTCATGCTTCCGGGAAAGTGGATGACATTTTCCCGGATTTTTCTTTCGCGCGGGCGGCATGAGACAAAACATATATGGAAAGGATGCAAAGAAGCATATGGAGAATCTGATTTTCTGCCTGAATGCCACGATGCCCATTTTTATCACCATGGTGCTGGGATGGGTGTTCTGTCAGATCGGGCTGATGGACGAACGATTTGTGACGAAACTGAATAAATTTGTATTTACGGCGGCGCTGCCCTGTATGCTGTTTGAGGATATGGCAGAGGCGGATTTTGCCGGATTGTGGAACGGAAGATTTGTGGCTTTCTGTGTCACCGCCACCTTGCTGGGAGTCCTGGTATCCGTGGTGCTTTCGCGGCTGGTGAAGGACAGCTCCATTCGGGGAGAATTTGCTCAGGCGGCTTTCCGCAGCAATACGGCGATCCTGGGGATTGCCTTTATTCAGAACATCTACGGAAGCTCGGGAATCGCTCCGCTGATGCTGATCTGCTCCGTTCCTTTCTACAATGTATTTGCGGTTCTGGTGCTTTCTTTTATGAAACCCAGCCGGGAAAAGCCGGGGAGGGATCTGATGAAACAGACGCTGAAGGGTATCGTCACCAATCCCATCATTCTCGGCGTGGTCGTGGGACTTCTCTGGTCTTTGCTGAAGCTGCCCCGGCCGGAAATTCTCATGAAGAGCGTTCATAATCTGGGGGTACTGGCAACGCCGCTGGGACTGATGGCTATGGGAGCCAGCTTTCAGGGGAAAAAGGCTCTGGCAAAAATCCGTCCGGCGCTGGGCTGTACGCTGATCCGCCTGGTGGGAATATCCGCGGTGGCTCTTCCGCTGGCTGCCATGTTTGGCTTCCGGGGGCAGGAGATGGTCTCAATCCTGGTGATGACTGGATCCTCTTCCGCGGTGAGCTGTTTCATCATGGCTAAGAATATGGGACACGAGGGAGTTCTTACCTCCAGCGTGGTGATGATGACCACCCTGGGAAGCGCGTTTTCACTTACTGCATGGCTGTATGTGCTGCGGCTTGTGGGACTGGTATAGAAAACTGCATTTGTAAGATGTGGAAGGAGTGAATGGTATGGCCAGTGAGGTGGCGATTCTGTACTGTGATACCTATCAGGAGGAGACGGTATACCGGAAAATGAAAAAAGGGCTGGAGCTTCTGGGCGGTCTTGCGCGGTTTGTCTCTCCGCAGGAAAAGATTCTCCTGAAGCCGAATCTGGTCCGCAGAGCGGAAAATGACCGGGCAGTAGTTACGCATCCGGCGGTGGCAGGAGCCATGGCCAGAATCCTGCGGGAAGCCGGGTGCGGCGAAATCCGATGTGGGGATTCCTGCGGTATCGGCTCCGCGAGGAAGGCCATGGAGGGCGCCGGAATGGACAAAGCGCTGGAACCCTATGGGGTGGAGCTTGTGGAATTTCATGAGGCCATGGAAGTGCCGTTTCCGGAGGGAAAGATGGCCAGGGAATTCCTTCTGGCCCGGCCGGTGACGGAGGCGGACGCACTGATCAATCTGTGTAAGATGAAAACTCATGCGCTGGAGCGGATTACCGGAGGTGTGAAAAATCTGTACGGCTGTGTCAGCGGTCTCAACAAGGCCATGGGGCATACAAAATATTCCAATGCCGACAGTTTTGCCAGGATGCTGGTGGATCTGAACCTTCTGATCCGTCCCAGACTCTGCGTGATGGATGGAATTATGGCCATGGAAGGAAACGGTCCCACGTCGGGGGACCCCGTTTCCATGAATCTGCTGCTGATGTCGGCGGATCCGGTGGCTCTGGACACCGTGTTTGCCCGACTGGTACATCTGGATCCCGGACTGGTACCCACCATTGTCCACGGAGAAGCCATGGGACTGGGCAGCTGCCGGGAGGAAGAGATCCGGCTGCTGGGGGAAGAAGGTCCGCTGTCCATGGAGGAGGCGGTGGAGCGGTTTGGAAACGCTTCCTTCCATGTGGACAGAAGCCGCAGGCGGACCAATCTGTGGAGCCGTCTGAATTCGGTGTTGAAGTGTTTCCAGCGGAGACCCTATATTGTGGAAAAGGACTGCAGAAGGTGCGGCGTCTGTGTGCAGAGCTGTCCGGTGGAGGGAAAAGCACTCCGGTTTAAAAAAGGGAAGGGGCATCCGCCGGTGTACGATTATTCAAAATGCATCCGCTGCTTCTGCTGCCAGGAGATGTGTCCCTATGGCGCCATCCGGGTAAAATAGAAGGACGAATAAGATTTCTTGCGGGAATAAAGATTAGATGCTATAATAGTCCCATGGTGTCTGCGGACACTTCTGTCGAAAAATGTATAAAATCGGAAGAGAAGCGGCGGCGGCCCGGCCGGTCGGACGGGCTGGCTGTGAAAAGACGGACGGAGAAAGGAAGAGAAAGATGAAAAAGCTGGAAGATTATGTGAGAAGTATTCCGGATTTCCCGGAGCCGGGAATCATTTTCCGGGATGTGACCAGCATCCTGCAGGATGCGGACGGTCTGCGGCTGGCGATAGATTCCATTCAGGAAAAACTGAAAGATGTGGATGTGGACGTGATTGTGGGAACAGAGTCCCGGGGGTTTATCTTCGGTGTGCCTGTGGCCTATAATCTGCATAAACCCTTCGTTCCGGTGAGAAAGAAAGGAAAACTTCCCTGCAAAACCATTTCCATGGATTATGATCTGGAGTATGGCAGCGCCACCATTGAGATGCATCAGGATTCCATCAAGCCGGGACAGAAGGTGGCCATCATCGACGATCTGATCGCCACGGGAGGGACCGTGGAGGCAGCGGCGAAGATGATCGAGGAGCTGGGCGGCCAGGTGGTGAAAATCGTCTTTCTCATGGAGCTGGCAGGCCTGAAGGGCCGGGAACGCCTGAAAAAATATGATGTATCTTCGGTGATCCGCTACGACGGAAAATAGTCCCGGAAGGGAAGAGGGATACTGTCAATCATGCGGCGAATGTGAAAGATAAGGCGGGATGGAATGGAAGAAGAAAAAATTATGAACGCAGAAAATGAGCGGCAGCAGGAGGTCGAGGCGGTAGAAGCCAGCGTCAAACGCATGAAGGATTTCACAAGTCCGGAACTTTTGTATGACGAGCTGATCCGCAGCATCCGGAAATATCACCCGTCAACCGATATTTCCATGGTGGAGAAAGCTTACCGGATCGCGTCCAAAGCCCACGAGGGCCAGGTGCGGAAATCAGGGGAGCCTTATATTATCCATCCTCTGTGTGTGGCGATTATTCTGGCGGATCTGGAACTGGATAAGGAGACCATTGTGGCAGGTATTCTCCATGATGTGGTGGAGGATACCGTGATGACCCAGGAGGAGCTGGCCCGCGAATTCGGCGATGAGGTGGCTCTCCTAGTGGACGGTGTCACCAAACTGGGACAGCTGAGCTATTCTGCCGACAAGGTGGAGGTACAGGCGGAAAACCTCAGAAAGATGTTTCTGGCCATGGCCAAGGACATCCGGGTGATTCTGATCAAGCTGGCGGACCGCCTTCACAATATGCGGACTCTTCAGTATATGAAGGAGAGCAAGCAGAAGGAAAAAGCCCGGGAAACCATGGATATCTATGCGCCCATCGCACAGCGGCTGGGTATTTCCAAGGTGAAGATCGAGCTGGATGACCTGTCCTTAAAATATCTGAAGCCGGATGTGTATTACGATCTGGTGGAGAAGATCAACCTGAAAAAAAGCGAGCGGGAGCAGTTTGTTCAGGGAATCGTGGACGAAGTGAAGAAGCATATGGAGAAGGCCGGGATTCTGGCGGAGGTCAACGGCCGGGTGAAGCATTTTTTCAGTATCTATAAAAAGATGGTGAACCAGGATAAGACGCTGGATCAGATCTACGATCTTTTCGCGGTGCGGATTATTGTGGAGACAGTGAAGGACTGCTATGCGGCGCTGGGCGTGATCCATGAGATGTACACCCCTGTGCCGGGCCGGTTCAAAGATTATATCGCCATGCCAAAACCCAATATGTATCAGTCGCTTCACACCACGCTGATTGGTCCCAACGGTCAGCCCTTTGAGATCCAGATCCGGACTTTTGAGATGCATCGGACCGCCGAGTACGGTATCGCGGCCCACTGGAAATATAAGGAAGCCTCCGACGGCAAGAAGCCCCCGGCTCAGCAGGAGGAGGAGAAGCTCAGCTGGCTGCGCCAGATTCTGGAGTGGCAGCGGGATATGTCCGATAATAAGGAATTCTTAAGTCTTCTGAAGAGTGATCTGGATCTTTTCAATGAAAACGTCTATTGTTTCAGCCCGGCGGGTGATGTGAAGACGCTGCCCCAGGGCTCCACCACCGTGGATTTCGCGTACAGCGTCCACAGCGCGGTGGGAAATAAGATGGTGGGAGCCAGAGTCAACGGCAAGCTGGTACCCATCGAGTATCAGATCCAGAACGGAGACCGGGTGGAGATCATCACCTCCCAGAATTCCCGGGGACCCAGCCGGGACTGGCTGAAGATTGTAAAGAGTACCCAGGCGAAGAATAAGATTAACCAGTGGTTCAAGCAGGAACTGAAGGAGGACAATATCCTCAAAGGCAAGGAAATGCTGGCCAGTTATGCAAAACTCAAGGGCAAGGTGCTGGGCGAGCTGACCAAACCGCGCTATATCGAGGCCGTATTGAAAAAATACGGCTTCCGGGACTGGGACAGCGTGCTGGCAGCTCTGGGACACGGCGGTTTAAAGGAGGGGCAGATCCTCAACAAGCTGGTGGACGCCTACGAGAAGGAACACAAAAAGGAACTCACCGACGAGAAGGTGCTGGAGGCTGCGGCGGAGGCCAGAGAAAAGCTTCCCATCACCAAGGAAAAGGGCGGTATCGTGGTGCGGGGCATCGACGATGTGGCGGTGCGGTTCGCCAAGTGCTGCAGCCCCATTCCGGGGGATGAGATCGTGGGATTTGTCACCCGTGGAAGAGGCGTGACCATCCACCGCACGGACTGTATCAATGTGATGAACCTCAGCGAGTCCGACCGGGCCCGGCTTATCGACGCGGAGTGGCAGGGCAGCGAGGTGACCAGCGGTCTGTACACGGCAGAGATCAATGTTTACGCCAACAACCGGGTGGGGCTTCTGGTGGATATCTCCAGGATTTTCACGGAGAGAAAGATTGACTTAACTACCATCAACAGCCGGACCAGCAAGCAGGGGACGGCCACCATTTCCCTCACCTTTGACGTACACAGCAAGGAAGAACTGGCGGCTCTGGTGGAAAAGCTGAGACAGGTGGACAGTGTGCTGGATATTGAGCGAACCACAGGCTGAGAGGTAGAAATATGGCAAACGCGCAGATTGAATGGATGGTGCTGGGGATGGTGTCCACCAACACCTATCTTGTGAAAAATAAAGAAACCGGCCAGCTGCTGATTATCGATCCGGCGGACGCGGCCGGCAGGATTCAGGAGAAGATCACCGGGATGGAGGGACACCCGACGGCGATTCTCCTCACACATGGCCATTTTGACCATATGATGGCGGCGGACGCGCTGAAAAAGGCGTACGACATTCCCGTAATTGCCTGCAGGCAGGAGGAAGCCGTGCTGAAGGATGCCAGGTATAATCTGTCCGCTTCCTGGGCCAGCCCCCATGTGATGGAGGCGGACCGGTATCTGGAGGACGGGGCAGCTTTCCGGGAAGCCGGCTTTGAGATTCGCATGCTGCACACTCCCGGTCATACGGAAGGAAGCTGCTGCTATTATCTGCCCGACGAGGCGGTGCTGTTTTCCGGAGATACCCTGTTCGCCGGATCTGTGGGAAGAACGGATTTTCCCACCTCCAGCGGAGCGGATATGCAAAAAAGTCTCAGACGCCTTCTGGCGGAGCTTCCCGGAGAGACAAGAGTCTGTCCCGGACACGGAGATGAGACCACCATTGCTTACGAAAAGAGGTACAATCCCTTTGCATAAAACAGGAATCCGATTTAACAGAAAAGATTTTGAATATGATGTGTATTCCCTGGTACGGGCCTTCTATCCTCACAGCGATACCGAGATGTACTATGAGGGGGAGGAACCTGCCGGGGAATATGAGCTTTTACTGCTGGTCACCTACCAGACGGACGGAATTGAACTTGAGATTCTCCGGGAGGGGAGGACGGCGCTTGCGCGAAAAGTGCCGGTGGAGTTTGACTGCGACCGGCAGGAAACAAAAAACGTACTGAAACGGCTGGTGTACGACGCACTGAAGGAACTGACGGGAAATTCCCTTCCCTGGGGAGATCTGACGGGTATCCGTCCCACCAAGATTCCCATGAAGCTTCTGGAGGAGGGATGGAAGAATACCGATATTGCCGGGTATATGCGTCAGACTTATGAGGTCAGCGACGCGAAGTGCGCGCTGGCCATCACCATCGCCAACCGGGAGCGGGCGATCCTCCGTCAGTTTGATTACGAGAAGGGCTGGAGCCTGTATGTGGGGATTCCTTTCTGCCCTTCCATCTGTCTGTACTGTTCCTTTGGCTCCCATCCTCTGGAGGTCTGGAAAAAGCGGGTGGATGAGTATCTGGACGCTCTTATCCGGGAACTTACATTTATCCGGGATCAGATGGCAGGACGTCCGCTCCATTCCGTCTATATCGGAGGAGGCACCCCCACCACCCTGACTCCGGAGCAGTCCCGGCGGCTTCTGGGAGCTATTGAGGAATTGTTTGACCTTTCCCATGTGAGGGAGTATACTGTGGAAGCCGGAAGACCGGACACCATCACCGGAGAAAAGCTGCAGGTGCTGCGGCATTTTCCGGTGTCCCGGATTTCCATCAATCCGCAGACAATGAACCAGAAAACGCTGGATCTGATCGGCAGAAAGCATACGGTGGAGGATGTGGTCCGGATATTCGGTATGGCCAGAGAACTGGGCTTTGACAATATCAATATGGATCTGATCGTGGGACTTCCCGGGGAGGGAGAGACTGAGGTGGACCGCACGCTTTCCCAGGTGGAACAGCTTGGGCCGGACAGCCTGACAGTTCATTCCCTGGCGCTGAAGCGGGCTACCAGGCTGAATCTGTTTAAAGATCAGTATGAGGAGATTTCTTTTGCCAACAGCGCCGCCATTATGGATCATACGCAGGCGTGCGCCCGCCGGATGGGTATGGGACCCTATTATCTGTACCGGCAGAAAAATATCGCGGGAAATTTTGAAAACGTGGGTTACGCCAGACCGGGATGTGAGGGACTTTACAATATCCTGATTATGGAGGAAAAACAGTCCATTATCGCGGCGGGGGCAGGCGCCTCCACCAAGTTTGTTTTTGACGGAGGACGAAGGATCGAACGGGCGGAAAACGTGAAGTCCGTGGATCAGTATATCAGCCGTCTGGACGAGATGATAGAGCGGAAGCGGGCCGGTATCGAGAAGTATCTCAGACCGGATGCATAAGCGATTTGCACGGAACCAGACCGCGCGGATACGAAAAAACAGACAGTTACTGTTACAGAAAAGAACGGGAGAGAAGAGCTTTGGATAAGTCGCAGGAGCATATGGCGCGGGGGCATTACCTGCAGTATACCTTAAAGGAACAGCTGGTTCACGGGATGCAGGTGAGCAATCTGGCCTGGAGCGTGGCCCACAGACTGGGGCTTTCCGAGGAGTTCTGCCATCAGGTGGCAGTGGCCGGGATGCTCCATGACATCGGAAAGGAACAGATTTCCGGACAGATTGATGAGAGCAGGGATCATCTGGTGGTGGAGGAGATGCATTATGTGCGTCTTCACGCCGCCGCGGGATATGAGATTCTGAAGCGGGAGGGGTATCCGGAGGATATCCGGAAGATGGTGCTGCATCACCATGAGAATATGGACGGCAGCGGCTATCCGGACAATCTGTCGGGGGAGAAGATTCCTCTGGGAGCCAGGATCATCCGCGTCTGCGATGTGTACGCGGCGCTGCTGTCTGACCGCCCTTACCGGAAGGGCTTTGACCATGATACGGCCATCCAGCTGATGATTGAGGAAATCAAGAATTTTGACATGAAGATCTTTCTGACATTCCAGCGGGTGATTCATGAGGAAAATAATATGGAAATTATCCTGCCGCCTATAGAGATCTGAGGCGCAGGAGGAAAAGGAGACGGAATTTATGGCACTGAAAAAGAAACCGGTAACCGGAATGAAGGATATTCTGCCGGCGGAGATGGAGATCCGGGATTATGTGATCCGGCTGATCAAGGAGACTTACAGCGGCTTCGGATTTTCTTCCATCGAGACCCCTTGTGTGGAGCATATTGAGAACCTGTCCAGCAAGCAGGGCGGGGAGAATGAAAAACTGATTTTCAAGATTCTCAAAAGAGGAGAAAAGCTGAAACTGGAGAGCGCCCAAAGCGAGGCGGATCTGGTGGACGGCGGTCTGCGCTATGACCTGACGGTTCCCCTGTCCAGATATTATGCCAACCATGCCAATGAGCTCCCCAGCCCCTTTAAGGCACTGCAGATGGGAAATGTCTGGCGGGCCGACAGACCCCAGAGAGGACGTTACCGTCAGTTTATGCAGTGTGACATCGATATTCTGGGCGAGCCCTCCAATCTGGCGGAGATCGAACTGATTCTGGCTACCACCACGTTGCTTGGACGGCTGGATTTCAAAAATTTCACCATCCGGATTAATGACCGGAGGATTCTGAAGGCCATGGCGGCTTACAGCGGCTTTGAGGAGGCAAGCTTCGATACGGTGTTCATTATTCTGGACAAGATGGACAAAATCGGTATGGAGGGCGTGCGCCAGGAACTGGAAAAGGAAGGCTTTGCAAAAGAGAGCATTGACAAATATCTGGAGCTGTTTGAGAAGACCAGCCGGGATGCCGCAGGCGTCCGCTGGTTGAAGGAGGCGCTGGACGGATATCTGGATCCCGCCTACGCCGACGGGCTGGAGCTGATTATGGACAGTGTGGACGCTGTGAAAACCGCGGATTTCCGGGTGGCTTTTGATCCCACGCTGGTGCGGGGCATGTCCTATTATACGGGACCGATTTTTGAAATTTCCATGGATGAGTACGGCGGCAGCGTGGGCGGCGGCGGCCGCTACGACGAGATGATCGGAAAGTTCACCGGAAACAATGTGTGTGCCTGCGGATTTTCCATCGGTTTTGAGCGGATCATCATGCTGCTGATGGAGCGGGGCTTCAAGGTACCGGGAGCGGAGCAGAAAAAGGCGCTGCTGATTGAGAAAAATATGCCGGCGGACGGCATGAAAAAGGTGCTTGCCATCGCCAGAGAAGAACGGGCAAAGGGCGTTCAGGTGACCATTGCGGTGATGAAGAAAAATAAAAAATTCCAGAAGGATCAGCTGAAGGCCGAGGGCTATGAGGAGATTCAGGAATTTTTCGCAGACAGAATGTAAGAGGGAGGATGAGCCATGGGCGAGTCAATGAAAGGGCTGAAGAGAACCTGCCGCTGTGCGGAGGTGACTACAGCTGATATCGGAAAAACAGTTACCCTGATGGGCTGGGTACAGAAGGCCAGAAATAAGGGAGGCATCATTTTTGTGGACCTGCGGGACCGCTCCGGAATCATGCAGCTGATTTTTGAGAACGGCAGCATCGATGAGGAGGGCTTTGAGAAGGCTGCCAGACTGCGCAGCGAGTTTGTCATTGCCGTTACCGGTGTGGTGGAGAAGCGTTCCGGCGCTGTGAATCCCAACCTGAAAACCGGTGAGATGGAGGTTCGGGCCAATGCGCTGCGGATTCTGTCCGAGTCGGAAACGCCGCCCTTCCCGGTGGAGGAGAACAGCAAGACCAGAGAGGAAGTGCGCCTGAAATACAGATATCTGGACCTGAGAAGACCGGATCTTCAGAGAAATCTCATGATGCGCTCCAGAATCGCTACGCTGACCCGTCAGTTTATGGCCGGGGAGGGATTCCTGGAGATCGAGACCCCCACCCTGGTGAAGAGTACCCCGGAAGGGGCCAGAGACTATCTGGTTCCCAGCCGTGTGCATCCGGGCAATTTCTATGCGCTGCCTCAGTCCCCTCAGCTGTTCAAACAGCTGCTGATGTGTTCCGGTTATGACCGGTATATCCAGCTGGCACGCTGTTACCGGGACGAGGATCTGCGGGCGGACCGCCAGCCGGAATTCACTCAGATCGATATGGAACTGTCCTTTGTGGACGAGGACGATGTGATGGATGTCAATGAGCGTCTGCTGGCTTATCTGTTCAAGGAGGTTCTGGATGTGGAGGTCCCCCTTCCCATTCAGCGGATGACCTGGCAGGAGGCCATGGACCGGTTTGGTTCCGATAAGCCGGATCTGCGGTTCGGCATGGAGCTTGTGGACGTGTCAGAGACCGTGAAAGACTGCGAATTCGCGGTATTCCAAGGGGCGCTGGAGGCCGGAGGCTCTGTTCGGGGAATTAATGTGAAAGGCCAGGGAGCCATGCCCCGGAAGAAGATTGACAAGCTGGTGGCCTTTGCCAAAGACTACGGCGCAAAGGGGCTGGCCTATGTGGCCATCCAGGAGGACGGAACCGTAAAATCCTCCTTTGCCAAATTTATGAAGGAAGAAGAGATGACAGCGCTGACAGCGGCCATGAAAGGCGAGCCTGGCGATCTGCTGCTGTTTGCCGCAGACGAAAACGATGTGGTGTGGGCCGTGCTGGGCGCGCTGCGGGTGGAACTGGCCCGCCAGCTGGAACTGCTGGATCCGGCGGACTACCGGTTTGTGTGGATCACAGATTTCCCGCTGCTGGAGTGGTCTAAGGAGGAAGGCCGCTACAAGGCCATGCATCATCCTTTCACCATGCCCAAGGAGGAGGATCTTCCGTACATCGACACGGATCCGGGAAGAGTGCGGGCGAAAGCTTACGATATCGTGCTGAACGGCACGGAGATCGGAGGCGGCAGTGTCCGTATCCATCAGAATGACATTCAGGAGAAGATGTTTGAGGTGCTGGGCTTTACGAAAGAACAGGCCCAGGAGCAGTTCGGCTTCCTGCTGACCGCATTCAAATACGGCGTTCCGCCCCACGCGGGACTGGCCTATGGCCTGGATCGCCTGGTAATGCTGATGGCAAAGCAGGAAAGTATCCGGGATGTGATCGCGTTCCCGAAGGTGAAAGACGCCTCCTGTCTGATGACTGAGGCGCCGGGAACCGTGGATGAGAAACAGCTGGAAGAGCTGGGACTGGCCATCCGTCCCGCAAAGACGGAAGCCGCTCAGACGGAAGCGTGACGGAAAATAACAGAAACAGAAGATGGCGGCATGCCGGACCCCTCTGGCAGCCGGCAACAAATATACGCGGCGGAAACTTTCGGTTTCCGCCGCGTATGTTTTAAGAGATCTGCTGCAGCACCTCATCCATGGCCTCGCTGATATTTCCCAGCATGGCTTCGGAAAGGGCGTCGTCAGATTTCAGATTCCATCCGGAACCGTCATTTTCCAGATTCACCTCCAGGGTGGTGGTGGCGGATTCCGTATTCTCCTGTATACAGGAAATCAGAATGTCATTGGCCCTGTTCAGCCTTCCGCTGATGCCGTCCTGAAGCGCCTGGGAGGTTTGGGCATAGGACAGTACCTGTTCCCGGTAGTTTTCCATGATCGAATAGCAGTCGCAGCTGGTCAGTTCCATGGAAACCGCAGCCGTGGTTTCATCCTCCGCAATGGTTTCTCCCAGAATCTGATAATCCAGATACGTCAGTAGCTGCTGGGACAGCGCCTGGGAGATGGAGCGTTTGTACTCGGCGTCGCCGGAAAACAGACTGTCCAGAGAAAAATACCGGGTCAACTGCTCCATATCGAAGTCCTGGATGGTGTCCAGATAAACCTGGACGGTTTCCGAAGGGGTAAGCAGATACGGATCGGAAACTCTGGCGGCGAAATGATCGGTGACGGCATCCGACAGCTGTGAGGCGGAAGAGATTTTCCAGATTCCGTCCTGGCGGTGGAGGGAAATGTCACATTCGGAAGTGACGGTGTCGAAGGTATGGTCCTTAAGCACCGTCCCGAGAAGCAGATAACAGTCCTCAAGGGAGAATTCCACGCCGGTGGGGGAGGCGGTGTTCTGAATCTGGCTGGCCAGAGCCTCCCTGGTATACTCCGCGGCCACCGCTTCCCCGTCCAGGGTGGTAAGCCGCACCGTCACCACCGCGTCATCTCCGTCCTTTTCCAGTCGTGTCACCTGATAACGGAAGGGTTTGAAAAAATCCACGAAAAGCTCCCGGATGGACTGAGGGATGGCTTTGTCACTGTCCTCGCTGGGGAAGAGATCCTGATAGGAGATGATCTGATCCACATCCCTGCTGTCCATGGAAGTGAGGGCAGACAGTTCATGGCGGACCAGCCGTTTGGGATCCCGGTCATAGGGAACCGCCGCCTGATACCAGAAAAAGAATCCCACCGCGCAGGCGGTCTCAGCCAGGAGAATCAGAGGGATTCCGACGGTAAATTTTTTATGCTTCGTTTTGTGATGGAAGAGATACATGCCTGCCAGACAGCCGATGGATCCGCCCAGAAGCGCTGCCGCCCAAAGCCGGGACTCCGGTATACGCCACCGGTTCCGAACAGCCCGGCGCTTGTCCAGAAAAAACAGGAAAAACCCGGCGGCATTTATAAGCAGCAGGTAGAACAACAGCCATTTCATCATAAGTAATATCCTCCGTAAAAAACCTGCAAAGAGGGGATTCATCTTTAAATCAGCGCCAGTTTGACATTCCGGCTTTACTGTCACAGATTAGTTTAACAGAATGGAGGGAAAAGTCAACTAAATCAGATCGTAGAAAAATAGTAAGGGAAAAGTAAGGAAGTCCTTATCCCGGGAATGATATAATGAGAATACCTATTATGGAATCTGTGTCCAAATAATCTGAGGATTCCCCCGCCGGGATACCTGTCTGGCTGTTCGGCCGGAAAGAGAGACCCTGCGGGGATACCTTTATGGCCGCCTGGCCGGAAAGAGAGGAAATATGAACAGAAAAAAAGTAATTGTTTGGGGGGCAGCGGCTTGCGCAGGAGCTGTTCTGATAGGAACCGGACTCTGGTTCTGGCTGGGGAGAGACGGCGGATCCGACAGCGGAAATGTGGTTTATGTCAATTCCGTGGACAGTCTGATGAACCCGGGGAATACCGGCGGTATCCTCAACCGTTTTGCCGGTGTGGTGGAAACGCAGGAATCCCTGGAAATTCCCGCAAGCTCCGATCAGACGGTGAAAGAAGTCTACGTGGAAGAGGGACAGGAGGTGCAGGTGGGCACCCCGCTGTTCATCTACGATACGGAGAAGACCAGTGAGGAACTGGAGAAGGCGCAGCTGGATCTGGAGCGGATCAGCAACGAGATCGGCAACAAGTACAATGAGCTGGCGGCGCTGGAAAAGGAAAAAAAGACGGCGGACAAGTCCTCCCAGCTGGATTACACCATCCAGATTCAGGAAGCCCAGCTGGAGGTAAAGCGCAGCGAGTATGAGAAAGAAAGCAAACAGGCGGAGATCCGGAAACTGAAAGATACCATAGAAAATGCCACGGTCACCAGTAAGCTGGCCGGCGTTGTAAAATCCATCAATGACGGGAACAGTGAGATAACAAATTACGGAGACAGCCAGGCGTTTATGACCATTATCGCCATGGGAGATTTCCGGATAAAAGGGATGGTCAATGAACAGAATATGGGTTCCATCATGGAAGGACAGCCGGTATTGATTCATTCCCGGGTGGATGACGATGTGGTATGGAAAGGAACCATGGGGAAAGTGGATACGGAGAATCCGGGGAATGACAACAGCAACGGCTATTACATTTCCAGTGGGGACGCCACCACCCAGTCGAATTCCTATCCCTTTTATGTGGAACTGGATTCCTCCGAAGGGCTGATGCTGGGACAGCATGTATATATTGAAGCGGATTACGGGCAGGAGGAAGAACGGCCGGGTATCTGGCTGGATGACTATTTCCTGGTGACGGATGAGGACGGAAGCTCCTATGTCTGGGCGGACAACGGCAAGGGCAAACTGGAGAAAAAGGAGATTATCACAGGTCAGCACGATGATGATCTGATGAAGACAGAGATCGCGGACGGGCTGAAGGAAGAAGATCTGATTACCTGGCCGGAGGATGGACTGGAAGAAGGAATGGCCACCGCCAGAGGCGATGCCGGACAGATGGGCCAGAGCGATCCGCAGCTTCCGGAGGGAACCGATATGCTCACCGAGGACGGCGCGGATGGAATGATGGAGGACGGGCTGCTCCAGGAGGATGGCATGCTGACGGAAGAGGGCATGGCGCCGGAGGGAGAGATGACGGACGGAGAGGTTTTGCCGGAGAACGACCCGGGGGAGACGCAGGATGAGAGCACGGACGCAGGAACCGGTGAGGCCGGAATGGAGGTAGAACAGTGATTTTAGAATTGCGGAATATCTGCAAGGATTACATACAGGAGAAAATGGTGATCCCTGTTCTGAAAAATATTTCCTTCACCATGGAAGAGGGAGAGTATGTGGCGGTTATGGGCCCTTCCGGCTCGGGAAAAACCACACTGATGAACATTGTGGGATGTCTGGATCAGGCCACCTCCGGTACGTTCTGGTTGGATGGACAGGATATGAGCGCATGCTCGGAAAATGACCTGTCGGATATCCGTCTGAAGAAAATCGGATTTGTGTTTCAGAACTTTCAGCTGCTGCCCCGTCAGACAGCGCTGGAAAATGTGGAGCTTCCGCTGACCTACGCGGGCATCCCCAGAAAGGAGCGGAGAGAACGGGCCGCGCAGGCGCTTGCCCGGGTGGGGCTGGAGGACAGGATTCATTTTCGACCCAGCCAGCTTTCCGGAGGACAGAAGCAGCGGGTGGCCATTGCCAGAGCCATGGTGAACCATCCGAAAATCCTTCTGGCGGATGAACCTACCGGAGCCCTGGACAGCGTTTCCGGTCAGCAGGTGATGGACCTGTTTCAAAGTCTGAACCAGGAAGGCGTTTCGATTCTGATGATCACCCATGACCGGGAGATCGCCGGCCATGCCGGACGGATGGTGAGCATCCGTGACGGTATTCTGAGATTGGAGGAGCAGTCATGAAGAAAAAGGTCATTACAATCACGGCTGCCGCCGCTGCGGGAAGCGTTCTGCTGTGCGGTACTGTGGCATTGGCGGTGAATACAGCGGGACGGAAAACGGTGACGGTGATTCCGGTCAGCGAACTGTCCGGCTATTACGGGGACAGCGGGATGAACAGCACCTCGGGGATGATCACCTCGGATGTTTCACAGAATATTTATGCTACGGAAAACCAGACGGTAAAAGAGGTATTTGTACAGGAAGGGGACATTGTGAAGGAAGGGGATCCTCTGGTGTCCTTCGACATGACCACCACCAGTCTGGAACTGGAGATGAAGAAACTGGATCGTCAGGGGGTGGAACTGAATATTGAGAAGGCCCGGGAGGATATCAAGAGACTGAAGAATCTGAAACCCGCAGTCAGCGGAAATGGGGAAGAGTTTCCGGGGATGGACGGAGAGTTTTTTGATCCGGGCATGATGGAGGATCCGGAATTTGCGGAAGAACCGCAGGAAGAAGAGCCTCAGGAAAGTGAAGAACCGCAGGCGGCACTGGCTGTTCTTGACGGGGAATCCGCTCCCTATATGGGAGCCGGAACACTGGAAGACCCATACCATTTCCTGCTGAAAAGCGACGGCGTGATCCGGGGAAGCTTTCTCAACGCCATGGCCGGACAGGGCTGTTTTTTCGTAATAGAGGTACGTCAGGGGGATATCAGCAATGGAGAACTGACAAAGATCTGGGGACAGCAGCTGACAGCCGGCGAGGGCAATTTCGATCCGGAAGGCAGCTATGTACTGGATCTGGGAATGGCCGTCCCCCCGCAGGAAATCCGCAATCCCAATGCGGTAACCCGCCTTGACGGGAGCAGTGTGACAGGAGAAAAATGGTGCACCGGGGATGGAACAGATGAACACCCGTATCTTTTCCTGGTGACACCGGACGGAACCGTTTCCGGAAGCTTTTTCAACCGGATACGGGAGAAGGGCGGTTATTTCCGGATAGAAGTGCGGGAGGGAAATACCTGCGCCGGCGCGCTCCTCAAAGCCTGGGAGCAGCGCGCGGAAGCTCTTCAGGAGTTGGAGGAGGATGCGGTTTATCAGGTGGGACTGGCAGTGGGAGAGGCGATGGAAGAACAGCCGGAAGAAACACCCACACCGGAAATACCTGGCGATACGCCGACACCGACTCCGACACAGCCTGCGACACCGACACCTGCGCCTACCGGGGATCCCGCGCCGGAACCTCCCACGGAACCGGAAGAGACCCCGACGCCCACCCAGGAGCCTCCGGCGGAGACCCCGACGCCCACCCAGGAACCTCCGGCGGAAACGCCTACGCCGCAGCCCACGCAGACGCCTGTACCTGTTCCGTCTTCCGCGGAGGCAGAACCGGAAGCCCAGAGTCAGGCGGATGTGCAGACAGCCGGGGTATCGACCGGCAAGGATTACGGAGCTGCTCTGCGCATGCTGTATCAGACCTCGGCGGTGGCCAGCCTGAGAAGAACGGACACCGGTGAGAAGGACAACGGCTCTTCCGGCGTGGATTCCGTGATGGGATCCGTCAGTTCCATGGCCGATGGTACCATGACCGCTGAAGAGATCAAAAAGGAGATTCAGGAACGGGAGAAGGCGATCCGGGGGTACCAGCTGGATCTGAAGGAAGCGGATCTGACCATCCGGTCCATTGAGAAAACACTGGAAAATCAGACGGTGAAAAGTACCTTAAATGGTGTTGTTAAAAAGGTGACCGATCCGGAAAATGCTTCCGGACAGGAGCCGCTGGTACAGGTGGTCAGCAGCGAAGGGTTGTATATTCAGGGAACCGTTCCGGAAAATCAGCTGGATCAGATGGAGCCGGGCCTGATTCTCAACGGTTACTGTTATGACAATGGCGTCAGCTTTACCGCACAGGTAAAGGAAGTATCCCCTTATCCCCAGGATAATGGAGGAGATCCGAGAAATTCTCAGTATCCGTTTACCGCGTATATCGAAGACGCACAGGGACTTTCCAACAACGCCTACGCGGAGCTGACCTTTGCGGATTCGGGAATGGATGCCGGAACCATCACATTGGAGAAAGCTTTCGTCAGATCGGAGGAAGGGCAGTATTATGTAATGAAAGAGGACGAAAAAGGGAGACTGACAAAGCAGCCGGTACAGATTGGCCGTATTGTAAACGGCGCGTACGAACTGGCTTCCGGTCTGACCTATGAGGATAAGATCGCATTCCCCTATGGCAGACAGGTGACGGAAGGCGCGAACTGTCAGGATGGAACTGTGGAAGATCTTTACAGATAGGAGGAACGTAATATGCTGGAAAATATAAGATTGTCCTTTTCGGGCATCTGGTCCCACAAAATGAGGTCTTTTCTGACCATGCTGGGAATTATCATCGGGATCGCCTCCATTATTTCCATCGTATCCACCATTCAGGGAACCAATGAGCAGATCAAGGAGAACCTGGTGGGAGCCGGCAACAATAACGTGGATGTGCGGCTGTATCAGGGGGAAAGCGAACTGGATCTTTCCTGGGAGCAGCCACAGAACGTATCCGTACTTTCCGATGAACAGAAAAAAGAGATCCGGGATATTGAAGGGGTGGTGAGCGCCACCTTTTACAACCGAAGAAGCTGGGTCGACGGAATTTTCAGCGGCGACCTGTCGCTGGGAAGCGGCAGTATGTACGGAGTCGATCTGGACTTTCTGAAAACCAAGGGCTACGTTATCCAGAATGGAAGAAATTTTGTGGAAGAGGACTATAAGGATTTCCGGAAAGTGGCGCTTCTCGATGATACGGCAGTACAGACTCTTTTCCCGGGAGAGAATCCCGTGGGAAAGACGCTGGATATTCAGGGGGAGCCCTTCACGGTGGTGGGAAGTATCCGCAAAGCGGAAAGTTTTGAACCGGTGATCAACAATATGGAGGAATACTACACATATTACCAGGGGTCCAACGGAATGGTTCTGATTCCCCAGGCGGACTGGCCGATCCTGTTTAATTATGACGAACCGGTGGAAGCCAGTGCCATGGCCGAAAATACGGACATGATGACATCCATAGGAAAAGATATGGAGAAAGTTATGAACCAGTGTGTGGGCGGCACGGGAACAGGGGACGAGGAGTCGGAGAGCAGTATTTCCTATAAAGCGGCGGATCTTCTGAAGACGGTGCGGAATCTCCAGCAGGTCAGTGAAAACACCAATAAACAGCTGATCTGGATTGCGGGGATCTCTCTGCTGGTGGGCGGCATCGGCGTGATGAACATCATGCTGGTTTCCGTGACGGAACGAACCAATGAGATTGGTCTGAAAAAGGCCATTGGAGCCAGAAAGAGGAAGATTTTGTGGCAGTTTCTGACAGAGGCGGCGGTGCTCACCAGCATGGGAGGAATTCTGGGGGTGATTTTCGGACTGATTCTGTCCCAGGTGATTTCTCAGATGTCAAAAACTCCCACGGCCATCAGTCTTCCTGCTATTCTTCTGTCGGTGGTATTTTCCATGGTGATTGGAATTGTTTTCGGACTGCTGCCGTCAGTGAAAGCGGCAAATCTGAATCCCATCGATGCGCTGCGGCATGAATAATAAAATGCTTCCGCATTCCTCTGACGGGGAAAAGCGGAAGCATTTTTATAAAAAAATACGGTTTTTGGCAACGCCAGAAGCCCGCAAAGCGTATCAGAAGCCCAGTTCTTCTCCGATCAGCACCACTGTGATTCTGCCGGGCTGACGGGACTTTCTGGTGATGACAGTCTGGCAGCAGATACAGTCGGGGGAAAGACAGTCGGAACAGACGCCGGTTTTGGCACAGGGTGTGGCAGCCTTTACCCGGACGGCATTGGGCGGGCAGGCCATGGTGTGAATCCGGCGAATGGCGTCCTCCGTGCTGGCGCAGAGTTTGTTCATGCCGGTCACTACAATGACATGCTGCGGTCCGTACAGCAGGCAGGCAACCCGGTTTCCGTTTCCGTCAATATTGACCAGTTCTCCGTCTGTGGTGATGGCATTGGTTCCGGTGAGAAAATAGTCGGCACAGAAGATTTTCCCATAGAGGGCACGGGACTCCTCCGGTGTTTTGGCTGCTTTCCGGTCCAGCAGCTCCACCTCCATGGACCGGATGCGATCCAGGATCCCGGACTCCTCCAGTGTTTCGGACCCGCCCCAGGTGACGGAAGATCCGGAAGGAATCATCTGAGCCACCGCATCCGCGGCCTCGCGGCTGCTGGCACAGTAGATGCCGTTCATCCCTCTTTTTTCCAGCTGCCGGATCAGATGGGCCGCTGTGTGCTGATAGCTTTCTGATTTGTATGACATGGTATGCGCCTCCTTCTGAAAAATGGTCGGACTGTCTGCCAGGCGGCAGAAGTCTTTTTTCCAGTATAAATCCTGTAAAAAAAGAAATCCATCCTTTTCCGAAAAATTTTCAAAGCCAGTATAGAAAAATATAAGAATTTATTCACAAACTTTTCACCATCAAAGAGGAAGAATGTTGTATAATGATTAAAGCGAATGTAATGGGGGTATTATATGAACATTTTATTTTTTCTGACGCCGAAGAGCGAGGTATCTCTTGTGTACAACGATCAGACGCTGGGCCAGGTTCTGGATATTATGGAGAACTGCAGATATACGGCAGTGCCTATGCTCAACCGGAACGGCAGATATGTGGGAACGGTGACGGAAGGAGATCTGCTGCGGTTTGTCAGACAGAAGCCTTCTCTGAATCTGAAGGAGACGGAGGAGTATCAGATCAGCAGAGTACCGCTTCGGTGGAGATACAAGACGGTCAGCATCGACTGTGATATGGAAGATCTGGTGGATGTGGCCATGAATCAGAATTTTGTTCCGGTGGAAGACGACTCGGACAATTTTATCGGTATTATCCGCAGGAAGGATATTCTGGAGTACTGCTATAAGAAAAGCAGAGGCGGTCACCCGTCGGCTAAGAAGGAGGAAAAGGGTGCCTGAGCGGCATCCTTTTCCTCCTTCTTGGCTGCGGATGGCATTCCTTCTGCGGCGGGAAGCTCCTTTTTGCGATTGCCGGGTTTTCAGAATGGACATTCGATGATATAATAGATAAGATAAGGCAGCGGCAGTGCCGCTGAAATTGGATAAGTCTGGAGGATACTATGAAAAAGTTAATTGATTTGATTGACCAGGAAATGACTGCCGCGTTTGAGAAGGCGGGCTATGAGGCTTCCTACGGAAAAGCGACGCTGTCCAACAGACCGGATTTGTGTGAATATCAGTGCAACGGCGCCATGGCGGCGGCGAAGACATACCGGAAAGCTCCCATCATGATTGCGCAGGATGTGACCGCACAGCTGGCGGACTGTTCCCTGTTTGATTCTGTGGAGGCGGTGAAGCCCGGATTTATCAATATTCGCCTGTCCGGTGAATTTCTGGCTGAATATATGAACGGTATGGCGGAAGATGAGCGGCTGGGAGTGGAAAAGACGGATCATCCCAGGAAGATGATCCTGGATTACGGCGGTCCCAATGTGGCGAAGCCGCTCCATGTGGGACATCTGCGCTCTGCCATCATCGGTGAAAGTTTAAAGCGGATGGGCCGGTATATGGGGCATGAGGTGATCGGTGATGTACATCTGGGAGACTGGGGCCTGCAGATGGGGCTGATTATCACGGAGCTTCAGGAAAGAAAACCGGATCTGGTGTATTTTCAGGAGGATTACGAGGGAGACTATCCCCAGGATCCCCCGTTTACCATCAGCGAGCTGGAGGAGATTTATCCCGCTGCCAGCGCCCGCTCCAAAGAGGATGAGGAATATAAGGCGCGGGCCCTGGAGGCCACCCATCAGCTGCAGCTGGGAAGAAAGGGATACCGGGCGCTGTGGAAACATATCCTTCAGGTTTCGGTGACGGATCTGAAGAAAAATTATGCCCGGCTGAATGTGGAATTTGATCTGTGGAAGGGAGAATCGGACGTTCAGGAATATATTCCCGGTATGGTAAAGAATCTGCAGGATCAGGGACTGGCCTATGAGGATCAGGGAGCTATTGTGGTGGACGTGAAGGAAGAAACGGATACCAAGGAGGTTCCGCCCTGTATGATCCTGAAATCAGACGGAGCCGCCCTGTATACCACCACGGATCTGGCTACGATTGTGGAGCGGATGAAGCTGTACCATCCCGACGAGATTCTGTATGTGGTGGACAAACGGCAGGAGATGCATTTTGTTCAGGTATTCCGCTGCGCCAGAAAGGCAAAAATGGTGGAGGAAAACACGAAGCTGTCCTTTTTGGGCTTTGGTACCATGAACGGAAAGGATGGAAAGCCCTTTAAGACCAGGGAGGGCGGCGTGATGCGTCTGGAGAATCTGATTCGGGAAATCAATGAGGAAATGTACCGGAAGATTGTGGACAACCGCAGCATCAAAGAGAAGGATGCCAGAGCCACCGCCGAGATTGTGGGACTGTCTGCCATCAAGTACGGAGACCTCTCCAATCAGGCATCCAAAGATTATGTATTTGATATGGACCGTTTCACTTCTTTCGAGGGAAATACAGGCCCTTATATCCTGTACACCACGGTGCGTATCAAGTCCATTCTGGCAAAATACCGGGAAGAGGGCAACCGTCTGGAAGGACTGAACATACTGCCTTTTGCGGGGGACAGCGAGAAGGCACTGATGCTGGAGGCCGCCAGATTCAACGGGGTAATTGAAAATGCTTTTGAGGAGAAGGCTCCCCATAAGATCTGTTCCTATATTTATGAGCTGGCCAACGCCTTCAACAGATTTTACCATGAGACGAGGATTCTCGGAGAGGAGGATCCGGAGAGAAAACGTTCCCTGATCGCTCTTCTGATTCTCGTGCGTGACGTGCTGGAAACCTGCATTGATGTACTGGGATTCTCTGCGCCGGAGAAAATGTAAGGACAAAGTCCCGGCGGCATGAGCCGCCGCTGTCCGAGAAACGGGAGGACCTATGAAAAAATCATCAAAGACAGGGATCAACCTGCTGATTTTTATTATCGTGATCCTTGTGCTGGCCCTGGGAATTCTGGCCATCATACAGTATGGAAGATTCCGGGATCAGATGGAAGAAAAGGCACGGCAGGAAGCCAGGGAAGAGACGGAGGCGACGGAGGCGCCCACCCAGACGCCCACACCCGATCCGACGCCGGATCCTTCGGATCCGGAGGTGATCCGGGAACAGCTGATCGAAAACCTGCGGACTGCCATTGAGGAGAATGATGTGAATGCCATGACGGCTATCCTCCGCTATACGGCGGCGGACGGGAGTCTGGCAGCCTACAGCGCCGAGGATGTGGCGGAGGTGCTGCTGCACCTGAAACGGGATTCGGCGGATTACTGGAACTTTTTCACCGCGCTGAGAAGCGAATCCACCGCGGTGGGCGCAGACGGGGAGGCACAGGTGCTGATACTGAATACGCAGGATCTCAGGAAAATGACCAATACGGCCCGGCAGGAGGGAGCCAGTCTGCAGCCGGAGACTCCGGTGGGCGATGGGAAAATGGTGGCTATCGATGCGGGCCATCAGGCCCAGGGAGACAGCACGCAGGAGCCCATAGGACCCGGCGCTTCCCAGACAAAGGCCAGGGTGGCTTCCGGAACCAGCGGATGCGTCTCCAAAGTACCGGAATATCAGCTGAATCTTACAGTGGCGATAAAACTTCGGGATGAGCTGCAGAAAAGAGGATACTCCACTTACATGATCCGCGAAGACAATGAAGTCAATGTCAGCAATGCCGAGCGGGCGCAGCTGGCCTCACAGTCGGGGGCGGACATTCTTGTGAGGATCCACGCCAACGGATCGGAGGATTCTTCTGTGTCAGGGGCGCTGACGATGGCGCCAAGCAGCTCCAACCCCTATGTGGACAGCCAGGTGGTTCAGGAATGTCAGAAACTGTCGCAGCTGGTGATCGATTCTTTCTGTGCGGCCACGGGGGCCAATAATCAGGGCGTGTATCAGACGGATGAGATGAGCGGCCTGAACTGGTGTACCATACCGGCCACCCTGGTGGAGATGGGCTATATGACCAATCCGGATGAGGATGCCAGGATGCAGACAGAAGAATATCAGGCGCTGATGGTGCAGGGAATTGCCGACGGCATTGACAGTTACTTTGCACAGTAGAACGGGCGGCAGAAAGAGGCGGCAGAGAAGGCGAAAAGCGATACTGCTGCGGAAAGAGAGTTAGGGAATGTCTCAGATTATTTTATTTGACCTTGACGGGACACTGACGGAATCCGGTGAGGGCATTACGAAATGTGTACAGTATGCGCTTTCCCGCTTCGGGATAGAGGAACAGGATCTGGAGAAGCTGCGCTGCTTTGTTGGTCCGCCGCTTCTGGAATCCTTTATGGAGTTCGGGGGTCTTTCACAGGAGGACGCCCGGAAGGCGGTGGAATATTACCGGGAGCGCTACAACACCACAGGAATATATGAAAACAGACTGTATCCCAAGATCCGGGAACTGCTGGAACTCCTGAAAGTCAACGACAAGATTCTGGGAGTGGCCTCTTCCAAACCGGAAGTATACGTTCGGAAAATTCTGGAATATTTTCAGGTGGACGGATTTTTCCGGGTGATTGTGGGAAGTGAACTGGACGGACGGCGTACCCGCAAGGCGGAGGTCATAGAGGAAGCCCTTCGCCGGCTGGATCTGGACTGGCAGCGGGATGGCGTACTGATGGTGGGCGACCGCAGGCACGATGTGGAAGGAGCCAGAGAGTGCGGAATCCAGTGCATTGGCGTGACCTACGGTTATGGAACCAGGGAGGAGCTGGAGCAGGCCGGTGCGGTCTACATCGCGGAAACGGTGGAGGATCTGGGAATCCTGGCCAGTCCCAATGATGAGGAAACCACGGAGCATGTGGAGTCTGTGCGGGTATCCAAAAAAAGACGCCACAGCCGGAGACACCGGCGCGAGCACCAGCGGGAAGAAGGAACCCGGGAGGATGTCCGGCCGGTATCCGGGGAAAATGAAACGTCCCGGCAGAACAGGCAGATGGCGGCCGACGCGGACGGAGAAACCCGGATACGTCCGCTGTTTCAGCTGTGGAGAGCAGTCTATCCGGTGTTGTTGTATTATGGAATCAGCGTGCTTGTGGTGTGCGCAATGGTGGCGGTCTTCCTGCTGGAAGACCGGATAGCCGGAAGAACGGATAATCCCCGGAGAACGGCCCGTCTGGTGCAGGAGCATAACCTTTATCAGATTCTGTTTACTTCTCTGCTGGGCGGACTGGTGATGTTCCTGATTTACCGGAAGGATCAGTTTGACAGAAGGGCAGGAGGACCGAAAAAGCGGGGAGCGGACCGGGTATGGGCTCCTCCGGTGATGTGGTTTTCCGTGATTGTTCTGGGAATTTCCGGCAGTCAGTTTTTTAATGATCTGATCTGGCTGACCCGGCTGCGCAGTCTGTTTCCGGGTTATGATCAGGCGGCCACAGCAATGACCGGACAGCCGGTCTGGCTTTTGATGGCTTCCGTGGGAATTCTGGCTCCCATAGCTGAGGAACTGGTTTTTCGGGGAATGGTTTACCGGCGCCTGCGGGACTGGATGGCCCCCTGGCTGGCGGTGCTGCTTTCTTCTGTAATTTTCGGACTTTATCACGGAAATGTGGTTCAGTTTATTTACGCGCTGTTGACGGGAAGTCTGTTCGCGCTGATGTATTACCGTACGGGGACTCTGGGAGCTGCTGTCGCCGGCCATGTGGCCGCGAATCTCTGGAGCCTTTTTGGCAGCGGCTGGATACGGGGACTTCTGGAAAGTCACCCGCAGCTGGTACCGGTAAAGCTGCTGGCGGAAATCCTTCTGGCGGTGATTCCGGCCTACTGGATTTTTGCCAGCCGTCGAAAAAAGTCGGAAAAACAGTAAATCATTAAAGAAAAATAAAGAGACAGGTTTTGTGTTGACAAGAACCTGTCTCTTGTTATATGATGAATTCATCAAATTTCTATTTCAAAATCTCAGGGGAATTCTCCCCGATATTTTCCAACAAATTTAACTGAACAGAGGCCAAGAGGTGTTTTTGTTGTGCCCGGAAAGCAGCCTGCCCGGAATGGTAACGGCAGGATGGCAGAGGGAAAAGTGCGCGCATTTCTGATAATCTGCCCGCGAAGGGGAAAGTGCAAATTTGATCATAAATCTGTTTGGGAGGAACGATCATGAAAAATAAAAAAATCTGGATAGGAAGCACGGCGGCGGTGGTACTGGCGGCAGTGATGACAGCGGGAGGAATTATGGCGTATTTTACGGACACGGAGGAGAAGGTAAATCATTTTACCGTGGGAAGCGTGGAGATTGAGCTGGAGGAGCCGGAGTGGGAGAAAAAGCCGGATGAGGATGAAGACGGAGTGCCGGACGAGGCGGAGGATCTGGTTCCGGTGCAGACGGTGACCAAGGATCCGCAGATCACCAACACGGGTACCAATGACGCTTTCGTTTTTGCTGTGGTTCAGGTACCCTGCAGGAATATCGTCACCGCCAACACAGACGGTACGAAAAATCCTCAGGCCGTTACCGATCTGTTTTCCTGGAGACCGGGAAATGCCTGGACCAGCCTGGGAATGTGCGAGGTGACCGGAGAGGATAATGCGGTGACGGCGCGCAAATATCTGTACGCCTATGCGCCGCTGGGGGAAAACTGTACGGTGGTAAAGCCCGGTGAGACGACGCAGCCGCTTTTTGAAAGCGTTACTTTTGTCAATGCGGTGGAAGGCCAGGGACTGGAGAATGCGGCTTTTGATCTGGAAATCAGCGCCTATGGCATACAGACCACGGATCTCAACGGAGGAAAAGAAACGCCTGCGCAGGTGTGGAGTATTCTTTCCAATCAGAAGGAGCTTCCGGAGACGTATCAGTAAACAGGAGGTGATCCGGAGATATGAAGAAAAAAATCAGCGGATGGATTCCGACCCTGGCCCTGATGATCTCCCTGTGGTCCGCTGCCGGCGTTTTTTCCTATCTGACCGGCAGCGACCGGATCGCCAACCGGTTTGGCGTGGGATATAACGATGTGGAGATCCGGGAGGAATTTCCGGATCCCGTACCGGAGGATAAGGAGATCACCAAGAAGGTCACTTTTGTGAATACCGGTCCGGTGGACTGTTTCGCCAGAGCAAAGCTGGTATTTGGAAACGGAGAGGCTCAGAATGCTGTCCGGACGCATCTGAACACGGAAACGTGGCGGCTGGAAGAAGATGGATATTATTATTATCAGAAGATACTGGGGCCGCGGGAGGAGACGGAGGAACTGCTTTCTTCCCTGACGGTAGATGGAACGGTCAGTCAGGAGGAAAAGGAGTTTGATCTGGCGGTTTATGTGGAGACGGTACAGGCGCTGGCGGGAGAAAAACCGCTGGAGGCATTTGCCCGTCTGACCAAGTGAAGGAGGAGGTGGAGAATCCGTGAAGAGGAGAAAGGCGGTTCTGGCAGGGGTGACGGCATTTTTGTTCACCACAGCGGCTGCCGCGGCATTTTCCCAGGTATCCACGATGGAGATACTGACCACAGGGAAGGTGGACATTTTGCTGGAGGAACTGAGCAGGGATACGGATGGGACCTCTGCCTGGAAGGACGGCATGGCGGTCATGCCGGGGATGACAGTTTCGAAGATCCCAAGAATCAGCAATGCGGCGGCAGACTGTTATGTGCGGGCTCTGGTGGAATTTACGGGTGGAGAAGAAAGCGGACGGACGCTGGATGCGGCGGATCTGTATGGAATTTCAGAGGATTGGGTACGGCGGGGGGATTACTATTATTACAAAAAGATTCTGAAAAGCGGTGAAAGTACGGAACTATTCCAGGGAATCCGGATTCCCGGCGACTGGGAGCAGGCAGGAGAAACAGAAAATGACTGGGAGGTGCGGGTTCAGGTGGACGCCGTGCAGGCGGTCCATATGGAACCGGACTTTGAGGATGAAAGCCCATGGGAGACGGGAGGCAGGACGGTGCCCATTGAGACGGCCCGGATGGAAGAACCGGTTCTTGGTGGAGAGGAGCAGTCAGAGATGACGGCGGTACTGGTGGATGAAACCGCCAGACAGCTTCTGGCGGTTCCGGAAGATTTTATCGGTGATTTCGGATCCTTCCTTCCCGGAGATGAAAAGGAACGCCAGGTGCAGCTGGAAAACCGTACCGGAGACGCCAGAAGTCTGTATTTCCGGGTGGAAACAGAAAAAAAGGAGGAGAGGATGGACCAGATGGAGCTGGCGGTGACAGTGACGCAGGCGGGACAGGAAAAAATACACTGGGAAGGGAAACTGACAGATTCCCAGTGGGAGGAATACCGGCAGATCTGCAGACTCTCACCGGGAGAGACCGGACAGCTTACCGTCAGCCTGAAGCTGCCGGAGGAATTGGGAAATCAGTATTCGGCCAGAACCGGGGAGGCATTGTTTGAACTGTGCGCAGATGAAGAAACGGTAAAGAATGCGGATGCCCCCAAAACCGGGGATGCCTCGGGACCGATTCTGGCACTGGCGGCAGCGGAAGCAGGCGCGGCAGTGATTCTTGCCGCAGGTATCTGGCTCAGGGTGAGAAAAAAGGGAGGAAACGATGGGAAAAAAGGCGGCTGAAACAGCAAAAAGAATGGTTTTAGTCCTGATGACATTGCTGGCGCTGGCTCTGGCGGGACCGCTGCTCCTGGGACTGAGACCGCGGATCGTGGTCAGCGGTTCCATGGAACCGGCGGTGCCGGTGGGAAGTCTGGCATATATCAAGCCTTCCCGGGATGCCGGTGCCGTCCGGGAAGGAGACATTATCGTTTATCAGGCTGGAGAGACCATGACGGTACTGCACCGTGTAGTCCGGACGGATGAAAAAGAAAGCAGCTTTGTGACCAAGGGCGACGCCAATTCCACAGAAGATCCGGGGACGATCTCTTTTGACAGATACCGCGGGACCATGGTATTTGCCATCCCGCTGGCGGGCTATCTGGCTGCTGCCCTTCAGCGTTACCGGATGACAGCCATCGGAATTTTGGCTTTGTTCTGGACGGTTTCCGTGATCCGGCATCTGGCCGGAAAAAGAAAGCAGGTGATGACAGGTGAAAATATGTAAGAGAATACTCTGCGTCCTGCTGGCAGTGCTGGCACTGCTGTGCGGCAGCGGAGCGGCAGACCCTCAGACGGTGCGGGCGGACGGGGAGGGGGCCTTTACCATCAATCCTTCCCAGGGAGGCATCAGTACGTTTTCCTTGAATAACAGTTCCAATTTAAACGTCAATAATGAACGGTACGACAAATTCTGCTGGGATAAGACGAATCCCGGAGACAGCAGCTGTCCGCAGCTGGGTATGGGTCTGAAATATATTGTGGGCGATGATAAAAATCCGGACGGAAGAGGAAACTGGAGATATGTATACTGTCTGGAATTTGACAAGAGCAGCCCCGAAGGGCAGCTGATGACTTTTGTGGGATTTACCAATCGAAAAGTCGCTTACGCGCTGTATTACGGCGCGGTTTATTACGGGCAGACCTGCCGGTACGCGGGCTATTCCACAGGAGACTGGCAGATGGATTATTTTGTCACCCAGATGGCTATTCATATTCTGAATGACGAGTTTACTCTGGGAGCGCTCAGAAAGTCATTGGATCATCCGGGAAGTGCGGCCAATGACGCGGAAAAAGCGCTGGCCTATGACCGGATTCAGAAGATGGTAAATGACGCAAACGTTCAGGGAAATTACGGCGGATTTACCAGCGACGGCTGGATTGACATGGGGCAGGGAACTTTTTCTGTCGGCGGATATCAGGACAGCTGGTCTTTAGCGGACGGAACGTATATTTCGGGCGGCGCTTTCCAGGCCGATTTCAAAAGTTATTACGGGTATGACTACAGGGAGCAGATCACGGATTACAGAATTGAGGTCCCGGAACAGGTGACTGTCAGCAAAAGTGATGAGAAGACGTATTCGGATTTTCGGCTGCAGATCGGAAAGGAACAGTTTGAAAACTGGCAGCTGACAGGAAAATCCATACCGGTGAAGGTGACCATGCGGATTCCCAGATACTGGGGCGGAGGCATTTACCGGCACGGGAACGGAATTCAGGACGTATGTTTTCTCACCTGGTCGCAGGCAGGGGGAGATGCAACGTACAGCGCCTCCGCTCAGCTGAATATTCCAAAAGTTACCAGAGAACTTACCATCCGGAAACAGGACGCCGATGATGGAACAGCCCTTTCGGGCACGGTATTTTCTCTGTGGGCCTACGACGGGAGCAGGTACGGAAAGAAACTGAAGACTTTTACAGACAATAAGGATGGTACTTATACCTGCAAAGGAATTGATTATACGCAGACAACGGGCGGGTGGTTTCTGGTAAAGGAGGAAAAGGCGCCGGATGGATACAGCAGCCGTTATGTGCCGGAAAACAGCACGGATCAGTCGGATTATGAAACTTACGGCGGCAGACAGCTGCATATGACAGCGGCAGGAGTCGCCTTTGACGGAGTGCCGGACGGGACAGTATTCCGGGATGAAAAACTGATTCCCCAGGCCCGGCTGGAAGTAAAAAAATATGATGCTGTGGATGGCCGGATACTGGAAAATGCCGGGATTGGCGTGTTTGAATGGAGTCAGTCGGAGGGAGGGTACAGGCAGCAACCGCTTCAGACGCTGACTTATGACCGGGAAAGCAAACGGTATGTGACGGCGGATCCTCTGACCAGAACAGAAGATAATCAGGGAAAATTTCTGGTGGAGGAGACGAAGATGCCGGAGGGATACCGGTGTCCTTTCCGCAGGGAAATCCAGATCAGCAGGCCGGGACTGACGACGGTTACCATGGACGTCCCCAACTATCCGGTGCGGGCAGTTACCATATGGAAACGGATCCGGGCAGCGGATGTAAACTGGGCGCATGGAAACCCCACCTTCTTTTTCCAAATCAGCGGAAAGGATGTGAATGGAGAGGCCCATACCTACCGATGCTTTGTGGAACTGACGGAAGAAGATCAGAAAGGGGAATATCTGGAAAAAGCAGTGACAGTTTCCCGGATTCCCGCCGGAGCCTATCAGGTGGAAGAAGAAGGAACGGTGCTGCGGTATATTCTGGCGGATATCGAAGCGCTGACGGATAATGTGACGGTAAAAAAAGAAAATCTGGAAAAGATCAACGGCGTACAGAAAATTGCCGCCTCTGCGGCCTGTGATCTGACACTGAAAGACGGCAGCGTGCGGTTTTTTAACGAAAAGGTAATGCATGACCGGTATACGGACAATCAGGTGTTGGCGAACCATATCATTCTGAAATAGAAATTAACGAAAAAGTGCTTGTATCGTCATTTCCTTTATGCTATAATCAGAAGGTCGCAAAAAACACCTGTGCCGATTCCCGGAAGGGTGCCTGGCAATCAGGTCTTCAGGAATATGAAGTACAGGGAAGAGTAAAACCAAAAAGGAGATAAAAAAATGAGCGTACTTTCAATGAAACAGTTACTGGAAGCAGGTGTGCATTTCGGACACCAGACAAGAAGATGGAACCCCAAAATGGCGGAGTACATCTACACCGAGAGAAACGGAATCTACATCATTGACCTGCAGAAGTCCGTTG
>ERZ1643246.959-NODE-959-length-33717-cov-11.736676_pt1 | contig 33717 bp, 26 predicted proteins | sample MGYA00579265_ERZ1643246 | MGnify/ENA primary metagenome ERZ1643246 (study PRJEB29033, sample SAMEA4952261) | chicken gut metagenome | biome: Broiler Chicken; feature: Gastrointestinal Tract; material: Caecum | place: Ireland | collected 2018 | study: Broiler...
GGGCGATGATCTCCTCCTCGTCCGTCAGGCTGGTGCGGTCATACACCGTCAGCTCTCCCAGCTTCTCCAGCTCGCCCCAGCTTAGGTCCCCGGGGTTCTCTGTATAGCCGTCCAAAATCACGATCTTCATGGGTTGTTCCTCCTAACTTGGTTGTCCCCCGGCCGTATAGGGCCGGGGGACGGTGTGGGTCTCTGTCTCAGCACTTCTGCAGCAGATCCATGGAGACGCCGTACTTTCCGGCCAGTTCCTGGAACTCCTTCTCGATGGCGGGGCTGATATCGATGCCCTCTGCCTCCGCCTTCTGGGTAGAGCGGTACTCGATCTCGCCGGGGATCATGATCTCCTGGAACCCCGGGGCCGCCGGGGCGGCCTTCAGCTCATCGTACATGGCGTCAGTCCGGGCCTTGAAGGTCTCCAGATCCACAAAGCGGCCGATGTCGATGGCGCCCATGAAGTAGCCCACGCCGGAGGGCTCCTTGGGGTCCTCGAACATCCGGGGGATCTGCCGGCTGTTGTTGCCGCCGCAGAGGCAGCAGCAGATCACGTCGATGATCAGGGCCAGGGCGTAGCCCTTGGCGCCGCCCAGCGGGGTCAGGGCGCCCTTGTTGGCCACGACGGGATCCGTGGTGGGGCTGCCGTCCGGGGCCAGGGCCCAGTTGTCCGGAATGGACTTGCCCTCTTTCATGGCCAGGGCGATCTTGCCCTTGGCCACGGTGCTGGTGGCCATGTCCAGCACCAGATCCGGGTACTTGCCGGAGGGCACCGCCACGGTCATGGGGTTGGTGCCCAGCATGGCGGTGGCGCCGCCGAAGGGGGCCACCAGGGCGGGCGAATTGCAGATATTGAAGCCGATCATGCCCTCCGCCGCGGCCTGCATGGCGTAGAAGCCGCCGAAGCCGTAGTGGGAGGCGTGATTCACGGTGCAGAAGCTGACGCCGTACTCCTTGGCCCGCCGGATGCACTCCTGCATGGCGGCGGTGCCGATGGTGGAGCCCATGCCGTTGTTTCCATCCATAGAGAAGACCGCGCCGCTGTCCATGGTGATGGTGGGCTGGGCCGTGGCGGAAGTGCAGCCCCGCTCGATGCGGGTCACGTAGCCGCCCAGCCGGGTCATGCCGTGGGAGCGGACGCCCCGCATATCGCTGAGCAGCAGGTTTTTCAGCAGCGTCTCAGCATCCTGGTGGGACATGCCCACCTTTTCCGCCACCTGGATACCGAACTGCCGCAGGGATTCGACTGTGTATTTCATGGGAAAGACCTCCTTCAATCTGCGTTTGGTTTATCTCTGGGGCGCGATGGCCGCCCGGCGGCGCTGCATCTCGCCCCGCCATGCCATGATCTGTTTGGCCGTGACCTTTTCCCCCCGGGCGATGGCGGCCTGGCAGGGCCCCTTCAGGGCCTCCTCGGCGTCCATGGCCCGGACGCAGGCCTCCACCAGCTGTCCGGCGATCTCCTGGGGGATGACGATGGCGCCATGGGCGTCCGCGTGGATCAGATCCCCGGGGCGGACGGTCATGCCGCAGATGTCCACCGCCGTGCCGGCCTCCACCATGTGGATGTAGGCGTGGGAGATCAGCACCTCTTTGGAGAACAGGTAGAACCCGATCTTCTTTACCTCTTCGATGTCCCGGACGCCGCCGTCGGTGATGACGCCGATGCAGCCCAGGGCCCGGTGAACCGTGGCCTGCACGTCGCCCCAGAAGGAGCCCACCGGCACCCGGTCCAGATCCTGGATGGCCGCCACCATGGGCAGGTCAAAGTCCTCATACTGGCGGTAATACGCCTCCATCACGGCGCTGTGGGCCGGCGCGGCCGGCTGCCGGGCGGAGATGACGCCGGTGCGGGCGTAGCCCACCATGGCCTTGTCGCTCATGGCGGCGCGCATCCGCAGCTCCGGCCGGGTGAAGCCCTCAGTCCGGCTCCGGACGCCGAAGCCCTCGATGGCGTTGCAGATAGTGGGCGTGTCAAACTGGGCCAGGGCGTCCAGCTGTTCCCGTGTCAGCAGCTCCATCTCAATACGCCCTCTCCAGCTGGTCCAGGATGGTGTGGGAGGTCTGCATCACGTTCTTGGCGCCGCTGACGATGTAGTTGAAGTCGAAGTTCATGCACATGAAGTTGACGCCCCGGCGGGTCCAGTCCCGGATGAACTTCTCGCTGCAGGCGCCGGACACGCCGAAGAGCTTGCCGGTGCCGGCCAGGGCCTCGCCGATCTTGTCGAACTGCTCCAGCACCTCGGGGTCATTGACGGTGTAGGTCCGCTCCGGGGTGTTCATGCTCATGGTGAAGTCGTTGGGGCCCACCACGAAGCCGCTGATGCCGGGCAGCTTGGCGATCTCCGGCAGGTCCTTCACCACATCGATATGCTCGATCTGGACGATGGTGAGGATGTACTTGTCCGTGTCGGCCACGTACTCGTTCTTGTCCCAGATGCCGTAGTTGACCGCCCGGCGGGTGCCCATGCCCCGGATGCCGGCGGGGGGATAGTGGGTGGCGGCGGCAGCCTGCTTGGCCTCTTCCAGGGAGCAGACCATGGGCACCACAATGCCGTCTGCGCCCATGTCCAGGATGGCCTTGATGATGACGGGGTCGTTCCAGGGCACCCGGACGATGCCGGCGGCACCGGCAGCCCGGCAGGCCATCAGGTGGTTCTGGATGTCCTTGCGGTCGATGGCGCTGTGCTCGCCGTCGATCCAGATAAAGTCAAAGCCGCAGCCGGCGATCATCTCCGTGACGAAGGGGCTGTCGAAGCCCACATGGGAACCCAGCGCCAGCTTGCCGGCGGCTACCTTGTCAGTGATCTTGTGTGCGTTATACATGGAAATTCCTCCTTGTTGAACGATATCGGGGTAGAAGAACGGCAGGCCCGGCCGGTTTTCGGCCGGACCTGCCGCCGAGGGGAAAGCTGGTCAGAGTGTCTTACTTGAAGTAGTCGGCGTAGGCCATCATCTTCTCGTTCTCTTCCTGGATGTAGGCGATGGAATCCTCCGTGTTCATGAAGAGCGGAGTCTGGTTATAGGCGGTCTTGATAGCCTCTGCATATTCAGGCATCTCAGAAACCGTCTTGAAGGCTTCCGCAAACTTCTCAGTGATTGCAGGATCCACGCCCTTCGGGAACAGCACATAATAGGTCAGGTCATAGGACATATTCACGCCCTGCTCCAGGCAGGTGGGAACGTCGGGCAGATAGTCCAGCCGCTCGGAGGTGGTGACGCCCAGATACTTGAAGTCGCCGGAGGTCACATAGTCCTGCACGGTGCCGATGGGGTTGATGATAACATCCACATGGCCGCCCAGCAGAGAGGCTACCCGCTCAGCGGAGGAAGAGGCGTTGACGATGTTCAGCTGGGCGTCCTCCTCCACGTTCAGCACGACGGAAGCCCAGTGGGAGGTGGCGCCGGTGTTGGCGGCGATCTTTACAGTCTGGGGATTGGCCTGGGAGTACGCGATCAGCTCTTCCATGGTGTCATAGGGGGCATCCGCCCGGACTACAACAGCCTCGCCGGAACTTTCACCTACCACAGCGACGACGTCGAACGCCTCAGAGCCATAATCAGCGATGCCTGTTGCCTGGTTGATGTTCAGGCAGGTATGGTAGAACAAGCAGGTATAGCCATCGGGGGAGGCGTTTTTTACTTCCTCAGATCCAAGCGCGCCGCCGTTGCCGGTAATATTGGTAACTGCTACGGTCTCTCCCAACACATCCTCCAGATACATTGCATACGTACGGGCATTGAAGTCCGTGTCGCCGCCGGCACCCATGGGCACGATCATGTTGATGGACTTGGTGGGCCAGTCGGTGCCGCCCTCTTCTGTAGATGAAGAATCATCCGTCGTGTCAGCGCCGCCATTGCAGCCGGCCAAGAGTGTGCACATCATCGCTGTTGCGGAGAACAGAGCAAACAATTTTTTCCAGTTTTTCATTTTGAGACTCCCTTTCTTTTCATGATTGAACAGCATTTTCTGTATGCCAAGATCAGGAATTGGCAACCGCCTTGCGGTCCTTCAGCTGCTTGCGGACCGTCAGTACGATGGAGATGGCGGCCATTACCAGGAACACGCAGGAGATGGGAGAGGTGATGAAGATGCTGGGATCGTTGTTGGAGTACATCAGCGCACGGCGCAGGTTGGTCTCCACCGTCTCGCCCAGGACGAAGCTCATGATCATGGGAGGCAGCGGGATATCCAGCTTGCCCATGGCATAGCCCACCAGGCCGAAGAAGATGATGGACCAGCAGTCGAACATCCGGTTATTCAGGGCGAACGCGCCGATGATGCACAGCACGATGATGATAGGCATCAGGTAGTACTTGGGCACCTTCAGGACTTTGGCGAACAGCCGCAGGCCGAACATCTGGATGACAATCATCATGATCGTGGCCACGCACATGGAGGCGAACACGCTGTAGACCACATCGGGGTGGGTGGTAAACAGCAGCGGACCAGGCTGCACACCGTGGACGATCAGGCCGCCCAGCAGCATGGCGGTGGCCGCGTCACCAGGGATGCCCAGGGTCAGCAGCGGGACCATCGCGCCGCCGATGGTGGCATTGTTGGCCGTTTCAGAGGCCACAACACCGTCAATAATGCCTGTACCAAATTTCTCAGGATATTTGGACTTGTTTTTTATGACGGAATAGGCAAGGATGTTAGAGGTCGCGCCGCCAATGCCAGGCAGGATGCCGATGCCCACACCAATCAGAGCCGCAATCAGGAAATTGACCTTTTGGCTCAGGAACTCCTTCATTGTGAAGCCGAAGCCCTTCCCCTTGAACTGCATTACCTGACCAGAGCCGGCGATCAGCTGCTTCTTATTGGCCGCAGTGCTCAGAATCTCGGAAATGGCATACAGTCCCACAAGCACTGTCAGGATGTCGAATCCGCCCCGCATGCCAGAGAATCCAAAGGTATAGCGGTCCACTGCATCGATGGGAGCTGCGCCGACAGTGATAAACACGATGCCCAGAGCGGCAGAAATCAAGCCTTTAACCAGGGACTTGCCAGACAGACTGGAAATCAGAGTCAGAGAGAAAATCGCCACGGCAAAATACTCTGCAGGTCCGAACTTCAGGGCAAATTCCGCGATGATTGGAGAGACAAAGACCAGCACCAGGATGCCGAAAATGGTGCCTAGGAAAGAGAACACCGTGCCAACTCCCAATGCTTTGTACGCCTGTCCCTTTTTTGCCAGGGGACTACCATCAAAGCAGGTGGCCACTGAGGCCGGTGTTCCGGGGATGTTGATCAAAATGGCGGCGATGAGACCACCGGACACCGCACCGATATAAATAGCGATCAGCAACGCCATGCCCTTGATGGGTCCCAAGCTGTAGGTGACTGGCAGAAACAGTGCGATGCCCGTCACAGCAGTCAGTCCGGGAACGGAGCCAAAGATGATGCCGACAATCGTTCCCAAAATCATCAGCGCCAGGGTTTCCGGCGATGCAATCGCTGCCAGACCGTTAATAAATAGTTCCATTTGTCACGTCCTCCTTTATCCGATCATACCGGTCGGCAGGACCATATCCAGGCCGTACACGAACAGGTAATAGACGCCGACAGCCACCACAACAGAGAGGATAATCATGATCGGCAGCTTCCGTTTTTGCTTCGGAGTCAGCAACATCATGGTTGCGAACAGGAACAAGGCTGAGGAAATCATGAAGCCAAGCACGGACATCAGCGCCATATAGACGATTAAAATAAGGAAGATTGCTACCAGCGCCTTGGTATCCGCGTTGCGGTTGGCGGCATCATCATCCCAGTCCTCTACTTTGAACTCACCGCCCTCTTCGGCAGTCTCCTCAGGCTTTGCGGAGGCTTCCACCGTAGGCGCATTCTTGCTACTTTTAGATGCGATGAGCAGTTGCATCACACTCAGTACGATCATCAGGATGCCGACCACTTTAGGGACAAAGGAGGAATCCACTACAGAGGATCCGCCGTAGGCGTCATAGCTTGGGATCGTGAAAGCCAGCGCGAAATACGCGATGCCGACCACCAGGAAAATGACTCCCACCAAAAGTTCTTTGTTTTGCATGAGCTTTTTCATCCGTTCTCACCTCCAAAATCGTATCACTTCCTCGGCTCCTTGGGCATCACCACCGGCCAGGTGGGCTGCTTGCCGGAGAGCACCTCGTCGATGCCCATGGCAGCGTGCAGGCCCATGCGGTCCGTGGTCTCAATGGTCAGCGCCGCGTTGTGAGGCGTCACCACCACGTTGGGCAGCTGGAACAGCGGGTCCTCCGGGCTGGGAGGCTCGGCGGGATACACGTCCAGCCCCGCGCCGGCGATGGCGTTGTTCTTCAGTGCCTCGATCAGGTCCTCCTCCCGGATCAGGTCGCCCCGGGCCGCATTGATGAGATAGGCCGTGGGCTTCATCATGCCGATCAGCCGAGCGTCCACGCTGTTGCGGGTCTCCGGTGTGGAGGGCATGTGGATGGACACGATATCGCTGCCGGAGAAGATCTCCTCCATGGTCTCACAGCGCCGGACCTCCGGGTCCCACCGGTCCGCCGGCAGGAAGGGGTCATATCCCAGCACCTTCATGCCGAAGCCGTTGATGGCCTTCTTTGCCACCATGTGGCCGATCTTGCCCAGGCCCAGCAGGCCCAGGGTCTTGCCCTCCAGATCCATGCCCTTGACCCGGTTGCGGATCTCGTAATCCCCGTTCCGAATGGCCTTGTCAAAAAGGACCAGCTTTTTGGCGCAGGCCAGGATCAGCATCATGGTGTGCTCCGCCACCGCCACCGTATTGGACAGGGGGCCGTTGGTCACCCAGATGTTCAGGTCTCTCGCCGCGTCCAGATCGATCTTGTCCAGGCCGACGCCGTGCTTGCTGATGACCTTCAGATGAGGCGCCGCCTCCATGATCCCACGTGTGATATGCTCGTTCCGGGCCAGCAGCGCATCGCAGTCTGCAGCGTCTTCCATAATGGTCTGTTCATCGATCCCCCGGCCCATTTTGATGACGTACCCGCGTTCCCGCAGATAGTCCTTTCCCGGCTGGGAAATGTCCGAAGGGATCAGGACCTTCTGTTCCATGTGGTCACATCCTCTCTGTCTGTTTGCCCGTCTATAGAGCAACTTTCGTGCCAATCCCGGCGATCCGGCATATTTTAAAATTCTTTTTTCATATTGCTTAAATTTGGGGAAAGTGTTTTTGAATGTTCGCCGAAAGTATCGTCAAATTCCAGTCAATGTTTTTGGCGGTTTCGTCAAATATTGTTTCAAGCGTTTAAAATATCGTTTAAATCGTTTAATTTTGTTTTATACACAGCGATTTTTCCCTCTTGACGGCCAAAAATGTGTTTGTTATGATCGTTCTATAGAACAGTCAGAAACAGGAGGGATGTTATGGTTCGGATCGCCATCGTCATTCCATATGCCAGCATGGCGTCGTTGGCACAGGAGGTGTTTCAGGAGCACACCGCTCAGATGCGGCTGCAGCAGCGGGACTCCACAGACTACTCTCTGGAGATCATCGTGGCGCCCACCACCCAGGAGCTGCTGCCTCAGATGCCGGACTGCGACGCCATGATCGTCCGGGGTGCCACCTATCTGGATCTGTGCCGGAACGCACTCTCCGTCCCGGTGATCGAATTGATCATCAACGGCACAGACATCGTGAACATGCTGCTGCAGCTGCGGCAGAAATACGGCTCGGTGCCGGCGGCTGTCCTGGGCACCCAGAACATGATCCTGGGCGTGGAAAAGCTGGCCCGGCAGCTGAATGTGGATGTGACGCCCTACTGCTTCCCGGAAAACTCCGTGCCGGAGATCCGCAAATGCGTGGAGCAGGCCGCCCGGGACGGCAAGAAAGTCGTCATCGGCGGAAGCACCGGCTGCCGTCTGGCAGAGGAGATGGGCCTGACCTCCATGCTGATCTCCTCCGGGCGGGAGGCCTTCTGGAACGCCATCTCCGAGGCCAAACAGCAGGCCAAGATCAGCATCGTGGAGCGGGAGAAGGCCCTGAGCCTTCAGACCATGCTGGACAACGCCTATGAGGGGCTGGTGGCCATCGACCGCAACCGGCAGATCTCCTTTTTGAATATGGCGGCCATCCAGATCCTCCAGCTCTCCCAGCGGGAGCAGTACCTGGGCAAGCCGGCCTCCACCGTGTTCTCCACACCCACGCTGAATCGGATCGTTTCTGCGGCGGAGAACACGGATGAGATCATCGAATACAAAAACACCCACCTGTCCGTCAAGACCCGCAGCCTGACCATGCACGGCGCTCCCGTGGGCCGGGTCGTCTCTCTGCTGAATGCCGCCCAGATCCAGACCACGGAGGATCAGCTGCGGAAGAAGCTCCACTACAAGGGGCATCAGGCAAAATACTCCTTTGACCACCTGATCACCCGCAGCCCCCGGATGCTGGAGTGTATTCAGGAGGCCAAGGCCTACGCCCTGACGGATTCCAACATCGTGGTGGTGGGCGAGACGGGCACCGGCAAGGAGCTCATCAGCCAGAGCATCCATGCCTTCAGCCACCGGGCCGAGAACAATTTCGTGGCTCTGAACTGCGCGGCCCTGCCGGAAAATCTGCTGGAGAGCGAGCTGTTCGGCTATGTGGAAGGTGCCTTCACCGGTGCCGCCAAGGGCGGAAAGCCCGGCCTGTTCGAGATCGCCCACAACGGCACCATCTTCCTGGACGAGATCTCGGAGATCCCCCTGGGCCTCCAGGGCCGCCTGCTGCGGGTCCTGCAGGAGCGGGAAATCATGCGCCTGGGCGACAACCGCATCATCCCCATCAACATCCGGGTCATCGCGGCCACCAACAAGAATCTGGAGGACCTGGTCCATGCCGGAAAGTTCCGCAGCGATCTGTACTACCGCCTGTACGTGCTGCAGCTGAATCTCCCCGCCCTGCGGGAGCGGCGGGAGGACATCCCCCTGCTGGTGCAGGGCTTCATCCGCCAGTTCCAGGCCCGGGAGGGGCTCACCACGCCGCTGGAGCTGAGCGAGGCCGACTTCCGCCTGCTGCAGGACCGCCCATGGCGCGGCAACATCCGGGAGCTGCGGAACTTCTGTGAGCGGCTGGTGGTCCTCTATCAGCCCGGGACCTCCGTGTCCGACCTTCTGGCCCACCTGCTGGACACCTCCTGCTCTCCGGATCCGGAGCCTCAGGTGGCCATCCCTCTTCCCGGATCCTCCCACGCCAGGATCGACCTTCCCTATGAAACGCTGCGTGCGGTGCTGCAGGAGTGCCGCGGGAACCGGACCCAGGCGGCGGCAAAGCTGGGGATCAGCCGGGGAACGCTCTGGCGCATGCTGAAGAAGTATCAGTCCCAGGATTGAGGCACTGTGCCCGCCGGCTCCGCAGCGGCTGTCCGGCCTCCGCAGCCGCAGGTCCCCCTCCGGGGATGCACTCTCCCGGCAGCTGTCCCCGCAGGCGGGGCGTCCTGGTCCTGCGCCCGGGCGGCTCTGTCCGGCGCGCATCTGCGGTCCCGGCGGCCGTCCGATTTTTTTCATTTTTTTAGAAAGAATCTCTTGACAATGGAGGCCCCGTTCTGGTATAGTAATTTGTGCCCGTTCGGGTTAGCTATTCGGCGGCATAGCTCAGTTGGCTAGAGCATGCGGTTCATACCCGCAGTGTCCCCGGTTCAAATCCAGGTGCCGCTACCAGAGAATCCCATGAAGCGCCTCGGCGCTTCGTGGTTTCTCCAACCGGCCCGTTGGTCAAGTGGTTAAGACACGGCCCTTTCACGGCTGTAACATGGGTTCGAATCCCGTACGGGTCACCATCCCATAGGACGCCGTCGTGCGGCGTCTTATGGGACCTCAAAAATCACATATCCGTATGGAGGCTTAGCTCAGCTGGTTAGAGCGCCTGCTTCACACGCAGGAGGTCACTGGTTCGAGTCCAGTAGTCTCCACCAAAAAGTTCCTGATTTCGCAAGAAATCAGGAACTTTTCTTTTAATTTGTCATGAAAAAGTTTGCTTAAATTTTCCGTTTTTTCTCCGACCAATACATTGACCAATACGGCGATAGTATCTGATAGAACGAGACAGCACCGGTTTTAAGCTTCTATAAAAGAGACTGAACGTTCGTCTTTGTTCCTAAAAGACTTTAAAATAGTCCTACAAAATGATTTTTTATTTTATAGAACCATAACTGTTGAATTTTGGTTTTAACTGTGATATTATATTCGAGAAAAAGGAGGATGGAACCATGGATGGATCGTATAATGCCCAACTCCTTCCCCTGGAACAAGGTGTTGTTGACTATTCCTACTTTGTTGAAGAATTGATTGACGCAACTGCTAAACTTGAAGTCTATAAGGAAAAAATCAAAGACAGCAAATTAGATAGTTCTTGGTTTATGCCAACCCTTCAGCAAAAAGAAGCTTTATCGTCTTCTTTGATGGAAGGCACACAAGCCACCTTGGATGGAGTATTGACTAACCAAGTAGTTCCAAATGAACGGGACAAAAACTTAAATGAAGTCAAGAATTATTACGAGGCCACGGTCAGAGGATACCGAATTTTAACTCGTGAGAAATTTTCCAATGATTTTTTTTGTGAACTACACAAGATCTTGATGGACGGTAATGTCCGCAAGCCTTCCCTCATAGGCGAGTATCGTGGAACTCAAAACTACATTGGAAAAAATGACGCAACTCACGCTATAACATATACGCCTCCTGCACCAGAAGATGTTCCGCGTTTAATGCAAAATCTGATTGATTACATCAATAACCCCTCGGATACATATCGGCCTTTAGTTCGCACAGCAATTATTCATGCCCAGTTTGAAACTATCCACCCATTCTTGGATGGAAATGGGCGTGTAGGAAGAATGTTGATTCCGATGTACTTATATTCTCAAAGCCAAATCGATCTGCCCTGTTTTTTTATCAGCGAAGCCCTCGAGCGAGACAAGATCAAATACTATGCGCTGTTGAATAACACCCGCAGTAAAAAAGACTGGAATGAGTGGATTAAATTCTTCCTAGCTACTGTCAGCAAACAGTGCGATAAGTATATTAAGATAATTTCTGACATTAACACGCTCTACGATCAGCATATGAAAAAAGCCTGCGATTTGGCAAGGAGTTCAAACATTGTCGAAATTGTCAACATACTGTACCGCTATCCCGTAATCAGCGCCAAGCAGATTTCCAAGCTAACTGAAATTCCACCTACGAGCGTTAACCGCTATCTGAATCTATTAGTTGAAAATCAGATGATATATACAGATAACAAAAGTCGCAATCGTACATATTATTATTTCGATTTGCTTGATATCATCCGTTCTTAATCATATATAAAGTAACATTACAAAAGAAACCACTCCGTTGAGGTCCTACGCTCAGCGGAGTGGTTCGGAAACAATAATAATCGATATTATCGTTTCACGTTGGATTGTACTATAATACCGATTGGAATTGACTTTGTCAATGTTTCCGGCAAAACTGTTGCCAAAAAGGAGCGACAAATGGTCGGCACCTGCTTTTTTGTTATGTTTCTTTTAAATACAAACACGCCCTACTTAGGGCAGAAAGCAGGTTATCATGTATAAAAACTACTATGTCAATAAGATTTCTACTGGAAATCCGAATTTCAATCACGAGGTTCATGCAGAAGGTTGCGTCTGGATGCCTTCAGCGGCAAACCGCCAGTACTTGGGGTGCTTTTCTTCCTGTGCAGAAGCTGTAAGAAAAGCAAAAACACTGTATACTAATGTTGACGGCTGTGCCACTTGTTGTCCCTCCTGTCATCACGGCTAAGGGATAGGAGGTAACTCACATGGGAAAAAACCAACATGTTATGCAACACCCTTCTGGCGGCTGGCAAGTAAAAGGAGCAGGTAACAGTAGAGCTACTGCAAAAACCTCAACTCAAAAGAAGGCTATCGGAATTGCTCGAGAAATTGCCAAGAATCAGAACTCTGAGATGATTATCCATAATCGCAGGGGGCAAATCCGGGCAAAAGATTCCTTTGGTAACGACCCATATCCACCCAGAGGTTGATATCAGGGGCAAGTGCGCTAGCACTTGCCCCTTCTTTTTATATTGCCTTCCCAATCACATCTCCCATGGTATCCGCTGCCTCCCGCATCATATCCGGTGTGGCGTGGGTGTAGGTACTAAGGGTGAATCCCGCGCTGTAATGTCCTAAGGTGCTGGACAGGGTCTTCACATCCACTCCGTTCTTCAGAGACAGCGTTGCGAAGGTGTGCCGGAGATCGTGGAACCGGATATGCTCGGCACCGATGGCTTTCAGGATCTTCTCGTGGGTGTGCCGGAAAGAATCTGGATCGAACATTCCTCCCGTCTTGGGTGACGGGAACATGTAAGGATTCCCTGGATGCTTCTTGTGCTCCTCCACCAGTAGCTCCACCGCCTGCTGCGAGACCGGCAGGACACGGATGGAATTGTGGGTCTTGGGCTGGCTCACCACCAGTTCTCCCTTGGTGCGGGTCACCTGCTTCGTGATGGAGATGGTTCGTTTCTCCACGTCCAGGTCCGTCCAGAGGAGGGCCAGCAGTTCTCCCCGCCGCAGTCCCGTGGTCAGTTCCAGGTAGAAGGGTGCCAGCAACCCCCGCTTGTCCGCCTCCATCAGATAGGGGCGGATCTTCTCTTCCGGCAGGACCTTCATTTCCCTCTTCTCCATCTTCGGTAGTTTGCAGCCCCTGGCGGGGTTCACCAGGATCAGCCGCTCCGCCACCGCCTGCTCCAGGCAGTTATTCAGCAAAGTATGGATACCGTGGACCACCCGGACGCTCAGCCCCTTGTTCTTCAGTTGGATGTGCTGGTACCGCTGCACCCGCCCGTTCTTCTGGAGATCGTTGTAGAACTTCTGGATCTGGATCGTGGTGAGCTTGTCCAGCTTGATGTCCCCCAGTCCAGGGATGATGTGGTTGTTGATGTAGTTCAAATAATAGTCCTTGGTGTTCTCACGAAGCCTGGGCTCGGCGTAGACCTCGTACCACATCTGCACCCAGCTTTTTACCGTGTGAGTGCCGCTGCGGTTCATGTCCAGCCTCTGACTGTCCGCGATGGCCTTTTTCAGCTTCTCTTTGACCTCCGCCTGGGTCTTCCCCAATACATTCTTGATCTTCTGCTTCCCGGTCGCCGGATCATAGGAGGCCGTGTAGAATCCCTCCCACCGGCCGTCCTTGCGCTTGCGGATGCTGCCTTCGCCGTTGGCGCGTTTCTTCCCCATCCATCATCTCTCCCTTCTCGCCAGTTCACAGGCCCGCTGTTCGTCCTCGTTCTCAAAATTGTACGGTGGCTGATCCGCAAGCAGCTCCTGCTGGATACCCTGGGCCAGACGGTAGCCGGAGATGAAGCTGTTGAGACACGCTTCCTCCCGCAGAGCGTCTTCCAGATCCGCCATCTTCAGGAGCAGCTTCCGTTCCGGCTCATCCAGCAGACGGGTGAGTTGCCTGTGGGTCCGTTCGATTTTTCTGTCCAGATACTCCGCCCTCCGGGATGTCGTCTCGAACCTGTAGCAGAGGGCTTTCATATAATCGCGCATCGTGAGTCGCCTCCTATCAGCGACACACAATACCATGACCTGACCTCAATAGCCATCCCAACCGGGCAGAGTTATCAATTTGTTAGCAAATTCAGGACCGCTTCCGAAAATTCGGAAGCGGTCCTGAATGTTGCACTCACATATGAAATTTCGGTGATAGATGCTGCTGTTGCTCCATAATCCGCCGATGCACAGGGATCATGATTCTTTCCAGTCGGGCAGACAGATAAGTCTGGTAAAACTGCCGCTGCAGTTCATCCAGAAAAGGAACTTCTCTGATGAAAGCCTGCATCTCATCCAGATGAAATCGCGGCATCATGCGCATGACCGCCGCATTGCAGTCCTTGTTTTCAGCTGCCATCAAGAAATCATAGTAGTTGATTTTCCGGTCATTCTGCTTGATGGCAGAAGTCGGAAAGCGGTAGATCCGGGCGTTCAGTTCATCCTGATTTGACAAGACCGCCCGCATCACCTGGGCATCTGCCTGGGGCAGCAGACAGCTGCCGCAATCATAGACCGGGGCCAGCGTTGCGGTCTGGGTGTCGTCGTGATAGAGGAATCCCCAGTTCCCGTTGTGCCGGTCAAAATTTCCCAGAAGCGCGTCCACCACAAATACATTCCAAAAGTGCTGCAGCACTTCCACAGGATTCACGTACTGCTGCTTTTCAATGGTATCCAGAATGTCCTCCAGCTCCGTTCCGGTGCCGCCGTGTTCCGAATCGATGACGGTATTCTTGATGGAGCAGAAGTCAAACAGCTTGCTTCCGTCTGCGGTAAAATCTTTGCAGGCACAGACGATCTTCGTCTTTCCCCCCACATCAAAGGTCCCCAGGATGGTTTCCTGCGCGGGGATTCCAACCATGTTGAAGATGGTGCTGGCGATGTGCTCGCTGATACAGCTATTCGTGTAGGACAGCTCTGTTCTCTTTCCCTGACCGGAAGGTGGAAATTTCAGCATATATTGCTCGCCCTGATATTCGATTGCGATCTTCTTCCCGTTGGCACCGTTATAAGCACTTCCGGGCACACGCTTGCAGTTTGTAAAATCAGGCACTTCATTCACCCCACAGAAACTTCTGGCGCAGATAATCGGCATGTTCATGTGTGATCGCGCCATCGTTGATCTCCGCGATGTTGATGCTTCCGTACAGTTCTCCCCACAAACAATCCAGCAGAGAGGCCCCCTCCGCAAGTCCTTCTTTGTATGCGTCCAGATCATGCTGGAGATAAGGTGGGAGTCCATATTCCCAGGAGCGTTCCCGCATGGCTTCCGCCGGCTCCCCGCCTGTCCCCGTTGAGCAAACCTGCTTTTGCGCCGACATATCCTTCATAGAAACACTCCTTTCCTTTTTCCTTGGATTTGTATGTTGTATTTTACCACATTGCTTCGCCGCAAATCAACGATTGCCCGCATATCATATCTTTTCGATCTGTTTGTCTACCCATTCTTGAAGTTTGTCCTTGGGGATCACGATGCGATTACCGATCCTCAGTGCGGGAAAGCCCTCGGACCGGGCCAATTCATAAGCTCCGGCACGGGAGATTCCCAGCGCCGCTGCCATCTCCGGAACCGAGAGCATCAGCGGCAGATCTTCGTAAGATTTGAATGTTTCTTTCTTCACTCGATATCCTTTCTCCTCTCCTGCCGTGGGAGAGGTTTTTATTTGTTATACTTCGTCTTGTTGATACATTTCCTCACCATCTGGTGAAGGGGCTGTCCTGCAATCAATGGGGCCCGCGATAAATTGCGAACTCTTACCACCCCTTCATGGTCATGCCGCCCCAGGTCTGGGTCTGCGTCTGCTCTTCTTCATGATCGTCGGGCTGGTGTCCCAAAGCGATCCGCAGTTCCTGGAGTTCCCGCATCCGCTTGCGGTCGATGTGGAGCCTGGGCTGTGCAGGCACAGCAGGCGCGTTGTCCCGGAAGATATTGCTCATGTGGTAGAGCAGGCGGGACACTGTGAACAGCAATTCCGGCTGACGCCACTGCTCCTGCCGTTCCAGGACGTACTGAGCATAGGGATGACCATACGCATCCGCCATCCGGAAGCAGTTCCAGGCCGCTTCTTCATCTTTGGGGACGCCGCTGCCCGTGAGGTACAGCTTCCCCAGCAGGTAGTTGGCCCAGGGGTGATTCTGGTCAGCCGCGTGACGGAGATACTCCGCCGCTTTGGCCGCGTCCTTTTGCACGGACTTGCCCATCAGGTATTCCTTTCCCAGGCTATAGGCAGCATCGGCATTTCCATTTCGAGCTGCGCTCTCCAACCACTGAATTCCTTCAATAGCATCATGCACCTCCGGATCATCAGAGAGATATAGCTTGCCGAGAGCATACTGGGCGGCCGGCAGATTTCGCTTTGCCGCCAGTTCCAGCCAGTGGGCGGCTTGTTCCGCATCTGGCAGCAGCAGGCCGCCGTCCCGGTATAGCAGTCCCAGGAAGTATTGGGCGTGGACGTCGCCGTACTCCGCCAGCTGTTCCAGATCCTCTGCCGCCTCATCTCGTTGATTCAGCGGCAACTTCCTGTCTTCAATCCTGGCACGCAGCCGCAGGCACTCGTAGGAGACCTCCCAGTTGTCCACCCACTCGCCCCGCTCTTCCAGCTTTTCGTCCTCGAAGGTGATCTTGCCCAGGCGGATGTACTCCGCCTCCCGGATGACCGCGTTCCGGATGGCCTGCAACTCTTTCTGCTTTGACAGCGACGGCCGCTGTTGCTTCTTTCCCGAGTAGAACTCGTTCACCTGACACTGAAGCTCCCACCATTTCTGATAGCACTCGTTGACAATGGGGATTTGCTCCAGCTGATCCACGATCTCATCCACCTGCCGCTTCATGGGCCGCGGGAGATACCCGTAGGACTTCTTGCCTTTGACCTCGCCCAGCTGCTGGGACAACTCCCAGATTATCTGCTCCGCCTGGGTGTGCTCGTAGACCGTCTCCCGCATCTGCCGGGACAGTTCCAGCATGACTTTCCGAGTTTCGCGAATCAAATCATCCCGTGAGACAGACTTCTGTTCGTAGACATGGAGCAGTTCCTGTTGGAAGATATCGTTGGTGAGCTGGGACTTCATCTGGCGGATGCCATCCCGGTCGAGGTGAGCCTGTCCCGGTTTCACCGACCACGCCATCATGTGGACGTGAGGATGATGACCTTCATTGTGGAACGCTGCGTACCACCGGAAGTCTTGCGGCGGGATGTGCATAGCTGCCGCGATGTCGTTGCGGTGGGCACGGAGCAAAGCCCGCCATGCCTGCGCGTTGTTGTAACCGAGACGCTCCGCGTCTTCTCGATGCAGGGAGATGATGTGTGTCCAGACGTTGCCGGTGTAGTGCTCCAGTTCGGACATGGCGGCATCCAGATCCACATGATCCGTGTCACCGAACAGACCGTGGTCACCCAAGCGCTCCGCACGAGGCCGGGTGGCGATGTACTTCATGTATCCATCCGTTTGCTGCACCTGCTTCCAGTGCTCCTCCAGCGCCAGTGTAATCAGCGACGAGGCGGTGGCTTTCGTAGGCTTCTGCACATAGTCCTCATACTCCAGCAGCTCTTTTACATCCGGGAAGTCCCTTATCAGTTTTGTGATGAGCTGCTCTTGTTTGCGGGTAGGTGGACGGTCATCCGGGATGATCTCCACCCGCGCCCGTGTAGCAATGTACCTCATATAACCGTCTGCACCTTGATCACCTCCGCACTTGATATACGGACTCTTGACGATCAGTCTTGCCATGCATCATCACCCTCGTGTTCCTCCTGCGTGCGCTTAGCGATCTGCTCCAGACGCAGTCGCCCGTTGAACTTCTTCACGCTGGCCACACTCTCCGCACGTTTTTTCCGCAGGTATGCTTCATCCAGATTGACACAGTCCGCAAGAATACTCATGACCATGTCTAGTTCTACCGACTGCTTGTAGAGCAGCGACGCCATGCGATCTTCAAACTGATCCAGCCGGCCGTCCAGATAGGACTGCACTGAGGACGGCAGAAACATGCCGGCGTTATTGGCACTGAGATAATCCAGATAGAAGTTGATGGCGTTCTCGATAAACCCGGTGAGACTGCGGCTGCCGTCTTCCGTATAACGCCTCTCCAGCCGCGTCTTCATGTCCGGTGTCAGGTAAAGGGCAAATTTCTCTTTTTGGCTCATAAAGGCCTCCTTTCTCAGGGTTGACCCCTCCTTTTTTCTTGTGGGCGTAAGCGCTGCGGGATAACGACCGCAGAATCTCTTTCTCTCTCTGTTTTTGACCCCATTTCTGCTAACTCCGGGACTCTTTGAAACTGCCCGCACTGCGGGCAGATGTGCCGGGTGAAAGTCGGGGCGGTGACCCCGGCTCTTTATCCAGCTTGTCCTTTCGTCCTCCGAAGAGCCGTAAAAAGCTCCCGAAAACCGCCTCAAAACCCTTGAAGGGGCTGGGGCTCCACCCAGCCCCGAAGAAGTGCACACAGCCGCTTACACGGCCAAACAGGGTGGGAGTTGCGCGCCCTGTCCGATTCCCGCTTTTGGGGGTGATAACCTGGCGGCAGGACTTTTCCTTGTTACTCTTCGTCTTATTCATACACTTCCCCACCATCTGTTGAGGGGCTTTCCCTTCATGCACTGTGGCCTGCGGAGGGAAGATCAGGCAGCGGCAGAATGTAGTAGTGGTTGTTCCCCTGGAGCCACTTGCCGCTTTTCACACACCGCGAGGTTTTGACCTTACTGATGAACCCGCGGTCAACCAGCAGGCTGACCGCATCCCTCGCCGCGTTTTCAGAGCAGCCGCAGTGGAGGGCGATGGTCTTCATGCTGGGCCAGCACACATCCTTCTGCCCCGCGCAGCAGACCAGGTAACTGTACACAGCCAGCGGAATAGGTTTCAGGTCATAGCAGAAAATAGCGTTGCTCATTTGATAAAATCGTTCACCCAAAACAGGCATACGAAACCTCCTGGTTTTGAAATTCAGAGATATTTTTTTCTTGCGTTCCGGGTGCCTCTCTGTTAGACTGTTCGCAGATGGAGTCTGCGTTTTTCGGAATGCGGCGCACCGCCGGACTGTTGCAGCAGTTTCGGCGGCTTTCCTTTTTGATAGGGCCATCGAGATATTTGTTGGTCTGAGTGCAGATGAATATCACCACCATTCATAAAAATTTCGTCAGCCACACGCCATACACCTTCCTGCCCTGTGATCCTTTCTGACCTCCACGGCGTTTTCGTCCCCGTTGGTACGCTCGTATATCGTGATGCGGTCACAATGTAGTCCTGGCGATACTCCTCCCGGTGAGTATAAACTTTGGCGGTGGGTATTCAGTTGTCGAGGTGCATCGGGCCGACCAATAGAATCTGCTTGACATTTGGTCACGTATATTTTAGACTTATTTTTAATATCATAGTTTTATTGGTCGCCGCATTTTGAGTCTAACACGATAGGTCGCCCCTTGTCAAGACCTATCGTTTTGTAGATGAATAGTGAGTCTAATCCGAGAGGGAGTTTTTTCATGTCTGAGTATATGTTTAAGACCTATATCGCTAACGGAAGGGAATATTTCATTTACAGCGATGATGTTTCTGACGACCGCTTCACACAAAAAATAGACTTTCCGTTTTCGGAAAGCCTTTTTTCCCTGCTCGACCTGGACATCTGGAAACGGGAACCCCAGATCAAGAAGATCGACCGTGCGCTTTTAGAGTTGTACAGGACCCGTGACGCCAGATACACCGAAGATGTATTCTTTACCTTGCAGAGCTTATCCGATGTGCATATATTCTTTAAGCTGCTGTTCCTGGATTGGTCCAAGAGACTGAACGAGGCAGAGAAGGATAACTTCGCTCACGCATCTGACATGCTGCCCCACAAGGCCATTGCGCATATCCCCAGCAATATTGATTATGCCCAGAAACAGATCAAGGATCTGCTGGAGCGTGTGTTGGACATGGATGCCAGCAAGCGTTCTGTTTCCAGCAGGCTCTATGATTATTACAAGGACCCTTATCACGTAGACCCACGTCCGTTTGAGTTCCAACCGCTGACGGTATCTTTTGAGATGATCGACCGAAACGCCTATGCGGAAGTCCTTTATCCGAAGAGCATCTACGACTTGATCGATTACTATCTGCGGGAGTGGGTCAGGCGGGAACAGAAGATGCGGGTCTGCAAAAATTGCGGAAAGTATTTCGCAATCACCGGGCGGACCAACGCCGAATACTGTGACCGCGTGTTTGATTCGAAGGGGCGTACCTGCAAAGACGTCGGCGCCATAGCGAAGTGGACACGGGAAAAAGATACAGACGATGTCTTCAAGGCATACCGCCGGGAATATAAAAAGCGGTTTGCTTGGACGAAGTCCGGGAAGATTCTGCCGGAGGAACTATACGCCTGGGGTGAACGCGCCAGAGAAAAGAAGGCCGAGTGCGACAGTGGAAAGATCACACTGGAGGAATATACGACTTGGTTAAAGGAATCGTAAGAGACTGACTCTGGCCTTCCACTTATAAGAAAAAGCATTTCGCTTTCTGTATGATGCTGATAAGGAGTACCTGGAGGAACTAATACCTTAATCCATGAACCTACCCGATATCTGCAAAAAGGCATCTTAACAAAGGAACTGGCAGCCATGACGGCTACCAGCTCCTTTGTCAATGTACACATTAGTTATTGTTTACGGTTCTTTCACAGGCGCTCAGAAAATAGTGTAGCCACCATCCACAGCCAAAGCCGCACCATGGATAAAGCTTGCTTCATCGCTCGCCAAGAACGCAACTGCTTGTGCGACCTCATCGGGTCTGCCGGCTCGTGTGGCAGGGCTCATTTTGATCTTCATGCACACCGGATGCTGCGGGATTGCCAGAACGCGAGCGATCATATCTGTCTCAATGGGACCCGGGAGCACGGCATTGATACGAACGCCGGTGCGGCCATGATCCATAGACATCTGCCTGGTCAGCCCCAGCAGACCGTGCTTAGCGGAGGTATAGGCTAACCCGCCCCGGCCCGCGCCAGTGGAGGCCATGGAGGCAATGTTGACGATAGCGCCGCCGCCCTGTTCCTCCATGACAGGGATCACCTTCTTGCACAGCATGAAGGGTGCGGTGAGATTGGTTGCCAGGACTTTATTCCATTCATCCATGGTGATGTCATTCATGTTAGCGGTAGAACCGCCCACACCCGCGTTGTTCACCAGAATGTCAATGCGGCCGTATGTATCCAGCGCAGCCTTCACCAGCGCAGCCAGACTCTCCTCAGAGGTAACATCGGTCTTGCAGAAAATGGCCTCGCCGCCGTCGGCCTTGATTTCAGCCACACAGCTATCGCCCAATTCTGCGTTAGTGCCCACCACGACAACCTTAGCGCCTTCGGCGGCAAAAAGTTTGGCAGTAGCGCGGCCAATGCCGCGGGTCGATCCGGTGATAATGGCAACTTTGTTCTCCAGTTTCATCATGTATGCTTCCTTTCCATTTTAGTATAGTCAGCGAAAGATAATAAGGCTGCCTCAGATCCGGCCTGTTTCCATAAACGCTGTCCGGTCATAGCGCCCAGTGAGGAGATAGGGCACCACCGCATCAGCGTCCACCTTCTCCGCCAGATTCAGCTTGTGAACCATCAAGTCGTTGCTGGAGTATGCACCGCCCACGATGGTGTGGATAGGCAGTTCCGCCCAGGGATCGTCCACAGAGGACCGAAGCTGCAATGCGGCAAAGCCGGGTTCCCAGGTGTGGTATGTATATTCGCACAGGTTCTGCAGCAGGCAGCCGTTCATAAAGTGACTGATGCCCTGCTGGTCAGGTTCCCGGTCAAAATGGAAGTAGAAACCACCGCCGTAGGTCTTTTTGCCTGGAGCCGGGAACTGATACAGTGTACCGGTCAAGGGGCTGTTGTACTGACCGAGCTCCATCTTCAGGTCCACCAGTTGAGTGCCCCGGCGGGTGACCTGAGCCGTGACGGAATCGCCGCTACGCCGGATGACGAACTCAGCCCCCAGTTTCTTGGGGATGGATCCGTTATCCCGGCCACACTGGACTGCCATTTCGGCACCGGGACCGCCCAGCACCAGGCCCAGAGGATACAGGCCCAGGGTAGTGCCATAGGTGGCGTAGACACCCAGAATGGCTTCGTAATAGTCATCCGCAAAGGTGGGTTCCTTCACATGGCAGACGGACAGCGTCACCACGGGGATGGAGAAGGGCTTCAGCGGAGGAGGAAGCAACCGAGCGATGGCGGCAGGATCTGTCAGATAAGCCAAATATACGCCCTCCTGATTCTTCATCAGGGACACCTTTCCGAAATTAGGCAGGTCCTCAGCGGGCACACGGAAACTGGGTGCCTTCACCATCGGGCGGAAGAGCTGACGTCCAGCCTCATAGCCACTGCGGGTAGCAGGGGCGATGGTGCCATCCTTCACGGCGCTTCCTACTACGACAGTTTCTATGCTCTTAGCACGCAGTTCCTCTGCCAGGGCGTTGTCCGGACGGAAGCCCAGCGACAGCACCACCGCATCTGCGGAGACAGTGACCTCGGCATGATCCACCAGCCGCTCCAACACGACCTGATTCTCCCGAATCTCTTTCAGGGAGTGGGCCAGCAGGAATTTGGCTCCGTGTTGATTCAGCCGCCCGCAGATGTCTGCCACATTGGTGTGGTTAGCCGTGGGCGCCACTTTATCCAGCTGATCCACAATGGTGACAGTATTACCCTCAGCGCACAGATATTCGGCGGTCTCAATACCGGTGTTGCCCGCGCCGATGACCACGACCTGTTTACCGGACAAAGACACCTTTCCGGACAGGACCTCCTCAATGGTGTGGACATTGGCACCATGGACGCCGGGGATGCTCTCCGGCACCACGGATTTAGAACCCGTGGCCACCACCACGGCATCAGGCTGGAGTGCCGCCACAGTGTCAGCGGTAACTTCGGTGTTCAGCTGAACTTCCACACCCAGACGCTGGAAGGCGTTGGCATAATAGTCGGCCACCCACTGCATCCGCTCTTTCAGCGGAGGCTTTTTGGCCAGATTTACAGTACCGCCCAGTTCGCTGCCCCGATCCAGCAGCGTGACCTTGACGCCCCGCTCTGCCAGGGTTTTGGCAGCCATCATGCCTGCAGGACCGCCGCCTACGACCACGGCGGTGTGGCTCTGAAGATCCCGTTCCAGATCACCATACTTCCGCTCCCGAGCCATCCGGGGATTCAGAGCGCACTCGGGAGGAAGGCCCGCGGCATTCCACTGGTTCAGGCTTTCGAAGCAGCGCAGGCAGTTGATGCACTTGCACAGCTCCGCTTCTCGGCCCTCCTGGACCTTTTTGCCCCACTGCTCATCCGCCAGCCAGCTGCGGCCCATGGACACGAAGTCCTCCACGTCGTCGGCCAGGAATTGCTCCGCCACAGCAGGCTCCCGGATGGAGGATACGCCGATGACAGGGATGTGCACGTGGTCTTTGACAGCCTTGATGAGCTCCCGCCGCCAACCCTGAGGATAGGAAATAGGCTCCACGCAGGTGATGCCGGTCTCATACAGGCCCACGGATACATCAACAAAATCAATGCCCATGGACTCCAAAGCCATGGCAATTTTTACGCCGTCTTGGATATGGATGTAGTCCTCACTAACACCAGTTTTATCCAGAAATTCCTCTACACTGAGGCGGACACCGATGGGGAAATCGGGGCCGCAGGTTTCGCGGATGCCGGCAATGATCTCAGAGATCATCCGCAGGCGGTTTTCAAAGCTGCCGCCGTATTGATCCTCCCGCTTATTGGTATAGGGAGACAGGAACTGCTGGAGTAAATAGCCGTGGGCAGCGTGAAGCTCCACACCGTCACAGCCAGCCTTCTGTACCCGCGCCGCGCCAGCTACGAATTGGGCGATCAGATGCTGGACTTCTTCAGTGGTCAGTGCCCGAGTCTCCTGCTGAAGGTATTTGCAGGGAATGGCGGAGGCGGAGACTACAGGCTGCCCGCCAGTTAGTGCGGTGACTGTTTCCCGGCCCGGGTGATGGAGCTGGATGAAGATTTTTGCCCCATGCTTATGTACTGCGGTGGCCAGCCGGGCCAGACCGGGAATATGGCGGTCCTGGGTGACGGACAGCTGCCGCATAAGTCCGGCACCATGAACATCATTGACCCGGGTGATCTCCGGAATGATCAGGCCGGCTCCACCCATGGCGCGGGCTTCGTAAAAGGCCAGCATATCCTCTGAGGGGCTGCCGTCCAGTTCCGCCAAGCCAATGCCCATGGGGGACATGACCAGACGGTTTTTTACTGTGACGTTGCCGATCTTTCCAGGGGTGAACAGTTTTTCGTACATAGAAACTCCTCCTTTTTATCATCAGACACCGCACGTTTTCTGCGCTTTGTCATCTTCCCACAGCCGCTCCGCCTCGGGTTTCCAGTTCTCTGCGTAGGTAACGCACTTGTCACACAGGTGATCCACACTCTCGGGCGATTGCAGGTCCGTGGAGTGGGCGCCGGTCTTATGCACTATTTCACGCAAAAGCTGGGGATTCTCCAGCATGGGACAGGGGCGAAGCATGTTCTTATTGAAGGGCTGTCCGTCATGATAGGCCATGAAGATGGGAGACTGGAGACATTCCAAGAGCGTCTTTTCCCGAATGTTGCTGTCAGAGTAGTGAATGAACACGCAGGGGTCCACATCGCCGTTGGCATTGATGTGCAGATACCTGCGGCCGCCGGCGATACAGCCGCCCACATACTCCGCGTCGTTCTGGAAGTCCATGGCGAACAGAGGCTTCTCCGCCCGGTATTTCCGGATGCGGTGATAGGTAGCGATTCGCTGCTCCGGCGTGGGCAGCAGCTCCGGAGAGGCGTCATTACCCACCGGCATATAGTGGAAGTACCAAATGAAATAGCAGCCCAGGCCGATCAGTTGATCGAAGAACGCCTCAGAGGTAATGGACTCGAAATTGGCGCTGGTGTAGCAGGCGGAAATCCCGTAGACCAGCTTTTTCCGATGCAGCAGCTCGATGGCCTTCATGACCTTGCCGTAGACGCCGTCGCCCCGCCGGCCATCTGTGGCGCTCTCGGAGCCCTCCAGGGAAATCGCGGGGACAAAGTTCTTCACCCGCAGCATCTCGTCCGCAAAAGCCTCGTCAATCAGTGTAGCGTTGGTGAAGCTGAGGAAAATGCAGTCGGAGTGCTTTTCGCAAAGGCGGATCAGGTCCTTCTTGCGCACCAACGGCTCGCCGCCGGTGTAGATGTACATGTAGATGCCCAGTTCCTTCCCCTGCTGGATGATGCTATCGATCTCCTCGTAGGTCAGGTTCAGCTTGTTGCCGTACTCAGCGGCCCAGCAGCCGGTGCAGTGGAGGTTGCAGGCACTGGTGGGGTCCAGAAGAATGGCCCATGGAATATTGCAGCCATATTTCTTGCGGCACTCCTCCTGCTTGGGCCATCCAACCAAGGAGGCGTTGATAAAGAAGTTCACGGCGATGGTCTTCATGACCTCCGGGTCGATGTCTGTGAGAAGCCGCTGAATGAAGGGATAGTAGGGGTGCTTCGGATCCGTGATCGCCTCGCGGATGAGCTTCCGCTGCGTTTCAAACTCGCCGCCTGCAAACTTATCCGCCCAATCCATCAGCTTTACGAGATTTTCTTTTGGATCCTTATACAGGTAGTTGAAGGCCTGCTCCAATCCGAATTTTTTGATTGCTGTTGAAGCATTCATTATGACATCCTCCCTTATGTATTTTGATTTCTTTTTATAAAAGCTCTATGGGCATGTATAGGTACAAATTCTACTTGATTTCCTCATGTTCACTTCCGGTGACAATCGGCGGTTGATTTACCCGGATTTGCCTATTGCCCCAAGCTTCTTGCTTTCATTATAATCAACTTGATTTGATAAGCCAACAAAAATATGTTAAGCAACATCAGTCGATTAAATGGAGGAATTCGTATGCGCCAACATACACATCTGATGGGAAAGCGTCTGCTGTCGTCGGCACTGGCCATTCTGCTGGCGGCAGCCTGCATTGTTCCGGCTGCCGCCGCGGAGCCGATTGGCGACGGCGTGACGCCAACTTATGACGAAGCTTACTATGCCACGCTGGATTACTATGGAAATCTGCTGGACGGCAGCGTGGTGAAAAGCTATACCCTCAACGGCGCCACATCCCTGACGGACTACGGTACTTACGACGAAGTAGTAAATCTAACCGATGGCACGACACCTGCGGTGGCCGGCAATGCCACCACCTTTTCGTTCAGTGGGAAAGATGCTCCGTCCCATTTCTATTTCGAAGGCAAGACGGCGGCACCCTTTGAGGCCTTGCCCTGGACGCTGTCGGTCTCCTACACCCTCAACGGCGTTGCCGCCCGGGCCGAGGACCTCGCCGGCAAGACCGGCGTGGTGGAGATCACCCTGGACGCCATCCCCAACGAGGCTGCCAGTGAGTATGCTCGAAACAACTACACACTGGAAGCCATGGCCGTGTTCAACCAGGACAACATCCTGTCCCTGGAGGCCCCCGGCGCCCAGGTGCAGCTGATTGGCAATCTGCGGGCTGTGCTGTTTATTGCCCTGCCGGGAGAAGAGCAGCACTTCGTCATCCGGGTGGGCTGTGAGGATTTTTCCTTTGATGGCTTGACCATTCTGATGGTCCCCGCCACCCTGGGCCAGCTGGAGGAAATCGCCAAGCTGAGTCAGCGGAAAGATGACTTAGAGGAGGACTACAACAAGCTCTCCGGCAGTCTGGATACTTTGCTGAATTCCTTTGCAGACCTGGGCAGCAGCCTGCGGGACACCGCCGACGGCCTGGATCAGCTGAATCATGCCCGGGACACCATTTCCAACGGCAAAGACCAGATTTACGCCGACGGAGATAAGGTTCTGAATGATCTGGAATCACTTAATAACTCTCTGAATACCATTCCAGGCCATCTGGACGATGCCGATGACTCCATCACCGAGGTCACGGACTCCCTGTCCGAGGTCACGGACACCGCCGTCAGCCTCCGGGAAAACCTGGACGATGTGGATGACTGCCTGAAGGATCTGCAGCGGGACATCAAAAACATCCGCTCCGGCAGCGGTGATATGCAGAGTCACCTGAACCAGTTGGGTGCCGATCTGAAAAAGCTGCAAACCAGTTTGCAGGAGCTGAAAGAAACACTTCAGCTTCTGGACATCCGCATCAACGGTGGACTGATTTCCGAACTGCCCAGCAATGTACAGGAAAAGATTAAAGTCCAGGGGCAGCAGTTGGATGCCGTACTGACGCAAGTACAGGGATTGGAAACCGTTTGGGCCGGTGTGGCGAGGGACAGCGAAGGGCAGCCTACGGAAACCATCGGATACCAGCAATACCAAATTGCCGCCCTGATTGCCAGCGGAAAGGCATCGTCAGCCGCAGATGCCGTTGGCCTGCTTCAGCAGGTGCAGGCCGTTGATACAGGTATTGCTTCCGTCAAGGCTTCCAATCCAGCGTTGACCGACGAGCAGGCATTGGCATATCTGGTAGTGCAAGGGCAACTGACCAATGAGCAGGCGGCCCAGTATGCCGCCGCCAAGCCGCAGCTAATTGTGATGGAGCAGGTCTATATCGCCGTCTGCGGCGGCACTGACCAGCCCATGACCAAGGCGGATTTCTTTACCGCCATGCTGATGCTCAGCGATATTAACGCCCTGCCTGCCGATCAGAAAACCCCGGAAAACATCGGCAAAATTCTGGCCAACGAAGCTGCTTATGCCAAAACCGGCAAAATGCTCTCCGAGCTCAATGGAGACCACGACCTCTCAAGAGTCATCGGCCTGCTGGAAAATCTCAGCGATCTGCTGACCGACATGGGAAGCGGCGGTCTCACCGGCGATCTCAGCAGCCTGGTGGGCAAGACCGACACCGCCCTAGGCCATCTGAATGACGCCGCCGATGTGGGCCGGGATATCCTGGACCGGGTGGACACTCTTCTCAGTGACATCAAAGAACTGGATGACACCATCAACGACCAGGTCCCCGGCCTCCGCGGCACTCTGCAGGATACGAAAACCCTCGTTACCGACATGGTGACCACCATCGACGACACCCACGGTTTCCTGACCTCCTTCCGCTCCCTGGCCAAGACCTCTGGCACCCAGCTGGATGAGGGAACGAAAAAGAGTCTGGAAAACCTGGCGGCAACCCTGCGGAAAACTGCACGCAGTACAGACGCCGTTGGCGATGTGAAGACGGCCAAGGACGCCATCAACGGGATCATTGAGGATACCTGGAACGAGTATACAGGCGATATCAACAATTTGCTGCTGATGGACGCTACCGCCCAGGCAGTGTCCCTGACCTCGGATGAGAACGCTGCCCCTACCAGTATTCAGGTCCTGATCCGCACCCAAGAAATTAAGAAATCTGACGCTCCCGCCGAGAGCGCTGATCAAATCCAAGCGGCGCCCTCCACTTTTTGGGGGCGGGTAGGACAGATGTTCCGAGATTTCTGGAACGCTTTGGCCGGTATCTTCCGGTAAACAGTTAAGAGGTGTGTTCCATGATAAAAAAAATTGCCCACGCTCTGACCCGTAAGCCAAAGCTAGTGGCATTGATTGCTGTCTTGCTGTTGATTCCCTCTGCGCTGGGCTATATCGGTACCCGGGTCAATTATGATATTCTGTCCTATCTGCCGGAGGATCTGGATTCCGTCCGGGGCGAACGGCTCCTGGAAGAACCCTTCCACATGGCGGCCACCAGTATGCTCATCGTGGAGGGCATGCCCGCCGCCTATACCAACGACCTCATCAACGAGATCAAGGAGGTTCCCGGCGTCTCCAGCGCCATCTGGCTCAGCAACGCCGTTGGCATCCAGATTCCCACGGATTTCATCCCCGCTGCCCTGCGGGATATGTTCTTCGCCGGTGATTCCACCATGATGATCATCCAGTATGAGAAGTCCGGTGCGGCGGAGGAGACCATGCAGGCGATTGATGACGTGCGGTCGCTGTGCAATGAAAAATGCTTCCTGGCCGGTTTCTCCGTGGTCATCAAAGACACCAAGGATCTGGTGGATCAGGAGCTGCCTATCTACGTGGGCCTGGCCGTACTGCTGTCCCTCGTCGCCATGTCTCTGACCATGGAATCCATGGTACTGCCCTTTGTGTTCCTGCTCAGCATCGGCATGGCCATCGTCTACAACTTCGGTACCAACATCTTCCTGGGGGAGATCTCCTACATCACGCAGGCCATCGCGGCGGTTTTACAGTTGGGCGTCACCATGGACTACTCCATCTTCCTTTACCACCGCTACCGGGAGGAACGGCTGCTTCATGAGGATCCCCGGGACGCCATGGCGGAGGCCATTGTGGCTGCCTTTACTTCCTTGTCCGGCTCCAGCCTGACCACCATCGCCGGTTTCCTGGCGCTGTGCTTCATGCAGCTGACCCTGGGCCGGGACATCGGCCTGGTCATGGCCAAGGGCGTGGTGCTGGGCGTGGCCACAGTGGTACTGGTGCTGCCCGCACTGCTGCTGATTTTTGACGAAAAAATCGAAAAGCACAAGCACCGGACGCTGATCCCCAATTTTGAAAAGATGAATCGCTTTATCATCCGCCACCGGCGGGTGTTTGTGGCCGTCTTTCTGCTGCTGTTCCTGCCAGCGGTATACGCCCAGAGCCACACCGCCGTCTACTACAAGCTGGATGAGGCGCTGCCCCAGGACATGGACTCCATCGTCGCCAACAACAAACTGAAAAATGACTACGACATGGCGGCTTCCCACTTTGTGCTGCTGCGGGACGATCTCCCCTCCACGGAGATGAATCAACTGGAGACCTCCGTAAAGGATGTGGAAGGCATTACCTCTGTCCTCTCTTATCACGCCATGCTGGGTAGCGGCATTCCCGATTTTTTCATCCCTGAGGCCCTGCGTGATATGCTGAAACAAGGCGGCTGGCAGATGATGATGGTCAACTCCGAATATCCAGCTGCCTCTGACCAGGTATCCGTCCAGTTGGAAGAACTGGAGCGCATCATAAAGAGCTATGACCCCGAAGCGCTCATCACCGGTGAGGCGGTACTGACCGACGATCTGATCGATACCTCCGCTGTGGATTTCAAGGTGACCAATTACATCTCTCTTGCCGCCATCTTCTTGATCATCATGGTGGTGTTCCGGTCCCTCTCCATGCCCCTCGTGCTGATAGCGACCATTGAACTGGCCATTTTTATCAACCAGGGCATTCCTTACTTTACCGGCACGGTCATCCCCTTCGTGTCCCCCACCATCATCGGCTGCGTCCAGCTGGGCGCCACGGTGGATTACGCGATTCTGATGGCTACCCGCTTCCGGGAGGAGCTGCGGGCTGGAAAGAGCCGGGAGGATTCTATCCGCATCGCGGCCACCTCCTCGGACGCCTCCATCATCACCAGTTCTCTGGTGCTGTTCTGCGCCACCCTGGGTGTAGGGACGATCTCCGAGATTGAGATCATCAGTTCCATCTGCATGATGCTGGCCCGCGGCGCCCTGATCTCAGCTGTCATCAGCATGTTTATCATGCCCCCAGTGCTGTGCGTCTGCGAGCCCATCTTCAACAAGACCAGCCTCCACTGGCGTCCTCCAGTCAAACAGGTAAAGGAGCCTATGGTGTCTGGGAAATAACGGTTTATTCTTTCCGACTCGGCGGTTACTTGCGCTATATCAACGAGAAATCTCGCGGAGAAATTTATTTAAAACGGTGATGTTTATGGGACACAGGGTCATCTGTATCGGCAGGCAATTTGGCAGCGGCGGACATGAAATTGCGGTCCGGACAGCGGAGCGGCTGGGGATTAAGGTCTATGAACGGGAACTTCTCCACCTGGCCTGCAAATATGGGGAGCTTTCCGCTAATCTCATGGAAAGTTCCGACGAAAGGGCCACTAATCCGTTCCTGTATCAGGGCGTTTATGAGGGAAATTACCATGTGATTCGGGGGCTACCTACTTCTGAGGTCCTGTTTGCCCTGCAAAGCCATGAGATCAAGCGCATTGCCAAAGAGGAAGACTGCATTTTTGTAGGCCGGTGTGCCGACTTTGTCCTTCGGGATACGGCTGCCCAACTGCTGAAAGTCTTTGTCTCCGCGCCAGAGGAACAGCGAATTCGCCGGAAAATGGAGCAGGAGGGGCTAAACCTGTCCAATGCAAAGCGCTTAGTCGCAAAAATGGATAAGCAGAGGCGCAAATACTATGAAGGTTATACCGGTCAGTTGTGGGGGGACCCGCAAAATCACGACTTGAATATTGACACAAGTGTGATACCCATCCACCATGCGGTGGAGCTGATTGTTTCACGGTTTTGAAGCCGAAAGCAATGCAGATGAATAAAATCACTGTAATTTGAAAAGTTACATATTATCCAGGTTTATTTGCTAATTACATTTCCCTTTGCGATCGTCGCCATCAACATCCTCATCGCCGTGGCCAGCGATTTCGAGTCCGGCATCCGGGGCGCCATGGCCATGGCGGAGTTCGGGGACCGCTGGTGGCTCTCCTCCGAGAACGTGTGGCTGTACGGCGGCTGGTGGAACTGGGTCAACGGCATCGCCGGCATCATCAACATCTTCTGCATGACCGCCTGGTGGGGCATCTACACCTCCAAGGACCAGAAGGACATGCTGTGGCCCGACATGACCTGGTGCTACATCCTGGCCTATGACCTTTGGAACTTTGAGTACACCTACAACTGCCTGCCCACCCATTCCTGGTACTGCGGCCTGGCCCTGCTGTTGGCTCCCACCTTTGCCAACCACTTCTGGAACAAGGGCGGATGGATCCAGAACCGGGCCAACACCCTGGCCCTGTGGTGCATGTTCGCCCAGGTGTTCCCCCTGTTCCAGGACAAGAGCATCTTTACCACCATCCCCACTATCTATGCCGACGGCTTCATGGATCCTGCCATCCGGCCCACCGCGGCGGACCCCACCGCCCAGGGTGTAGTTGCCATCGTGGCGCTGGTGGTGAATGTGGTCATCCTGGCTGTCATCATCAAGCGGGCAAAGGAGCAGAAAAAGAACCCCTACAAGCAGGAGGTCTTTACAGATCAGAAGGACTTCCAGGAGGCCATGGCGAGAGTCTGATGCAGACTCTACAAACAGAAAACCACTTGAGCAGAACATCGTATGAAAACAATGGACTTGGTAGTTCGCAAGGGCTCATCCTTTTGGCTGTCGAGGGGAATGAGAATGGCTGAAAATGATAATGGCACTTAAGCACTTTCTGCGCACTTTCCAAAAGAGTTTTTCCTTGTTATCATTTGTCTTGTTCATATACTTCCCCACCATCTGATGGAGTGGGGGTGGTACAGAGCAAGTTGCCCGAGCCGGAAAGAGGTACTTGACAATCGTTGCGGTCCAAGCTACTATCACGGCAACAAGATTTGCCATCGAGAAAAAGCCCCGGCTCCGTCTGATTCGGCGGAGCCGGGGCTTTGACCAATACACTGACCAATATCAGAAAATCAACGGGTGGACACAGTGGACAAGGCAGTGATTTGTACCAACAGAAATCGGGGCCAAAAGTGTCGGAAAGCACCCAATAGCAGGGCTTTGACATCCCGACGCATCTTCACACGCAGGAGGTCACTGGTTCGAGTCCAGTAGTCTCCACCATAAAAAAGGCCGCACCTGATCTGATGTTTCCCATAGGTACATTTTCTGAACCTGGTGGATCATTGGGCATAGAGGCGGACGGCGGAAGCCGTCCGCCTCTATGTTTTCATGCCAATAACCGCATAATTTCTTCTTTTTCTGTGATTTGTTTTGCCACGTGCAGAGCGGAGTCACCCTCCCGCATAGGCGTATCCAGCGCCCCGATGTCCCGGTACACGATCCGGACACTCTGACCGGCGGAGCGGGAGTGTTTCTTCGTCCGCTCCCCGATCCCAATGCGCTGGATGAACAACCGCAGCAGCTGGGGCGTCAGCTCGTCAATGGCAGTGTACTGCTTGGCCTTCTCGATGAAGGCATCCACATTGGCGACCGAGGCTTTCAGCCTCTCCAACTGCTCCTCCTTCGCTGGGATGTCCGACTCCAGTTCTTTCTGCTCTGCATTGTAGTCGGCGGAGAGCATCCGGAACTGCTCGTTGGTCACCCGTCCCAGCACATTGTCCTCGTAGAGACGCTTGAACAGGGCGCTCAGTTCTCCATCCCTGCGGTGCATGGCGTCCAGCTCCTTCTGCACACGGTTGATCTCCCGCCGCAGTTCCAGGGTGTTCTTCTGGTTGATGTACTCCGCGAACTGCCTCTCCTTCATCCGGGCGAAGTGGGTCACCCTGCGCAGATCGTCCAGCACGATCTGTTTCAGGTCAACCTCCCGGATCTGATGGGGCGTACAGGCCTCCTTGCCTCTCTTGCCGTAGGTAGAACACCGGAAGTAGTACTGATCCTCCCGCATCTTCTCCGTCCGGCAGAGCGTTAGATACTGTCCGCAGTCGGAGCAGTAGACCAGGCCGGAGAACAAGTTAGGTTCCTCCATGTGCTTGGTTGGGCGGCGCTTGTGTGCCCGTACATCCCGCACGATGTCCCACAGCTCTTGAGATATCAGCGGAGCGTGGGTATTCTTCACCAGGATCTGCTCACTCTCCGGCCTGCGGATCTGCTTTTTGTTCTTGTAGGAAAGCGTTGTTCGCTGCAGGGAAAGCGTGTGGCCGAGGTAGACGATGTTCTCCAGAATATTTGCCACTGTCTTGCCGCACCAGCTATGTGGGCGGGTCGTGTCCAGGTGGTTGCAGGCCCTCCCTGTGGCCTGGTAGTACTGGTTGGTCGGGTTCAGGATCTGCTCCTTAGTCAGGATTCTGGCAATCTGGTTGGGGCCTTTTCCGGCGGCGCACAACTCGAAGATCCGGCATACCACAGGGGCGGTCGCCTCGTCCGGTACGATTTCCTTGGAGTCCGTATCCTTCTTCTTGTAGCCGTAGGGAGGCTTGGAGCCAGAGCGCTCGCCGCGCTCCGCCTGCATCCTCTTGATGGCCCGCACCTTTTTGCTGGTGTCCTTGGCGTGGAGCTCGTTGGCCCAGTTGCGGATAGGATTGAAGTCATTGCTGCTCTCCACCAGGGAGTCCACGCCGTCGTTGACCGCGATGAACCGGACGCCCTTCTCCGGGAAGTAGATCTCCGTGTACTGGCCCACCTGCAGGTACTCCCGTCCCAGCCGGCTGAGATCTTTGACGATCAGGGTCTCCACCTCGCCGCGCTCGATCATTCCCACGATCTTCTTCCACGCGGGCCGGTCGAATAATGAGGTGTGATAGCGATAGCGGCAAAAAGCTAATAAAATCAATGGTTT
>ERZ1643246.960-NODE-960-length-33717-cov-10.221496_pt1 | contig 33717 bp, 30 predicted proteins | sample MGYA00579265_ERZ1643246 | MGnify/ENA primary metagenome ERZ1643246 (study PRJEB29033, sample SAMEA4952261) | chicken gut metagenome | biome: Broiler Chicken; feature: Gastrointestinal Tract; material: Caecum | place: Ireland | collected 2018 | study: Broiler...
GTAAACTCAATTCGAAGAAACTGAAGTTAATTTTTTGTTGCCCAAAATCAAAAAAATCGTTATAATAATCTTGTTTTAGCATAGTTCCATTATAACATGGAACGGAGAGGAAGATGGTTGTCGTTAGCCATCTTTCTCTTTTTTTAGGAGATAAATTTCAAGGGCAGGCGTAACTCATGCGAGTTGCGCCTGCCCCTGTTTCGGACTATCTATTTCCCGATAGCCCCTTTTTCAATCTTTTGTTATCTGTATCATGTGCCGGAAACCTTGAAAAATCAATAATTTTGAGATGTCACAAACATTGTGAACAGATATTCTGACAGTATCTGTATGCAGAAAATGGAGACGGAGTTCTTGTAGGAATGCCAGGTAAGATAGGTGCAGAGAGAAGATGTGAAAAGTATACTCTTAGAAAGAGTCAAGAGGTATGCAGACAGGTTGCAGGCGTGTGATGAAGTGGGAGAAATCCGGTGCAATGTATTTCTAGATGGACTGGCTGAAGGGGAATACACCTCTGACTTTGTCTGCATGAATATTGGCTTAAGCGTGGCATTACAAATTTGGAACTGGTGTTTGATGTAGAGAAATAAATTATGGAAATCCGAAAGCAGAATGGTACGTGTCTTAGAGTAGAAAGGTGATCGAGTATTCGTGGTAAATGCGTGAAGCAGTCTATGTCTAAGTGGGTCAGTGCAGATGCCATGTAAGAATATAAACTTTGTGATGTTTCTGATCAATATCAGAAATAGCTTTCTGACATTTGTATCCGATGGACAGCTTTTTGCCGTAATAGAAGCTCCCTGCTGGAGTACTCTGACAGGGAAACTTTCTTACGTTATGTTTTTTTATCTGGCATCGATCGCCAGGAAAAGTGCTATGTAGCAGGCAAAGTCACCAATACGTTTCCGGTCATCTGTTAGCTGCTCTCTCCATTGTGTACCAATTTCGCCTTCTGTCCGTGCGATGATATTAATAGAAGAAATAAAAGAATCGTGGAGCATAGACCGGGAAGCATCTTTTTCTGCCTTTTCTTCCCGTGTCAGTATATGCCATTCTGCCCGTATATTTGCATATCGGATAGCTTTTTGGAGCATGCGGTTGTAAATTTCAACAATATCTTCATCTGTACGGTCAAGATTTTCCTGCATAAAAGTATAAATCTCTAACGCCTCTTGATAGGTTAGGGTATTTTTCATTGTGTACCTCTTTTTTTAGCTCATCTGTGTTTGCTGTGAGAAATCTGCAGATCTGTAGAGAGTATTTTTTCCTTTTAGATTTTGTATAATTTGAAAAAATATTTCCTGCCAGTCGGTAAGACTGGCAGGAAATGGAGATATTTAAGATTTATTTTGTAGTGCCGCAAACGCTGCATTCATCGTAAGCAGGTATATCAACCACGGTTTCGGTTACAGCATCGTGATGGATGGTATCGTAGCCGACTGTTTTATAGCTGTAGTTTTCGCAGTCATCCCAGAAATCCATCATTATATGGGTGAGTACTTCATTGCCAGTATCGAATTGTGCGCCGCAGCCGTTACAAACATATTTGTAGATTGCAACCTGTTCATCCCATGCAGGAGTGACAATTTCTTCATGAGTCACAGCATCGTGATGTTCCCAGGTATGGTCTGTTACAGGAATCAGTTCTGTTTTTGTAGCACCGCATTCGCCGCAAGTATAAGTTTTTATACCTTCGGAGGTGCAGGTAGGTTCTTTAGTAATAATGCCGCTATCATAAGTATGCTGGTGCAGTTCGTCCGGTATATCTATAGACAATCCGGCAGTATCATATTTACCAGCTGCGTTTGTTGAACTGTTATAAAATCTTACGGTATAGGTATTCTTCTCTCCTTTTACCGGATTCTTATCTACAAAATTAAAAGTTGAAGAATTCGTAATGCCAATCATCTTCCAGCTTGGATTAGACTCTGTCTTACGATATACACGATAAGTGTTTCCGCCATTTGCTTTATCCCAGGAAACTGTTGTTGTTCCATCGCCATTTAAATTAATATTCTGCAGGCTTACAGTGCTTGGTATGGTGTTGGCTGTTAAGCCTTTGCTGTCGTAAGTGCCAAGCTTCTTGGAAACACTATTATAAGCTCTTACTGTATACGTGTACTTTTGCCCGCACTTGATTGGATACTTCGTAGAAGAAGTATGGGTGTAGGAAATTACGTCAGAGCCTACAGTCGTGATAAGTTTCCAGGAACCGCCAGGGGTTTTATAGTAAATACGGTAATGAGTGGCATTCGAAGCTTTGTCCCAAGTAATCTGAATTTGATTGTAAGCGGTAGCTTTGATGCTTTTCAGATTCGGCTGTGCTGGGATAGATGTCTCTGGTACACTGACCGAAAGCCCTTTCGTATCGTACTTGCCAGCTGCCTTGGTGTTGCTGTTGTAGAAACGAACGGTATAGGTGTTCTTCTGCCCATTTGCAGGAGATGTATCCGTGTAACTGTATACCGAAGATTTCGTAGTACCAATCATCTTCCAGCTTGGAGATGACGTGGTTTTGCGGTATACACGGTACGTATTCGCTCCATAAGCTTTGTTCCAGTTAATGGTTATGGAGTTGTTGGTATTTAATTTAATGCTTTTCAGCTTCACTGTACTTGGGATGGTTTTCGTGGTTAAGCCTTTTGTATCATAGCTTCCCAGTTGTTTGGTCTTACTGTTGTAAGCTCTTACCGTGTAGGTGTATTTTTGACCAACCCGAATCGGGTATTTTGTCGAAGACTTGTGAGTATAGCTGGTTACGTTGGACTTTACGGTTGTGATAAGCTTCCATTTGCCGCCGGAGGTTTTGTAATAGATACGGTAGTGCGTTACATTGGAAGTCGTGTTCCAATTAATCTGGATCTTGTTGTAAGCGGTAGCTTTGATGCTCTGTAGTTTTACTTTTCCAGGCTTGGTTGTCGCAGCTTCTGCTGTAACGACGGTGCTCAGCGGCGAAGTGTCCGGAAGAGCATTGACGGGTTGTATGACCGCCATGGACAAAGCAAAAGCACCAATCAACCACTTGGTGAATCTTTTCTTTATCATTGAGATTGCTCCTTTCTTGTTATTTTACTGTACTCTGTGAAAGAAACAAAGTGAGTAAGTTTTGAACTTTCTTTCCTTAACTTATGTACTTTATTTTACACTTTCTGTTTTTCATATACAATGTTTAAAAGTTTTTCTTTTTGGATTAGAGTGTAAAAAAGCGGTGTTTCTCTCCCCGTAAGGGGGCGAGAAACGCCGCGTCTGCCATATGTACAAGTTTTTTGAGACAATTAAAGCGGTTTAGTAAAAAAGGAAAGAATCTCTTGTATGCCAATATTCGCCTAAAACTTTTTCCTGAAGTTGTCTGCAAGCTGATTAAGAACCTGATACTTATTTTCCAAATTCTTTTTAGCCCGAAGGAATAACTCATTATTAAAGTCTTTATTGAAGCGTTTGGCAAGAATTGACAAAAATTCTTTTCTTGCTTTTCGATATTCCCTTTTGGCCTGCTTATATTCCTGCACGAAATTATGAGGCAGTACCTTAAAGTCTGGATAAGCCTGGAGAATACGCCGATGCAGTGCGTTTCTGTTTCTCAAAAGCTCATGTATCTGCCGGGAAATTTCTTCGGTATTGTCTCCGGTGGAATTGTCGATTTCCTTTTTCACAATGTTCATAAGAATGTGGGATAAAGTGTAATCGCTAACCATAAGGACAATTATAATCCATGCAAGGACACTTATAATAAGAGGATTGATGGTTTCGATATAATTAAAGTAATGTGGGTCAATCAGCTTGACGATAATGACGGAGGCCAGACCGAACAAAATAAGATTTCCAATCCATATCCGTCCATGAAGATTCATTGGTTTATTCGAATAATCCCACCAGCGGGCATGGAACATTTTTTCCATATACAGGCTAGTCATATATTCAAGAAAACCGCAGATCACAAATCCTGCCATGAAGGTTTCCGGATAGGTTCCGGCTCTTCCCAGAAGTCCTCCTACTAAAATTGTAACTCCGACTACTCCGAAGCCATAGATAGGACAATAAGGTCCTATTAGAAAGCCGCGGTTAATAAAACGGTGGTATTGAATGAATTTAAGGGTTACTTCCATGCCCCATCCAAGTATGGAGAATAAAAATAACATAATGATAAATTCATAAACTAGCTGCATAATGTCTCCTTTCCATACAAAACCATGTATCTGTTTGCTCCTAACGGTTGTATATACTATATCACCTCATGAATGAAATTCCAATGTGTTTCCATGATTATTACTAATTTCGCCTTCGGTGTGATGAGGTGAGAGAACTGGGAATAGATTCTTAAATGCTCATGTGATAAAATTAAAATGCGAAGATAAAAATGCAGCGTAAGAGAAAATCCAATTAAGTGGAAAGTTCCGACACATATTTTATTTGGAGAAAGAGATCATTTGACTTCTTATGCGACGATATCCGAGTTTGCGAAACGGATTAATGCGACGCTCATTGTTATGAAAAATGGGGAACATTGGTTCCATACGGAAAAACAAATGACATTTCTTGATGATTGGATCATGTGATTTCATTAAGACAGCACTGGAAGGGAAATTTTCCAGTGCTGCTTCTTTTTTATCAGATGGGGGAAGACTCTCACCTCTACAGGCGGCGGGCAACGAACTTGCACCCGGGGCGGGTGTCAATCTCCTGTCTGATAGACGGTTTGTGAGGACGGGCGGAGATTCTACTGTTAAAGCTCAGGCAGTGGGAGCCCAAGTTCTTCAATTTCTTCCTGTGTAAGAGTATGTTCAAAGGAGCCATACCAGTGATAGTGGTAATAAGCTAATTTCCCGCGTTTATATGAATAGCAGTCGGGACATTCATACAATTCATATCTGGCATAAACAGGTACGGACATATATCCGCGGCCATAGCAAGGTCCGGGTTCATCGGTATGCTGGTAATAGCGTGTGATAAACAGGTCTTCATTTTCGGCGATGTTTCCGTAAAAGTATCCGCATACAACGCAGCAGGTGATCCCGGTTACGGATTCCTCATTTGAAAGCTGTATGCCGTTTTCATCTTGCCAGGACATGGCGACATCGGTTCCTTTATTGACCCAATTATGCTGTCCGGTGGCAGGAATCCGTTCAGTTTTTGTCTCGTGGCAGATCGTACAGGTTAAAAGTTTTTCTCCGTCTTCGATACAGGTTGCGGGCCGTATGATTTCTTCCTGATAGATATGAGTGTGTTCCGTAGCTGATGGAACGTTAACTGACAACCCAGCAGTGTCATATTTTCCGGCTGCTTTGGTATTGCTGTTGTAGAAACGGACGGTATAAATATTTTCCTCTCCCTTGACCGGATTCATGTCTGTATAGCTGTATACCGTGGACTTTGAAGTGCCAATCAACTTCCACTTTGGGGAAGAAGCGGTTTTACGGTAGATTCGGTAGGTATTTGCGCCATAGGCTTTCCGCCAGCTTACGGTTACAGTATTATCCTCGTTGAGCTGAAGATCTTTTAAATATACGATGCTGGGGAGTGTCCTGGCTGTCAATCCTTGGCTGTCATAGCTTCCCAGACGTTTTGTTTTGCTGTTATAAGCTCTTACCGTGTAAGTGTAGTTCTGGCCTACACGGATCGGATATTTTGCAGAAGATTTGTGTATGTAACTGGTTTTATCGGCACCTACGGTAGCAATCAGTTTCCAGGAACCACCCGGGATTTTATAATAAATTCTGTAATGAGTGGCATTGGAAGTCTTCTTCCAGCTGATTTGGATTTTGTTGAAGGCGGTCGCCTTGATGCTGGAGAGAGGGACCTTTCCAGGCCTGGCCGTGGCAGCTTCTGCGGTAACCACGGTGTGAAGTGGTGAGGTATCCGATGACTCACTGACCGGCTGTATTATTGCTATGGACAATGCAAAAGCACCAATCAACCATTTGGTAAACGGTTTCTTTTTCATGACAAAATTCCTTTCATAATTAGTATTTATCGGTATTGATTACGCCAATAGTCGGCATCATTTTTTCTCTGCCATGCTGCCTTATCTTTTCCGCGCAGGGCGGCATCTTTGGCATCCCATTCCGCTTTTTTCTGCATATCTTGTGCATGCCATCTCTCCCATGCCGCCTGATTTGCGGCTTGATTTTTGGCACGTCTTTTCTCAGCTTCCTGTGAACGGCGGGAAGGCGATCCCATCAGGGCGCTCATCATGGAATCTTCGAATGCTTTTGACTGAGTATTTTGAAATTGGTTCATCGCACGAAAACTACGCCGTAAAAGCCCTGGTTTTTTCCTGGATTTTGGCTTTTTCGCAGTCGGTTGTGAAAAGCTGGTTCCGTACATAGCGTCCAGCTTCTTATTTTCCTTTTTCTGTACATGGGTGACACCGAGTGCCAGGCAGATGAGTACATACCACACAAAAATATCCCTGTCGAATAGAATTTGGAAAACGCTTGGGAAAAAGTATGCCACAACAGCAATGAACATAAACCAGATCACTGACCAGATCATAACGGATGACAAGCGATGTTGTATGCACCAAAAGATAGAACGCTTCTTCATTTTGTATCCTCCCTAAACTTTTTTAGAAACTAGAAAATATAATAACATATCATTAAAATATGTGTGTATTTTTAAATTTACGGATCAGATAGCTTTGCGTAGTATAATTAAAAAAAGGGCTTCTGCCGTTGATGGCTGGGATGGGGCGGGTGCTGAGCCATGAGAAATTTTAAGAGGATTTGGGTACGGTAAATCTTTTTGCGGTCGGTGTGGCGGCGCATCCGCCCTGGGCTGTCTCGCGCAGGCTGGGGGGAAGCTGTTTTCCCACCTGATACATGGTGTGGAGCATCTCATCCAAGGGGATTAACTGGCGTACTCCGCTTAAGGCAAGCTCGGCGCAGGTAAGGGCGATGGCCGCTCCTGCAGCATTTCTTCCCTGGCAGGGACATTCCACCAGACCTCCCACGGGGTCGCAGACCAGTCCAAGAAGATTCATGAGAACGGCGGAGGCGGCGCTGAGACATTGTTCTGGGGCTCCTCCCATCAGTTCCACCGCGGCAGAAGCAGCCATAGCGGAGGCGACGCCTACTTCGGCCTGGCAGCCGCCGACAGCACCTGCGACGGTAGCGTTTCTCATTGCTAGATATCCGATAGCACCAGAATTAAAGAGTACATCGACAATTTTAGAATCCGGGATCTGATATTCTTCCTGGAGAGCAAGCAGAACTCCAGGGATGACACCGGATGATCCCGCCGTGGGAGCGGCTACAATCAATCCCATGGAGGTATTTGTCTCAAGGACGGCCATAGAATAAGAGATTGCTTTGGACAGAACATTGCCGCAGATGGATTTTCCCTCTAAATTATGGCGATTTACCAGCTGTGCTTCTCCGCCGATTAATCCGCCGATGGATCGTTTGGAGGTGTGAAGTGGAGTGAGGGCAGATTCACGCATGGTGGAGAAAGTGTGTGTCATTTGGCCAAGAAGATCATGCTGTGTAATTTCCCCAAGGGAGAGTTCTCTTTGTTTCATGATTTCTGAAATGGAACAGTTGTGTTTTTCACAGAGTTCCAGAAGTTCCTGTGCATTTTTAAAATCCATGTCTAAAACCTCCTTTGAGCTGGTATGAATATAACATCTTGAATATCTGGATGTTCCCGGATCATGAGATCGGTGTCTGCAGGAAGACTGCCGTCAAATTCAATAATACTGTAGGCAAGCTCGCCTTTTGTCTCACGAAAAAGCTTTAAGAATGCGATATTGACATTTTTTTTGTTCAGACAGGAAGTGATATGGGCCAGTACCCCCGTTCGGTCGTAATGTACGATAATCAGAGTGTTGTATTCACCGGAGAAATCAACTTCAATGTGATTGATTCGGCTGATACGCATTTTGCCGCCTCCCAGGGATTCTCCACGGACAGAAAAAGAGCGTCCGTTCTGGCAGGTGCCGTGGATATCTACCGTGTTGGGATGGATATCCGGATCCGGGGCGGCAGTGAGAAACTGGTAGGACAATCCCCTTTGTCTGGCTATGGAGAAAGCCTCGGGAATTCTGCGGTCATCGGGGAAAAATCCCATAATACCGCCAAGAAGAGCAAGATCTGTACCGTGGCCACGATAGGTCTTTGCGAAAGAATTGTAAAGTGTAAAGGTTACTTCCGTGATTGGACTGTCTGCAATTTTCCGGGCCAAGAGTGCGATGGAACAGGCGCCCGCGGTATGGGAACTGGAAGGTCCAATCATTTCCGGTCCCAGTACATGGAATACGCTGATAAATGCCATAGATGTATCCTCCTTTTCCTATTATTTCAGCCACGCCTGATACGGCTGAAAAAGAAGAAATCAAGTTGTGTTTTTCTGAAAATTGACATCGTTTTAAGTTCATTGTATCATTAAAATAGGATAAATCAAATTTATAGATTTTATAAATATCATTAAAAAAATTCAATTATAAGGAACGGAAGATGGAATTAAGGCAGCTTCGAACATTTGTGACTATTACACAGACAGGGAGCTTTTCACAGGCAGCAGAAGTTTTGGGATATTCTCAGTCGGCGGTAACTGTACAGATACGGCTTTTAGAAGAAGAACTGGGAGTGAAACTGTTTGAACGTATGAATCGAAAAGTAACTTTGACTCCGGCTGGAAAAGCTTTTCTGACACATGCAGGGCGGATCATTTATGATATGGAAAGTGCGAAGGAATCTATGAAGCAGGAGGAAGAGCTTGGGGTGTCTTTACATATAGGAACACTGGAATCTCTGTGTTTTTCAAAGCTTCCCAAAGTGCTGAACAGTTTTCGAAAAAAATATCCGAAAGTTCCGGTAAAAATTACAACAGCTTCGCCCAAAGAGCTCATTGATATGATGGATAAAAATCAACTGGACTTCATCTATATCCTGGACAGGAAAAGGTATAGCGACAGTTGGATGAAAGTGTTGGAGGAAGAAGAACCCATTGTATTTGTGGCATCTCCCCTGTATGGGTGGGGAAAAAGGAGAAAGGTACAGATTGATGAACTGCTTGAAGAGCCATTTTTCCTGACAGAAAAAGATGAAAATTATCGGAGGGAATTGGATTGTTTTCTGGAGACGAAAAGGCGGAAGCTGACTCCGTTTCTGGAGATCAGTAACACGGAATTTATTCTCCGTATGCTGGAAAAAAATAAAGGTATCTCTTACCTCCCGCTTTTTGCGGTTTGGAAAAGTGTCAGCGAGGGGAAATTGACTGTTCTGGATATAGAGGAACTGGATCTGACCATGTGGTGCCAGGTAATCTATCACAAAAACAAGTGGGTGTCGCAAAAAATGCGGGAATTCTTACGATTAATACAGGACGCGTCGGAGGAGAGAAATGAATGAAGCAGGCGGATATAGCCAAAGGAGGGCATCAAAATGGATGAGATCAGGCATATTTCAGACTATATAAGAGCAATAGAGACGATCACGGCAGATATTGGAAAAAATAAAACAATTGTATTTCGCGGTGAAATTGAGAAATTTTCAAAGCCATGTTATCCGAATCTTTTTCGTCAAAGAATCTTGGAGAGAAATCCATATTTTGAGAAGAATCAGCTGGACGAGATGGCGGCGAATCATCTGACAAACGGGGAGACATATCTGGAAAAAGCCATTGATGCCCAGCACGGAGGCTTTCCAAGCCGGCTTCTTGATGTGACTTATAACTGTCTGATCGCGCTTTATTTTGCGGTTACACCTTTTTATCATGAGGAGGAAGAAAGCACAGATTGTCCGGGAAAGGATGGGATGGTCTATATTTTTCCGATGGAAAGAATGTATTGCCCCACAGCCAATAATATTATTGATGCTTACCAGATGATTGTCTCAGACAGAAATGGATGGCTGAACAAAGAGACGATTTTCCAGAAGAATCATAAACTGATTGATCATATTAAATTAAATCCAAGGATTATTGCGCAGCAAGGTGCGTTTATCCTTTTTCAGGGTGAAGAAGGAGAGGAGATTCCTCCTTATCAATATAAAAGTATACAGATTAAAGGCGAAAATAAGAAAATTCTACGGGAAGAATTAAGAGAGTTATGTGGAATTTATACCGGGTCTGTTTATCCTGAAAACTTCAATACAGTGAAGGAAATTATTCGAAAAACAAATTATGTCAACACGAAAGAATTTGAAGTGCAGACTGAGCTGGAACTGGCCAGGGGCAATCTGAAAAGATGTCTGGATTATTATCAGGAAGTATTGGAAAATGAGGGAGACAGCAGAGAAAAATTTCTCGATATTTTGATAGAAGCAGAGAGCAATATCCGGGATTACAGAGACGGGATTTTAGACCTCAGTGAGGGAGAGCAGGAAGGGTACAAGGGTGATGAAAAGTTTCAAATCGCAGTGAGAGAAACGAGAGAATATTATAATGAACTTGTAGAAGAATTTTACAGGGAATTGGAGCAGATAACACCGGAAGGCATTGAATTCATGCAAGACAGTTTAATGTTATAAGAGGGAGAAAATACGTAAGATGAACAAAAACAAAAGTACTAGAAAGTTAATTAAGGAATTTTGCATAGAGCATGACTTTTATTTTTCGGATCATGAATCGGAGATAAATCTCAGGAAAATGGAAACTTCACTTAAAAATGGAGCGGCAGTGGACTCGAAGATGCTGGCAGGGGAAGAGGCAGAAGACTTTGCGGTGTTTCTCCAGGATATGGATAATCTGTCACTGGAAAGAGCGAAAAGTGAAATTTTGGAACATATACCCGAGGAGAATCAGTACAGACTGTATTTTATTGTGCTTCTGGCAGATACATTTGAGAGAAAAGCAAAGTTATCCAAATGGGGAAAGGAGATACGGGAAGCAGTCAAAAAGAAGATACGGTGTGGATTGTCTGTGATCCGTTATCAGGTCTTAAACTATTATAGCGAGTGTCAGGAGAAGTTTGTGATTGATATTCAGAACAGACAGAATAGGATAGCAATGTCTGGAGAGGAAGATGCCGGGGAAGGTTCCATTGCCAAGAAGGTAAAGGCATATGTCTATACAGCCAGCCTTTACGATATTGTTCAGATGTATAACAAAGTAGGAGATGAATTGTTTCAGAGAAATGTCAGATACAGCATAGGGGAACAGTTGGACGTTGAAAAAAATATGAAAAAGACCCTCAGGGAGAACCCGGAAGATTTTTGGTATCTGAATAATGGAATTACCATTATTATTCAGAATGAGACGGCGTTTGATTACAGTAAGAAAAGCCGTATATGTCTGGATTATAAAAGTCCAGGTATCATATCCGTGATAAATGGAGCGCAGACGATTTCAACAGCGGCTGAGTTTTGGTATCAGGATACAGGGGCTGCAGATCCACAGCAGGATGACATATTGCGTCAAAATGCACAGAAACAGGCGAAGGTATTATTGAGGATTATGTGTGTATCCAATGGAGGGGAAAAATGTCAGGAGGAACTGGATAAAATCAGTATTTCTCTGAATCGACAAAAGCCCATCAGGAGTGAAGATATCGCGTATACGAGCCCTGTAATACTCGAGATTAATCAGCTATATTATGCGGATAAAGTGGACGATATACACTTCCGTATTACGAAGAGAGGAGAGAAAGGATCCGGAAAATACCAGTATAATCTGACGGAGTTTGCCAGGGCAGTTAAGGCATATCGGACACAAAAGCCAGGGGAAGCGAGAACTTTGGCGACAAATCAGATTCTGGATTATAAGCGGGAGGATTCCGTATATGTGAATAGAATTCTTGAACAGGATACAGAGAAAGTCTTCAACGAGTGTTATCGGCCGATTAATTTTGTCATGAGAGCGCTTGCTTACTACAAAGAGGCAGGGAGAAGAATCTCTGGAAATCTGGAAGAAATTGAGGAATCCGTACTCGGAAATGGCAGGTACTATTTTGCTGCCTATCTGGTTCATGTGTTGCACGAAGATACGGAGGACTTCACAGATTTTGCGGGGAAAATAGAAAATTTGAATGAAGATTTTGATACTATTCTGAAAGAATATCTTTTCGTTTTGAAAAGGATTATTTGGGAATATATGAAGGAAAATGGAGAAAAAATGATCGACTCTAATACCTTTAAAAAAGACAAACTGTATCAGAAATTATGCAGTTATAATGAAATTGGTCAGGATGAGGTACTTCGTCAGGATGTACAGAAATTAGAAGAAGAGATAAGGAAAAGTTTACTGCCTGATGTGCAGTAAAAAGAGAAGACAACATATCTGTTTTATGATATGTTGTCTTCAACTTTTTTATCTGGAAATATTTTTTTCAGGTCTATTTTTACAATATAGTAATACATAGCGATCAAAAGGGCGGCTGCAAGTACCCATGCAGTCGGACTTGCGAGACAGACTCCGAGATAGCTTCTTTGTCCGGCAGCGATGGTTGCAGCCACACCACGTCCAATCAGTTCGGCCACGCCTGCCATCATGGGCAGAAGACCATATCCCAGGCCTTGAATTCCGTTTCGATAGATGTTTACGATGGCCAGAGGAATGAAAAAGATTCCAACGCATTTCAGGTAGATATCTACAGATTCCATGATCAGCTTCACATCTTCCGATACAAACAGATAGCTCATATATTTTCCTACAGTCATGACAAGAGCGGCCGCAAGAAAGGAATATACAACGCCGATGATGGTGGAAGCTTTGAAGCCTTGCCTTATTCTGGGAACATTGCCGGCTCCCATATTCTGGGCTCCAAATGTGGCGATTGTTGTTCCGAGGGCCACATAAGCCTGCGTCACAATCTGTTCGATCTTACCTGCGGCTGTATACGCAGCCACAAGAGTGGAGCCCAGAATGTTCAGGGAAGACTGTACCATCATAGTTCCAATGGCAGTGATGGAATACTGCAAAGCCATGGGGATGCCGATTCCGACCTGTGTCTTTAAGAGAGAGCCGGTGGGACGCCAGTCGTCTTTTTTCATATGAAGGATCGGAACTTTTTTCGCGATGTAGATTAGGCAGAGGATTCCGGACATCCCTTGAGAGATGACGGTGGCCACTGCGGCTCCTGTAGCTCCCATATGGAAGACAATGATGAGGATGAGATCCAGCACAATGTTGAGCAGAGCGGACAGTATGAGAAAATACAGGGGCACTTTGCTGTTCCCGAGGGCACGCAGAATACTTGCAAGGAGGTTGTACAGCATCTGAGCCAGGATACCGCCGCTGACAATCATGATATATGCATAGGCATCTGTGAAAATATCCGAGGGTGTATTCATCAGTTGAAGCCATGGCTTCATCAGGATCATAAACGCGGCAGTCAGAATCAATCCGATGATCAGGGAAAGGATGGAGGCCCCGGCGACAGTCCGGCGCATAGCAGACAGATCACCAGCGCCAAATTTCTGGGCGGTCAGCACGGTAAATCCTGCAGTCATCCCGACCACGAATCCATAAATCAAAAACATGATTGTCCCGGTGCTTCCCACAGCTGCAAGCGCCTTCGTTCCCACAAATTTTCCCACAATGACGGCATCAGCCATATTGTAAAATTGCTGAAAAATATTTCCTATAAAAATTGGCAGCGTGAAGTTGAGTATCATTTTCATGGGGCTTCCAGCTGTCATGTCAAGTTGAGCTGATTTCATATAAATAACCCTTTCTGATTTAAAATCCAAGAGCAGATTATATACCAGAAAAAGAGGCTTGTAAATACTGTTTTTAAATTTTGACAGGACAAAAATGAGAGGCCTTTTTTTGAGCATTTTTATTTCTGTAAAATGTCAAAGTATGTGACGAAACTATGATTTTTGCATCGTGTACTTCTTGGCAGTGTGATATAATCATGACATCACAGAAATTGCCGGTTAAGATAAAATGGTTTTAGGAGATGATACAATGGCAGAAATTACAGATATGTTGGAAGAACTGGAAAAAAGAGCGCGAAAGGATAAAGCGTTAAGACAGTGTCTGTTAGAGACAAGAAAAGCTTCGGAGCCTCTTTTGGCATTTTGTGCGGTGTGTCAGGAAATAGGCTATGAGATTTACCCCATGGAGCTGGTCAGCGCGGGGGAAGATTTTTATGCCGCTATGAAGAGAAGTACAAACGGAGGCGGTGAAAATTCTCCGATGCTGGAGGGAGAAGATGATTTTTATGAATTGTTTTTTGCCAATATAGAAGAGCAGGAAAAAAAGGAAAGCTGCAGCAAAGAGCCGTTATGGACAAAGGAATATTTAAAGGAGAAAAACTGCCAGAAGTCCCGGGATCGTCTTGAAAAATATGATTTTTCAGAAAAAGAAAAGTTGTTTGAATTTCGAAAAATTCTTCCTGAGGAAACAGATCAGGCGATAGAAATTGAAAAGATCTGTTTTCCGGCAAATGAACTTTGCTCAGATGCATCAATGCGGGAGAGAACTGCTGTGACATCGGATGTCTTTCTGACAGCAGTTGACCGGAACACAGGGGAAATTGCCGGCTGTCTGAGCGGATTGGCCACCGATGAATATGAATTCAGGGATGATTTTTTCGAAAACATGAAGCTGCATCAGCCGGAAGGTAAGAATATAATGATCCTTGGCTTATCCGTGCTTCCCCAGTATCGCGGCCAGGGACTTGCCAGAGATTTGATGTATCGTTATCTCAGAGAAGCTCTGGAACAGAAGAGAAGATTTGTGATTTTAACCTGTCTGGATGCGAAAGTTCATATGTATGAAAAGATGGGTTTTTATGACCGGGGAATCTCAGGATCTGTGTGGGGTGGAGAAAAATGGCATGAGATGGTCTGCGTTTTAAATGTTTAATCGAGAACATCAGTGATATTCAATTAGCGCTTGAATGACACGGAGCAAATTTTGTGATATTCTTACGAGAGAGAAATGTAGATGCAAATGATAGGATCTTGTGTGAAAACCGAATTTGTAAGGAAGGGATTCTTATGAGAAATTTCAAATATCCTGTGCTGGATGTGAAGCAGACTGGAAAGAGAATTAAGGAAGCCTGCAGACAAAGGAATTTGTCTGTCCGTGAGATTCAGGATTACCTGGGCCTGGGATCGTTTCAGGCTATATACTGCTGGTTTAACGGACAGAGCCTTCCATCTCTGGATAATATGTACGCGCTCAGTCATCTTCTGGGAAAACCAATAGACTCGCTGCTGGTGGCAAGAAGAGAGCCGGATCCGGCTGATGGACAGGCGCTTTTGCAATATCCGGAGGCCACAAGAAGACTGGCTGCTTATTTTCAGTATTTGTCTTCTAAGATTGCTTAGAGCAGATGTATTTTATGGTCGATTTTGAAAATACGGGCAGCAGCGGGTTAAAAGGAGTGGAATATCTTACAGAAGAAGATAAGCTTTGTATCTTTTTCAGTCAGTGCTGTGGGAAGATAGAGCGGAGTGTCTTGCGGCAAATTCTGGAATCTCACTGCGATGTGAACGGTATCAAGCTTGTGAAGAGCGGAAAAAATGCACTGGATTTTTACATTGCTTCCAAATTAGGCGAAGTGTTCGGGAGCGGATATGAGGGAAGGGTTGCCATTGTCAGCAAAGACAAGGGTTTTAAGGCCGTTCAGGATTACTGGAAACAGTCCGATAGATGCAGACAGAATATAGTTCTAAATGCAACGATAGAGCAATGTATTGCTTCGGCAAATGAGAACAATGAGAGAACCAGGAAGATTCAGGAAGACATCAAAACGGTAACTATGGAGCAGCTGGTGGAGGAAGCTGGAAAAAGAAATGCGCTCTGCCGCCGGCTCGGAGATAAAATTGCGGATTCTGTCAGTGAGGAAGATGTGGCGGCTGTGATGAAAATACTGGAGATGAAAAAAAGCAAAAAAGAACAGTATATATCCTGCCTGAAATCTTTCGGAAGAGAAAATGGAAGACGGATATACCGTATAATAAGAGAAATATGAAGCAGAGAGAATGAGAAAGATATGTATCTGCATGCTCATTTAAGTGCAGGGGATGCGAAGAACTTGTATTAAAATATAATCCGAAATGGAGCGGTGCGGGAGAAAAAATTCACCCGATAGAGATACCGGATTGCTATAAAGAAAAATTTGACTGTGTCTATCATGAAGAATACCCGTTAAAAGTGTCTTTTAATCGGGAAAGCTGGCACGGGAGGATGAAGGCATGCCGGGGAACCGGTGCCTCTTTGAGTGAAGAGGACTTCCATCGTTGGGAGAGCGAACACAGAAAACTGCTTTTCGAAATTGCGCCGGAGCAATTTGATATTCTGCATTATGGGGCATTGCACAGCTGAAGAGGCGGGAAATTACGGATCATGGAGGAAAAAATGATGCGCGTGACAGATAAACTCACAAGACCATTGACAGAAGTGAAGTATTTGAATGCGGATAATGTTGACCGATATCGGAGCATTATGCGCATTTTTTATGAAAATTACGAGAAACTGCGGTACTGGATGTATCAGGAAGAGGTATATGCTGAAATGACAGCGGATCCTTATTTCGCTGATTATCGGCTGGAGCAGTGTCAGCAGGATCTTGCTATGCTGACAGAGTGGAAGAATCTGAATACCATCCAGGATACGCGTAAGGTCGCGTCCATTGAAGAATTTAAGAATAAGAAATTTCGGTATCAGATGTCGGAATACAGCGTGGAGATTGAACGTCTTGTGCTTCGCCTGGAGAATCTGTTTGTGGAGGGAGCTTCTCTGGAACCCACATTGCTGGAGCGGATACGCATAAATGTGGAGAAGTTTTCCGGGATGGACGGACAGGATGCGGGTACGGTTTACACCTGGTGGAACGATCTGAACAATGATTTTATTCGTCTGAACCAGAATTATCAGGATTATATTCGCGATTTGAACAGTGTAAAGGCCGAGGAGATGATGCGGACGAAGGAGTTCCTCATTTTTAAGGACAAGCTGGTGGAGTATCTGAGAAACTTTGTGAAAGGTCTGCAGAAAAATGTGGGTTTTATTGAGGAAACGCTGCGGCTTCTTGATCCGGGGCTTCTTGAACGGGTTCTGAAAAAGGTAAACGATTACGAGATGTCTATTCCCAGGATGGATGTGGAAGTTTCACGGGAAATGATCGAAGAAAAGACGATGGGACGTTTTGAAAATATCCGGAATTGGTTTGTGGCCGAGGGCGGACAGGAAAATGAGGCGGGCAGGCTTTTTGATGCTACCAATGAGATTATACGGAGAATCACCCGGTATGCTGCTCAGCTCAGCGAAAAGAATGCTCTGGGAGCCAACCGGCGGGAAGAGTACAGAAAAGTAGCTGAGATTTTTTTGAAATGTGAGGATTTGTCTGAGGCACACCGGATGTCCGCGATGGTGTTTGGGCTGGAAAAGCCCTTTCATCTGAAAGCGCTGGCAGACCGTGAGACAGACAGTATGAATCAGAGTGTCTATGAGGAAGCGGCGGCTGAGATTATTTTAAAACCGAGGATTCGCAGTTACGGAGAAAAATCGAAACGTACATCCATCCGTGACACTGCCAGGGAAAAAGCGCAGGCCAGACGGGAGGCTGTGGAGCAGATGAAAAAGGACTGGGAGCGGATTGGAGAATTGGAGAAAAACGGAAGAATCGATTTTGACAGTCTTCCGGTGATTGAAGCGAGGGTCAGAGAAATTTTGTTGAAATGGCTGTCCGATGCCCTGGAAGACAGTGATCATTCTGCCAGAACAGAAGATGGAAGGGAATTTGTGCTGGATATGGATCATATGGATGAGCAGTGTGTGGTACACTGTGAGGATGGAAATTTTACCATGCCAAGGCTTGGCATCGTCTTTTTGGAAGGAGCTGTCAGATGAAAGAGTTGGAGACCTTACTGGCACGGCGCTGGGTGTTAAAGGCTGAGGATCGGGAGCTGTACTACCGGATACGGGATTCTATAGGAGAGATCCGCAAATATGCGTCAGAAAAGATGGGATGTCAGGTAATTGAGAACGCGCTTCTGGTGAAACTGGAGAAAATTCCGGCTTCTGCGGAAAATATTATGGGGATTGAAGCGTTTCATTCAAAGGAAGAATATGCTTTTCTGTGTATTCTTTTGATGTTTCTGGAGGACAGAGACGCCCAGGAACAGTTTATTTTATCCCAGCTTACTGATTATATTGGGGCAAATATGCCGGGAGAGGGAATTGACTGGACTTTATATGCGAACAGAAGAAGACTGGTGAAGGTGTTAAGGTATGCGGTCGGTCAGGGAATTTTAAAGGTAACCGACGGCAGTGACGATGCCTTTATGGATCAGGAGGATGGAGAAGTTCTCTATGAGAATACTGGCGCTTCCCGGTATTTTATGCGGAACTTCAGCCGGGATATTATGGAGTATACGAAGCCGGAAGACTTTCAGGAGAGCGACTGGTTTTCCATTGATGAAGACCGGGGGATTGCCAGAAGACACAGAGTATACAAAAGGCTGCTGTTTTCTGTGGGAATGTACCGGGAGGAAGGCTCGGAGGAGGATTTTGAATACCTGAAGTATTACGGGAGAAGGCTTGCAGATGATCTGGAGCAGACGTTTCCCTGTCAGGTTCACATTCACAGAGGGAGCGCCTTTCTCATGCAGGGAGAAGAATGCCGGATGGGGGAAGTATTTCCCGGCAATACGGGGCTTTCGGATGTTCTTCTTTTTTGCTGCTCGGAGATACGAAAAAATGTAAAAAGTGGAGTCTGGCAGCCGGGAAAAGATGATATTATTACAGTACAGTCGCTGGAATTTGAACGGTTGGTGCGGCAGGTAAAGGAAATGTACGGTTCCGGATTTAATAAAGGCTACCGGGAAATGCCCGAGGGTGAATTTGTCAGGGAAGTGGAAGAGGAGATGGAGCGCTGGACGCTGATTCGAAGAAACCGCCGGGAGCAGACGGTGAAGATTTACCCTTCCGCCGGAAAACTGACCGGACGTTATCCCGCAGACTATGAGTTAAAGGAGAAAAATACAAAAGATGAACAGCAGATGGCAGGCAAGTAAGATTGGGCTGATTAATTTCTGGTACTATGATGAGCAGGAGTTTCCGTTTGTGAAAGGGCGGATGCTCCTGCGGGGAGCCAATGGCTCGGGAAAATCCGTGACCATGCAGAGTGTGATTCCTCTGCTCCTGGATGGGAATATGAGTCCGGAGCGTCTGGATCCTTTTGGTTCCAGGGACAGGAAGATGAGCAGTTATCTTCTGGAGGAGGATGATGGACGGGACGAACGGACGGGATACCTGTATCTGGAATTTAAGCGTCAGGAAAGTGATATTTGGCTGACGATTGGAATGGGAATTCGTGCCCGCAGAGGAAAACCTCTGGACAAATGGTATTTCAGCCTGACAGACGGAAGGCGAATCGGAAAAGATTTCTGGATGTATAAAGAAACGGGGGAGAAGGTGACTCTTTCCAGAAAGGAGCTGGAAAACCGGATCGGTAGCGGCGGCCAGGTTTTTGACCGTCAGGCAGATTATATGGATTATGTAAACAGACAAATCTTTGGATTTGAAACGATTGAAGAGTATAAGGAGATGATAGATCTTTTGATTCAGCTTAGAACGCCGAAGCTGTCGAAGGATTTTAAGCCGTCGGTTGTTAATGATATTTTAAGTGATTCTCTCCAGCCGCTGTCTGACGAGGATCTGCGTCCTATGTCGGAGGCAATTGAAAACATGGATACCATGAATATGAATCTGAAAGCGCGGGAGGCAGGCTATCAGGCTGCCGGGAAAATCCAGAAGGTGTTGGATAAGTACAACCGTCAGGTTCTCTTTGGCAAAGCGCAGCGTTGTGCCGAAAATGAGAAGTTGCTTTCGGCACTGGAGAAAGAAATCGAAGCTGCGGCGGAGGAAAAGGAAAGCTGCCGGGAACGGGTGAAAGTACTGGAGCAGGAAAAATCCAGGCTGGATGCGCGCAGGGACGCCATGGAAAAGGAAAGGGAATCCTTAAGCAAAAGTGATGCGGTCAGCCTGAAAGCCCGTCAGATGGATCTGGAGTCACGCATAAGAGTCAGGGAAGAGCTTCTGGAAGAGAAAAAGAATCAGCTTGCCGCGAAACAGGAGCAGTACATAGAGACGGAGGATAAAAGGAAGAAAGAGAAAGACCGGGAATATGAAAAGGAGAAGGAGCTGGATGAACTCCTGGATGAAATGCAGGCGGAAGCGGAAGATATGTCTTTTGAGGAGCATTCTTTCTTCAAAGAAGAATTAAAAGAAAACTTTCATTCGGGGTTTTCCTGGGATACCCATAAGGTTCAGTTTGAGAAAACAGCGGATGAGATCAGCCGGGGAGCCAAGCTTCTGAGGGAGGCGCAGGTCTGCCAGCGAGAGGCGGACAATTTGCTGAAAAAACGGGAGAAACAGCAGCGGGAAACGGATACGGCTCAGCGCAGAGAAGTGGAGCTGGAAGCCGTTATGATTCAGATCGAAAATGAATGGAAAGAGGCGTTGTATGCCTGGAACGGGCGGAATGAAGAATTGAAGCTTACACCCCAGCAGATGCAGACATTGGCTCACTTTGCGGATGAATATACAGAAGACTCAGATTTTGCCCTGGTGAGAAAGACAGCGGCGGATCTGTGGATTGAAAAGAACGGCCAGCTGAATGCGCAGGTTCAAAAGAGGCGGGAAGATCTCCGGAAACTGGAAGAAGATCATCAGGAAATACTGGAAGAGCTGAAACAGTGGGAAGATCATCGGGAACCGGAACCGCCCAGAAGCGAAGGGGTGATAAAAAACAGGGAGCTTTTGACGGAAAGAGGAATACCCTATAAGGAATTCTACAAGGTGGTGGAGTTTGGAAAAGATCTGGAGAAGGAAGCCTGTAACCGTATAGAGGAGGCGCTTCTTGAGATGGGAATTCTGGATGCGCTCATTATAGAGGAACAGTATCGGGATCAGGTTCTTAAAGCCGATCCCGGATGTCAGGATCGGTATCTTTTTGTACAGCCCCACTATCTGCAGCAGAGTCTTCTGGATATACTGGATTTGAATGATTCCGTCAATGATATCTTTTTTAATCAGAGGATAACGGGAATTCTGGGAAGTATCGGCTTTGGTTCGGGGACAGATACCAGTGATGAGACGCCAGCAGTGACAGCGGTATATCCGGACGGTTCCTATCAGATTGGTGTGATCAGCGGTACAGTGACGGGGGAGCATGAGGCAGGATTTATCGGTGTGCAAGCCAGAGAAAAGAACCGTATGGACAGGATTGCAGCCTGCCGGGAGGCACTGATGGAAAATGAGACGGCTCAGAGGAAGCTTAACTGTGAGATTAGAGAGCTGGAAGAACGTATTGGCCGCCTGGAAAAAGAATATCAGGAACTTCCGGGGGATACAGACCTGCGTGAGGCTGCCAGGATGCTTTCAGACGCCCGAAGAGTATTGAAACGGATGAGAGAAGAAGGGGATAGACTGGATCAGGAACTGCAAAAAATCATGGAATCCTTGAAGGAGCTGAGAAGGCAGGCGGCTGAAACAGCGCAGAAGCTGTATCTGACCTGCAGTTATGAGGTGTTCTGCCGGGCGGAGGAAGCGGCCCGCGGCTACCGCCAGCATTTTTATCAGCTGAGATCTGGTCATGAGCTTTATCTGCAGATTCATATTCATCTGGAGGAACTTAAAGAAAGTTTGGAGAGCCTGGACGGTGATCTGGATCAGATCCGATATGAGCAGGGAAGTACTCAGCGGGAGCTTAAGAAGGAGCGGGAGGAATACGATTCCGTGCAGGAGCAGCTGAAGCTTACCGATTATGAACAGATCCGTCAGAGACTGGACAGCTGCATGGAGTGGCTGCAGTCCTATCCCGCCAGACTGCAGAGCTGTGTGGAGGAAAGTACCCGGAAACAGGAGAGGATACGAGTACTGGAGGAACAGGATGTTCAAAATGAGAGTAAGCTGCAGGAATATAAGCGAAGGGGCATTTATCTGGAGAAATGTTTTGAGACGGAGCGGGATCTGAATTACGTAGAGCTGCCGGAAGAAATATCCCACAGGGTTCAAAAAGCGGCGGAGTATCTTTCCGGTGAATGCAGCGGACAGGATTTGGATCAGATTATCCGGAATCTGAATCAGGTCTATTTTGAGAACCGGGGATTTTTGACAGATTATCAGATTATGCAGACGGAACTTTTTGAGGAGCTGAGTGAGGAGGCGCAAAATGGTGATCCACCGGCGAAAAGACTGGATATCGTTGCCCGCTATCAGGGAGTCCGGATTCCGTTTGGACGGCTGCTGGTTCACCTGGAGGAAGAGATTTCTCAGCTGAAGGATCTGATCCGGGATGGAGATCGGGAGCTGTTTGAGGATATTCTAGCAAATACCGTCAGCCGAAAAATCCGGGGAAAAATCAACGCATCCAACGCCTGGGTGGACAAGATGAACGCGCTGATGGGGAAAATGAATACATCCAGCGGTCTGAGGTTGAGTCTCAGATGGAGAAGCCGTACGGCAGAAACAGAAGAGCAGCTGGATACCAGGGAGCTGGTGGAACTGCTGAAAAAGGATTATCGTCTGATGCGGGAGGAAGAAGCAGCAAAGCTGTCCGCCCATTTCCGGTCAAAGGTGGAAGAGGCCAGACGTCATGCCAGAGACAGCGGAGGGATGATTTCCTTTTATCAGGTGATGAAAGAAACGCTGGATTACCGGAAATGGTTTGAATTCCAGCTCTTTTTCCAGAAGAGCGGAGAGAGGATAAAGGAGCTGACCAACAGTATGTTCGGAACATTCAGCGGCGGTGAGAAGGCAATGGCCATGTATGTGCCCCTGTTTTCTGCCGTGGTGGCCAAATATGAAGGAGGACGTTCGGACGCACCGCGGTTGATTTCTCTGGATGAGGCTTTTGCGGGAGTGGATAATCGCAATATCCGTGATATGTTTCGTTTGATGACGGAGTTCCAGTTTGATTTTATCATTAATTCCCAGGTGCTCTGGGGAGACTGTGATACCTTGGATGCACTGGCTATCTACCAACTGCTGAGGCCGGAGAACGCTAAATTCGTAACGGTTATGCCTTATCTGTGGAATGGCCATGCCAGGGTGATGTTGGAGGATGAGGCGGAGATGGAAGAACAGGCGGAGAAGACTGTGAAAGACCAGGAAGGAATTGGAGACAGAAATGGAAGAGCACTTGTGTGATGAATGCCTGAAATATTTTCAGGAGCGTCCGGTTTTTGGTCGGATTCTGGAGGGATTTCGGGAGAAGTATTTTTCTTATGGAAAATTCGCCGGTACTGTGGTGATCAAGAATCTGTCAGAAAAGGACAGGGAAGATTTGGAAGGATTTCTGGGAAGGAATTACCACGGGAAAAAGTCAGCGGCCATTTCGGCAGAACGGTTTTCCCGGGCTCTTTCCAGAAGCCGTTTCGGTATGATTTCGGGAAAAGACTTGCTGGAGATCTACTTTCAGGAGACGATGGAGAGTCGGAAAGAACGAAAACAAAAAGAAGAGAAGCGGTGGCAGGAGATGATCCGCAAGGCTCAGAAAGAGGTTTTGTCAGGAACTCTGGCTGCGCAGTGGCTGGAGGAAATCCAGGGGCCGGAGGGAGGAAAGGAACCGGAGGAAATCTGGGAGATGCTTCTTATGGGTGTGCGGATTTTGCAGAAACTGCCGGCTAAGGCACAGTATCTGCCCGTATTTGCCGCTCAGGTTACCGGCAATCCCCATGCTTTTGACGACGGAACCAGGGGTGGCAGATATCTTGAACAGATGATCAGATGGTATCTGAAGAAGCGGGGGGAGAATACGGAAATTGGAAACGAATCCCCAGTCAAAGTGTTTCCGCTGTTGGAAAAGCAGAGACTTTTTTGGAAAGCCGGAATATTGAAAGATGATGTTTCCAATTATGCGCTGGCCACCGGGATCCGAGCGCAGAAGAAAGACGGCTGTTTCCATGAGGGTATGGATGGTTTTTTCGCCGAGGGACAGCCGGTTCAGATTCCACTGTCGGTAATTGACGGCTGGGAATCTCTGGAGTGCCCGGAAAACAGAATATTTATTGTGGAAAATCCATCGGTATATGCTATGCTCTGTGGACAATGGAAGAAAAACTGCGCACTTCTGTGTATGAATGGACAGCCGCGGTTGAGTTCTCTTTTGATTTTGGATCTTTTGGCAAAAAGAGGGACCAAGGTCTGGTATGCCGGGGACTTTGACCCGGAAGGGCTTTTGATTGGGCAGAAGCTGAAACAGTACTACCAGGGAGAATTTCATTATTGGCATATGACAGCGGAAGATTATGAAAAAAGCAAATCTCGGGAAATGATTTCCCCGAGACGGCTGAAGATGCTGGATAACATATGGGATGAACAGCTGGCGGAAACAGCGGAAATGGTCAAAAAAGAAAAAATAGCGGGATATCAGGAAAATATATGGAGCGTGTACCTGGAAGATATGCTCTCTATTTCTGAAATATTCTAAATGGATAAACTTTAAAGCTTATATTTTTTGCCTCGCCAGTTCCAAGGCCAGCTCCAGAGCCAGGAACAAATAGTAATTAGAGAGCTGCAGGCCATAATCAGTCAGATCACGCTGTTCCCAGGTGTCACAGTCCAGATTATCAGCGCCGAAGAGAAACTGGACGAGGGGGATGTTCCGGAATCTTGCCACAGCCAAGGAGGCGGAGCATTCCATGTCCACGGCCAGGCAGCCTTGTTCTTTTCGTTCTCGAATCAGGTTTAACGTTTCCCGGTAGATACCATCAGTTGTCCAGACTTTTCCAAGGATGTAAGGCACATGGTGTTTTCTCAAACATTGCGCAGCCAGGTCAATGCAGGAGCGTTGGGCGGTGATTTCGTCGATGCTTTTTATGTAATGGTAACTGGTGCCTTCATCTCTCACTGCTGCGGTGGGAATGATAATTTTATTCTGTACAGCGGGTTGATTGAGGATTCCACAGCTTCCAAATTGAACAATTTTTCTGGCTCCCAGGGCAAGGATTTCTTCGATACCCACCACACAGGCGGGAGCTCCAACCCGGGAGAGGAATACTCCAACAGGAGTGTGATGATATTCGATTTGATAGACAGGCAGGACTCCATTGGCGGAATAGAGATGGGCGATGGTTTTAACCGTGTTTTGTTCCACCAATTCGGTGAGAATATTCTGGGAAAAAGTCGTGATACAGACTTTGGGAAATCCTGGCAGAGGGTGAATACAATCTGCTGGATTGATAAACGCATTGGGCTCTGTTTGAAAATGATGAAAAATTGTTGGCATGTTCTTCACTCCTCGCTGATCTGTTCAAAGTTGATTTTTCTTTATTAGTATCTTTTTAATCTGCTCTACAACTCCTGTAGGGATGTCTTCTTTGATGGGCATCAGTTTGCTGTACATTCGCACACCTTGATAAGCAAATATAATTAGATGAAATACAGCTTCTACATCTACATGATGAAATTCGCCCCTTTCTATACCATATCGGATTAAATTTTTCCATGATTTCAGAGACATTTGATATTGTTGGAAAAGTTCATTCTCTGTGTCCGAGAGATTCCGAAGAGAAAAATATTCCAGGATTGCCAGACTCAAAGAGGATGGGCTGTCCATCATTTCTTGTCTGTAAGTCTCCAATATATCGTTTAGAATGTTAACTGCAGGTATATTTTGAGCTATTTTTTCAGAGATTGTGTCTTCCTGGTGATTCATGAAATCATCCAGAATGTCATGAAAAATTTCCTGTGTGCTGCTGTAATGACAATACAGGCCTCCACGGCTGAGCTTTGTCCTTTCGCAGATATCTTTCATGGTGACTTGCTTGAATCCTTTTTCTGCGAAGAGAGCACAGGAAGATTTCTTGATCAGTTGTCTGGTCTCTTCTCCACGTCTGTTAAGCATTTTTTATTCCCCACTTTCCGACATGTATGTCTTAAAAAGATTATACGACATGAATGTCGGAAAATCAATCTGTTTTTATAGAAAAATCGGAAATCCTTATAAAATCCTTAGAATCGTTTTTTATACTGACAATACAAAAGCAATGGAGGTTTGATATGGGAGAAAATATTGTTGAGATAAGAAATCTTTCTAAGGAATTCAGAAAACAGGAAGTGTTACGGGGGATTACGATGCATATTCCGGAAAACTGTGTATATGGACTTCTGGGGCCCAATGGAGCCGGAAAATCTACGTTATTGAAGATGATTACCGGGCTTTTGCGGCCAACATCCGGAGGAATTTTCTTTCAGGGGCACAAGTGGTCGAGAGAGGATCTGAGTCAAATAGGTGCTTTAATTGAGACACCGCCCATCTATGAAAATCTGACTGCCTGGGAGAACTTAAAGGTGCGAGCTCTTCTTCTGGATGTGGATGAAAAGAGAATGCAGGAAGTGCTTTGTTTGGTGGATCTTGTGAATACTGGAAAGAAGAAGGCGGGTGCATTTTCTATGGGTATGAAACAGAGACTGGGAATCGCCCTTGCCCTTTTGAACCATCCAAGGCTGCTGGTGCTGGACGAACCTATCAACGGATTGGATCCGCTGGGGATACAGGAATTGCGCGGTTTGATCCGCAGTTTCCCCAGGGAGGGGATCACAGTAATTCTGTCCAGCCATATTCTGAGTGAGATTCAGCAGACCGCGGATTATATCGGGATTCTTTCTGATGGCAGACTGGGATTTGAAGGCAGAGTAGAGGAGCAGGAGGACTTAGAAACATTGTTTCTTGAGGTTGTGGAGAAAGGAAGGGGCAGAAGATGAGCAGATTTTTCAAAGCGGAGCAATTAAAGTATCGTCATACCCATTTGAGAGGAATCACCGTATTCATGCCCCTTCTTACGGTTTTCCTTTCTGCGTGGCTGACACATTCTTATTTTCTGGTTGACAGTTATAACTGGTGGTATATCGGCATGTACCCTGGCTTTCTTGGAATTCTGTGCGGAATGATTGGAGGAAAAGATAAAGGAAAGAAAAATCATACCATCTGGTCCTTGCCGTGTGATATGAGAAAAATATGGGATGCGAAACTTTTGGTGGGAGCCATGGTGTCAGGTCTTTCCGTGATTATCGTAGTGTTTTTCACCATTTTGGCTGGAAAAGGGATGGAGAATGTTTTACATATGCAGTTTCTCGCAGCTCCGTCTGTGGGAGCACAGATTCTGGCGGGTGTGGTTATGTGGCTGACAACGTTGTGGCAGATTCCATTCTGTCTGTTTCTGACACAGAAAGTAGGAGCGTTTTTTATGTTTCTGATTCATATGGGACTTTATTCTGTTTTATCTGTGACGGTTTCGCTGAAATCTTGGTTCCTGTTTTTTCCCGGGGCAATTACAGCACGCTTGATGTGTCCGATTTTGAAGGTTCTGCCGAATGGTCTTCTTTTACAGCCGGGCCAGATGACCTATTCTCCTCAGCTGGCAAGGATGGAAAATCTGTACTTTGGAATTTTGGCGGCTCTGATTTGGTTTGGGCTGTTTTGGTGGGGAAGCAGAAGATGGTTTGAGAGGCAGGTGGATTTGAAGTGAAGTTTTTTGTCCGGAGTGTGGAGGTGGAGATAATAAAAATGAAACATACCTTTTTGTTTCCTCTTCATGTAATTCTTCCGATTATAGGAAGCGGATTATTTTTGCCGTATTATCAGCTTTCCAGCTGGGATGAGCTAGGACAGATTTCGGGCTATATGGAAGTGATTGGAATTGCGCTTCCTTTTGCGGTCAGCATTGTCTGCGCGGAAAACATCCGCCTGGAAGAGCAGAATCATTTTCAGATTTTGCTGGGAAGTTATGCTGGAAAATGGAGTGGATTCGCGGTGAAATGTTTGGTACTCACAGGAATGGGAGCTCTGGCTATATTCGGTGCTGTGTTTTTCTTCGCCTCAGGGTATCATTTCCTTTTGGGAAAATCAGGGGTATCGGTGAGAGATTATATGGATCTTGCTATGGCCTTGGTTTTGGGAAGTATTCCTTTGTATCTGGAACATTTGTTTTTGAACCTTACTTTTTCAAGGTCAGTGTCTCAATGTGTGGGTGTGGCACAGTTCCTTTTGGCAGCTTTATTTCTCACAGGGCTGGGAGATGGCAGGTGGCAGTTTTTCCCTTCTGCTTGGAGCGCAAGAGGTGTCATGTTGGTCCTGGGAGGGGTCTGCCAGGGGAAAAAGGGAATTGCTTATTGGCAGGAATGGAAGGCTTCCTTTTTCTTCTGCCTCTTGCTTCTGCTTCTGATCTGCGGCATAATTGGGACATGGTTTCATTATTATGAAGGAAGGCAGTGTCATGACTGAAATATTAGCGATTGATGATGATCGGGGAATTCTGGAAGTCATCCGCAGAGCGCTTTCGAGAGAAGGATACCATGTGACGACTTTAGATGACCCACAGAAATTAGATGAGAGTCAGCTGCCAAGATATCAGCTGATTCTCCTGGATGTGATGATGCCGGGTATGGATGGGTTTCAACTGTGTCGGAAAATCAGAGACCGGGTGGATTGTCCGATTCTCTTTCTCACGGCAAAGACAGATGAAAAAGATTTGATGGAAGGGCTGGGAATCGGCGGAGACGATTATATCACGAAGCCCTTTGGAATCGGAGAGCTGCGTGCAAGGGTTTCGGCCCATATTCGAAGAGAAAATCGGGAAAGAAAACATAGTATGTATATTGGAGAAGTGCAATTTTTTATGCAGGAGAGGAAAGTGTACTGTCAGAATACGGAGATTGTCCTGACGAAGGCAGAGTATACGATCTGTGAATTTCTGGCTCTTAACCGGGGGCAGGTATTTTCCAAGGAACGTATTCTGGAGCATGTGTTTGGATTTGACGGGGAGAGCAATAGTTCGGCAATCACAGAACATGTGAAGAACATCCGGGCGAAATTTCAGAAAGCTGGTCAGAATCCGATAGAGACTGTGTGGGGGATTGGATATCGATGGAGATGAGAAAGAAGCGTAAAACGCTGGCGGGGCTGTTCCTTAAATTTGCAGTGTTATTCTGTGTCAATACGGTTCTGATTATCATAGGAAGCATGCTTCTTTTGATTGCGAGCGCTTATGTGGGAATCAGCCTGCCTGCAAATTATGCGGAAATACAGTTGACAGAACATAACTTGGAGATTCAAAAAGCAGGGGATTCTCCGGAGAAATGGATTCCCCAGGGATGCACGTACGGAGTCTATGACGCGGAAGGCGGATGGAGAGCAGGCAGCTTCACAGAACAGGAGCGAAAAGATGCCTGGGAACATTATGAAGAAGACAGAATCTATTCTTCGGCGAAAGGATATTATCGATTCATCCGGCAGGACAATGGAAATCTCTGTATCGTAAAGTATGATCTGTACATGAAATATTCCTGGCAGGTACTCAATGAACTATTGCCTCCCCCGGAAATTATGTCATTTGTGGTGGATGCAATCCTTTTCGTCCTCAATGCAGTTTTTCTCTCGAGACATTTTGCTAAGAATTTGAACCGGCAGCTTGACAAACTTCGTGGGATTACGGAGAAAATCGCAGAAAATAATCTGGAATTTCAGGTATCTTCATCGGAGATACGGGAAATTGATGAAGTGATGAATTCTCTTTCCAGGCTGAGAGAGGCACTGAAGGAATCTCTGACTGCCCAGTGGGATATGGAACAGCAAAAGCAGGAACAATTGTCTGCGCTGACACATGATATCAAGACACCGTTGACCATTATCAGAGGAAATGCGGAACTTTTAGCAGAGTCAGGGCTTTCCAGGGAAGATGAGGAATGTGCAGAATATATTCTGTCTAATGCAAATGACATTGAGCGGTATCTGGAGCACATCCGGCAGGTATTATACGGAAATCATTTAAAGAACGCAGGGGAAGAAAAGAGGATTTCCTGTGTGCAGCTGGGAGAAATTTTTAAAGACTCAGCCCGGCAGTTAGCTGCCGCGGAGAAAATCCCCATATCTTTTGATATAGTAGCCCTGGAAAACTGCGTATACTGCAATCTGGGACAGATACTCAGAGCATGGAATAATATTTTGAGTAATGGAGCAGAGCATACAGAACCTGAGAGCGGAATGGAGATAACTCTCAGAATGGACAGATGGAACAAAGAGGGTTATCTGGTGGCGGCAGTCAGAGACTATGGCCCTGGATTTTCTCCCCGGGATCTGACGTATGCTGATCAGGAATTCTACAGTGGGGATACCAGCCGCTGTGACAGGAAACATCAAGGTCTGGGTCTGGCAATTGCGAAAAAGTTTTTACAGGAACAGGGAGGAAGACTGGTTTTTGAAAATCATAAAAATCAGGGAGCCGTGGTGTCCTGTTGGATAAAAACCTGCGGGTGAGGATATTTGAACTTGAAGGTCAGTTAATTTTCATGACGGATAATTAAAAGCTCTTCAATTGTGCGCGACGGCGGAATTTGTTATCATGGGATCAAGCAAAGGCCGATGCTGTAAGAAACGCAAAGGAGGGCTTTGAATGCAGATTGGAGAAAATATACGAAAATATCGGAAGGCGAAAAATATGACCCAGGAAGAGATGGCAAAGCGTCTGGGGGTGACGCCGCCGGCGGTTAATAAGTGGGAGAACGGAGTTTCCCATAGTTAAAGATACCACACCAAATATGACGAACCCACGTTTATACAGAACTGCAAAAGATATAAAGGCTTGATGTAAGTAATAACTACTGCATCAGGCTTTTTTCTTACACTATTCCGATTTAAATATCTATAACGATGAATTGAAATTTTCACATTTTCGTGATATACTATCATGAGTGATTATCATGGCAAGGAGGACTATATGGCTGTAACATATAAAAAACTATTTCACTTGCTGATAGACCGGGGCATCCCGACCGCCGCATTGACGGAGAAAGCTGGATTTAGTGCTAATATTCTAACCCGACTAAGGCGTGACCAGTATGTATCTTTGGATAGTATCGAAAAGATATGTTTTGCTCTTGATTGCAAGGTAGATGATATTCTGGACTTTATTCCCGATGAAAAGGAGAAAGAAAATGGCTGATATAAGAAAAGAACAAGAGCGTGATGAACTCCATCGGGCGATATGGGCGATTGCCGATGAACTGCGTGGAAGTGTAGACGGGTGGGATTTCAAGTCCTATGTGCTGGGTATGATGTTCTATCGCTATATATCTGAAAACCTAACAAATTACATCAACGAGGGCGAGATTGAAGCTGGAGAAGTGGGCTTTGATTATGCACAGTTGTCCGATGAAGATGCTGAACAGGCTCGCGAGGACTTGGTTAAAACGAAGGGATTCTTCATTCTGCCCAGCGAGCTTTTCTGCAATGTCAGAAAGAGAGCCGCAAATGACGAAAATCTGAATATGACTTTGGAAGCTGCCTTTAACCACATTGAGGAATCAGCAAAGGGCAGTGAAAGTGAAGATAATTTCGCCGGACTGTTTGACGATATTGATGTGAACAGCAACAAACTGGGAGCTACTGTTGCAAAGCGTAATGTGAACCTCGTGAAGCTGATCGAGGGTGTGGCAAATATGGGGGTGGGCAATTATAAGGACAATTCCATTGATGCCTTCGGTGATGCTTACGAATATCTGATGAGTATGTACGCATCCAATGCCGGAAAAAGCGGCGGCGAGTTCTTCACTCCGCAGGAGGTTTCTGAACTGCTGACTCGTATGGCTGTCGCTGGGAAAACAGAGGTCAACAAGGTTTATGACCCTGCTTGCGGTTCTGGTTCTCTGCTTCTGAAAGCGGCGAAAATTCTTGGCAAAGAGAATGTCCGTCAGGGATTTTACGGTCAGGAAATTAACCTGACTACATACAACCTCTGCCGTATCAATATGTTCTTGCATGACATTGATTTTGATAAGTTTGACATTGCCCATGAAGATACCTTGCTGTCTCCGCAGCATTGGGATGATGAACCGTTTGAGGTTATTGTTTCAAATCCCCCTTACTCTATCAAGTGGGAGGGCGATGACAATCCTGTTTTGATAAATGACCCTCGTTTCTCTCCTGCCGGAGTGCTTGCACCGAAGTCAAAAGCTGACCTTGCTTTTATCATGCACTCTCTGGCATGGCTTGCCACCAATGGAACTGCGGCGATTGTCTGCTTCCCCGGTATCATGTACCGTGGCGGAGCTGAGAAGAAGATCCGCCAGTATCTGATTGACAACAACTTCATTGACTGCATCATCCAGTTGCCGAGCAACCTGTTCTTTGGAACTTCCATTGCGACCTGCATCATGGTTCTGAAGCGTAGCAAGTCTGACAACACCACCCTGTTCATTGATGCTTCCAAGGAGTTTGTCAAGGTCACGAACAACAACCGACTGACCGAAGAAAACATAGCTCACATCGTAGACGAGTTTATTTCCCGAAACGGTACGCAACACTTTTCCCACCTTGCCAACTATGACGAGATTAAAGCACAGGACTACAATCTATCTGTCAGTACCTATGTTGAGCAGGAGGATACGAGAGAAGTTATCGATATTGTGAAACTCAATGCAGAGATTGAAGAAATCGTAGCCCGTGAACAGATTCTCCGTGAGGAAATTGCAAAGATTATTGCAGAAATTGAGAGGCAAAAATGAACAAGTGGGAACTGGCACGATACATAATAGACGGCAAAAAATCTGTTGATACAGTTCTTTTCCTTGCAGAGAATGGCAGTAAAGTGTCCAACATTGATATCCGACAGGAAGTCAATGATGCGAAGCAAAAGTTTTATGTTAGTATCTGCGTGGTAATGGACAAATGCTTTCCAAAGACGAAAAAAGCTATTTGTTCTAATTCGATTATTGCTGCTATTTACTACGAGCGAGATAAGAACTTTGCACACAAAGATGATAATTATACGGCAAAAGAATACACCTCACTGCAAGAAATTGCAGACGAAATGATTGAACAAATTCGTGCGGTGAAGGAGTTGTGCTCTGAATTTCTTCCCCAAGAGCTAAGTTTAGACTTTGTGGCTTTTGATAGCAAGCTGTTTAGAATTGCAAACGGCATAACAAAAGACATTGAAGAAAATGTCCTGAATATCAAACATCTGGGAAGAAATAGACCCATTCCCCCAAATGTACCGACAAAGGAATTTAAGATATTTTACGATACGGAAGACATTAAGAAAATCGACCCAAAAGAATATGCAGCCATTCTCCAAACAGGTTTGTGTATGGAAGAAACTATGCAACATCTTCAGGATGGGGTCATTAGAATTAACGTTCTATATGGATTGGATATTTGGGTATCGATAAACTTTGATGCTCTAAAAGAAATCATTCATATGCGGGAACTCGGACTATTAGATATTTGCGACATACCGTATGTACCCAAAAACAAAAAAGATGAGAAAAGAATCGTTGAACTTATGAAGAAGGAGGGCTTGCTCAATGGCTAAACTTGAAGAACTAATACAAGAGTTTTGCCCTAATGGTGTTGAATATAGAAACTTAGAAAATTGCTGTGAAATTTTGGACAACAAAAGAAAGCCAGTAACAAAAGTGGCAAGAGAAGCTGGTGAATATCCGTACTATGGTGCAAACGGTATTCAAGATTATGTTGCCGATTATATCTTTGACGGTACTTTTGTTCTTGTAGGCGAGGATGGAAGCGTTGTAACCGAGCAAGGTACTCCTATTGTAACTTGGGCTACAGGTAAAATATGGGTTAATAACCACGCACACATCGTTGCCCAAAAAGAAGGTATCTCACTTCGCTACCTATACCACTTTATTCAGACTGTAAATGTGAAGCCGCTTATTCACGGCAACATTCCAAAACTAACAGGCGGGGACTTTAGAGCTATCCAAATCCCCGTTCCCCCTTTGCCAGTACAGAATGAAATTGTCCGTATTCTGGACACTTTCACAGACCTTACAGCAGAGCTTGCAGCAGAGCTTGCAGCA
>ERZ1643246.961-NODE-961-length-33700-cov-8.506762_pt1 | contig 33700 bp, 26 predicted proteins | sample MGYA00579265_ERZ1643246 | MGnify/ENA primary metagenome ERZ1643246 (study PRJEB29033, sample SAMEA4952261) | chicken gut metagenome | biome: Broiler Chicken; feature: Gastrointestinal Tract; material: Caecum | place: Ireland | collected 2018 | study: Broiler...
TCCGAATAAATGTCATCCCGGTTCAGCTCGTTTAAGATGGCGGCGCGGCGGCTGCCTACCAGAAGAGTCTTATTGTACTGGAAGTATTTCTCGCAGCCGTTTTCAGTGATGAAAGCGGAGATTTCCGAATCCATGGTAAGTTCGGTGACGAAGATGACCATCTCCTGTCCTTCGCCGAAAGCGTCCTCCATAAAGGTAAAACTGTAGTCGAGAGCTTTTGAGGCCGTTGTAACAGCCTCGCTGCGCTGTTCACACAGATGGTCAAACCCGTTTTTCACCTGTCCGAAAGCTTCTTTCGGAGCGGCAACGGTATCCGGCGTCCATTCCCGGAGCAGCTGCATGATTGAAAGATGCTGTTTCTTATCTTCCGCGGAGACAAGGCCGGTTTTTTCTGTGAGAGTGAAAGAAGCATCGCGGTCGGAGAGCATCTGCTGCCACAGGTTCCAGGCGGCGCTGCCGGACGGAGTATCGGATACATTTCCGGAGACAGCCATAGTTTTGTCCTGGCCGGTAGTTTCCGTTTCAGCGGACAGCAGCTCTTTCAGCCCCTTCTGGTACTGCCTAAGAAAGGCGTAACATTCCGTGGTGATCCGGTCTTTTTCCATGGCGGCGGCAATATAGTTGTGGAGACCGCCGGTGAGCAGTTCCACGCAGCTCAGCCGTTCGTCGAAGGAGGCCCGGAAGAGACGTTCGAAGACAGAATTCTTTACTTCTCCGGTGAGGATCCGGCTGATATCATATTCATCGCGATATTTCTGATACAGATCGTAGTAGGCAGCCACATCTTTGGCGATATCTTCATGCTGCAGGAACTGATGAATGATATCTTCTTCCACCGAGATAGACAGGGATTCATAGGAATAGATAAGATAACTGAGATCTTCCCATCCACGGGCGGTCACAAACTGCATACCGTCCACATCATTTTCCACGCGATAAAAATTCTGCGGGCGCAGCTCCAGGTAGCTTAAGATAAACGGATGGATATGGCGGGTGCGGGCGTAGCTGCGAAACGCTTCCAGATCAGCCTCAATATCAATCTTACGCACACGGTCCAGAGTTACGAAGTCAAAATCCCGGACACTCTTGTTGTATTCCGGCGGATTGCCGGCGGCGGTGATGATCCATCCCTTTGGCACCGCCTGATTGCCGAAGGTTTTGCACTGGAGGAACTGCAGCATGGTCGGGGCAAGCGTCTCAGAAACGCAGTTGATCTCATCGATAAAAAGGATGCCTTCTTTTTTGCCGGTTTCCTCCATATAGCGGTAAATGCTGCTGATGATCTCGCTCATGGTGTATTCGGTGACGGAGCGGGTAACGCCGTCAAATACCTCTTCCTTGATAAAAGGCAGGCCTACGGCGCTCTGCCTTGTGTGATGGGTGATGGTATAGGCGATAAGGCCGATATTACACTCTCTGGCAATCTGCTGCATGATCTGTGTCTTGCCGATGCCGGGAGGTCCCATCAGAAGGATGGGGCGCTGCCGGATCTCCGGGATACGGTACTGTCCGTATTCATCTTTGTCCAGATAAGCCCGGACAGTATTTTTGATATCTTCTTTTGCTTTCTTTATATTCATGGGTATCAATCCTCTAAATTTCTTTATGATATAACGTGGTAAAGAGCCTGATTTTTATAGTTTCAATATGTCAGGGGAATCTTCACATTCCCAGTTCATCCTCATCCAGGTGGATGCGCATGGCCCAGGGAGGAACCTCCGGGATGTCGTCGCCAAATGCGTTCTGCTGCGGAGAAGTTCCCGCAGCTCCGCCGGATGACGGAACATTTCTTCCATATCCAGGGGTATCGACGAAGACGAACGCCGTCTCGTAAGGCGGACGTTTCGCCGGATAAATGCCCTTGCCATCGGTGAAATAAAGCAATCCTCTCAGGTTGTGAAAGACGCCTTCGTCCAGCAGCCGGTCGACATAGGCGAAAGCCGGACGGAAATCGGTGCCGCCGCCTCCGATGAGGGAAAAATTCTGAAGCAGCCGGTCGATATCTTCCTGAGACCGTATGATGGTATCAGTATGGACCTGGTTGTCACATTGGATAATCCGGATATGACTCTTCCGGAAAAAACTGTCTCTCTGGCGGATGATCTGAAAAGTTTCCTCCAGAAAACGTTTGACCAGAGGACCGTTGGTGGAGTAGCTGGTATCAATGACGATGACAAACTCGGAGATTTTCATGATCTCCCGGCTTTCCAGAGGTTCGATGAGAGGCATGTTTTTATACAGCCGAAGTCCGTAGGTATAATAATTTAAGTCAAATTCATCATAATCGCACTGCAGTTCTTCTTTTAACACCGTGAATTTCCGGAGAAATTCCCGGTAAGAGCGCCGGGATCTGCCCTGACTGATCTGCGTTTGTACAGAGGAGAGGGCGTCGCCGTCCTGTCTGCCTTTAAGTTCCATTTCCTTTGAGACCCGCCGTCCGATTTTTTCCCAGTTTTCCCCTGCCCGGGCAGAGGATGGAGACTGGGACGGATCTCTGGGCCAGAAGCGATGATCGTCGGTATAAAATTCAAACTGCAGGGCAGCCTGCTCTTCATGATCCGTGATGGCGAGCAGATCATGGTAGATCGCAGCGGCGGTGACAGGAATATGCTCTTCTTTTAAATGTTTGTAATAGTTCATTCTGCGCAGCGACAGCGTTCTCCGGGTGGATTCTTTTTTAAACGAATCGATGGTCCATTCCACCGCAATGTCGCAGGCCAGATTCCAGATGGCCGGTTCCCGGCTGCCCCGCATCCAGAGGTGCCGGAAAATACAGTGAAAAATACTGTGTAGATAGGCCCGGTTTAAAAAGAGCGGATTGTTCCGGAATACACGAAGAATCTGCTCACGGGAAAAAAACAGGGAACTGCCGTCTGTGGCAAAGGTATGAATTTGTTCGTTGGAAGACCAGGTGAGGGCAGAAAGAGCCATGTCCAGATACCGGAAATCCAGATAAAGTTCACTGCGGATTACATCCAGAATCTTCAGACACATTTCATTTTCCCACTCGGTCTGTGTCTGTCTGTGTGCCATAATCATTCTCTTTCTAAGAAAGTGCGTTTCTGCCAGAGCAAGAATCCTTAGAAAAGCAGACTTGCCATAAGTCAGTACTGCTTTGGCAGGCGCGTGGCCGAATAGTTACTAAAAATCATCAAAGTCAAAATTTTTGCCGGCAAAATTGCCGTGCCGGTGCTGTTCTTCCATGAGCCGGGCGCTTCCCTCGCCCCAGTCTGCATCCACGCAGGCGGAGATAGCTGCACTGTAATCACCGGCGGAAAAATATCCGCAGAGAAACAGAAGCAGAGGGAGATCCCTTGCTTTTACGGCCATGGAAATTGCTGTGGAAAGCCGGGCTGTCAGAGCGTCGGTATAGAGAGATTCTGCTGTTTCTTTCAGTCCGTTCGGCCATCGCAGCCGCTGAATGGCAATCCGGCACAGAGATTCATCAGATTCTACTTTCAGGGCGTTCTCGAAGCAAAGGTCGTATTTTTCATAATTAATGCGGCCGTTTTCAAAACATTTTCGCATGCGGAACCCCTCCCCGTGGATACTTCTGCTGAAAATGTGCGCCGGGGAAATCTCATCCAGCCACTCATAATATTCTGGAAAAAATAAAGCAGCGGAGACGGCAGCCTGTCCCGAAAAAGCAGTTTCATTTTCCGTGCGTTTTTCCGAAACAGAGCCGGAAATAGGATCCGCTTCCGGTACGAAGAGGACCAGGAGGTCTTCCGCATAACGCTCCAGCAGAAGAGGCAGTCCTTCAGCCTCAGTGTCACTGCACCGCATGATCAGCCTGGAAAGGCTGGTACAATTCATAAATTCGTCGCTTCCGATGGACTGAATGCCGGCACCTGCGGAGAGGGTGTGAAGCTTCCTGCAGTTATAAAAAGCGGCATTATGAAGGGTTGTAACGGAAGACGGCAGCCAGACAGCCTCCACGGAAGAGCCGCTGAGACAGGAAAGCTGCGAGCGCTGTCCGGAATCTGCGGCAGCTTTCTCATATGCCCCGGCGTCTGGTCCGTGCGGAGAGTCAGGCTGTGTATTTGAGTCAGGCAGCACATTTGAATCAGACCGTGTAACCGTGTCAGGTAGTATATCTGTGTGATAATGAAAATACTGCTCCGGCAGCCGGGGTTCGGAACGGGAAAAACAGTAGGCGCCAATTTCTGTCACCGGCCGTCCTTCAATGGTTTCCGGCAGCATGACCACCGGATGTACCCCGTATACCCGCAGAATGCGGACGCCGCCTCCGGCCGGTTCCCATAAAATATCAAGTTTTTGGGCAGATAAACTGCCGGGATGCCCGATAAAAATATCGTCGTATGTGTTTAGCATAATTATTATTTTCCATAGTTGGTTGTCTTCTTGTTCCCAGCGACGCCGCCGGCGTCACTGCCCTATAGCATACCACGGAAGAATTTTTTCTACAATAAAAGGGACAAAATTTTTTTTCTGTGATAGACTTAAGACGTTGGAAGCAACGCAGCAGGAAATCCTGGTAATCTGCCTGAAAAAGGAATCATCCATTGAAAGAGCGGATATCGGGAAAAGAAACGTCAGCGGAAAAATATCGGGAGGAGATATGATCGACAGAGATAAATGGATGACCAGTGTACAGTACACGTGGCCGGAAAATTATTACCGGGAAACCGACAGCGTAAAGAGGCAGGAGATGCTGAAAGACAGGATGGCGGAAACGACTTCCGCAGAAGAAAAGGTGGAAGATCAGCTTCGGCGGAAACTGTGGGAAGCCCGCTACTTAGACCGAAAGGGAAAGCAGGACGGAACTGATAACTATCTGAAACTCTGGACGATGCTTCCGATGGCTGCCGGGCAGAAAGGTTCGTTTTTTGGCAGAAAGACAGTCCGGACATTTGTGGAACAGGTGAGGGAGACATTTCAGACGGAACTTCAGAAGGAGAATCCGGAATATGAGAATCTCTGGTATGACGAATATATGAACTTTTTTGATTTCTATATCACCATCTGTAAGACAGATAAAAGTTATACAAATGTGCTTTTTCATCTGGCGAAGATTTCCGAAGATCAATTGATTGTGAAGATCGCGGAAGATCTGCGGGAAAAAACTGTGGATCTGCCGGAGAGCCTGGGATTGTCCCGGGAATTTGCTCTTTTTGCCGTGGCGGCGGAAGACAGTTTTCTCAGGCATTTTCCGGAAGAAAAACAGATCTATGAGCGCACCTGGAAAAACATTCATCAAAAGCCGGAAAAGATGTAAACGAAGGAACCGCATCAGAATAATAATAAAATCCCGGCGAAAATAAGAAATATACACAGAAAGAAAGGAAAGAACATGAAAGCATTAGGATTTATCGGTATGGGAAATATGGCGAAGGCCATCGCGGAAGGAATCATCAGGAGCGGCAAAGTAAACGGCAGTGATATTTACGCCTATGCGCCGCATCAGGACAAGCTTAAGAAAAATGCACAGGCCATCGGCTTTACAGCCTGTGAGAGCATGGAAGTCCTTCTCAGGGAGGCGGATACCATTGTGATGGCTTGTAAACCGTATCAGATTGAAGGGGTACTGGCAGAATATAAAGATGCCCTGGCAGGAAAAGCGCTGATTTCCATTGCGGCCGGATGGGATTATGCAAAATATAAACCACTTCTTGACGAGACTACCCGGGTGCAGTTTATCATGCCAAATACGCCGGCCATGGTGGGAGAGGGCGTTTTATTATTTGAGGAGACGAATTCTCTGGAAGAACAGGAAAGAAAAGAACTGATGGAACTGTTTTCTGTGCTGGGACTTGTGGAGGAGATACCAACCCATCTCATGGGGATCGCGGGAACACTGACCGGCTGCGGTCCTGCGTTTATTGATCTGGTTATCGAAGCACTGGGAGACGCCGGTGTAAAATACGGCGTACCGAGAGCGCAGGCATATGCACTGGTATCGCAGATGATCCTCGGCAGCGCGAAACTGCAGCTTAAGACCGGAGAACATCCGGGAGTCCTGAAAGATAATGTATGTTCACCGGCAGGAACTACCATCCGCGGTGTCAACGCTCTGGACAGAGCAGGATTGCGCGCGGCATTTCTTGATGCGGTGGACGCCATTATGGAATAACCGATGCGTTCAGGCATCATTCATTGATCCAATAAAACAGAAGCCGCCGGCATGAACAACTTTAATTGAAAAATTGTCCGTGCCGACGGCTTCTTTATAATGTATGAGCGTATGTATTTTACAGATTTTTAATGCGGATAATGTAGGAAATCCGTTTGGAATCCAGATAGCCCTGTGTTTTTGCTCCTACATTTTCAAAACGGCTGCCGGAACGTCCGCTGTATGTGGCAGATTTTCCTGCATCATACCATAAACGGTCTCCGGAATTATTGCGTCCTGCGTAGATATTGCAGTGGGCGATTCCTGCCCAGCATACCACATCACCCTTCTGAAGGTCTGCGGAAGTACAGGTTTTGTTGACGCGGATGACTTTGACCTTTTTGCCCCATTTACCAAAATTCTTTTTCAGAGAACCACTGGAACGCACATAAAATGTTCTGCCTTTTTTCAGGGCGCCGTACTGCTGCAGGCACCAGGAAACATAAAGCGCGCAGTTGGATTTTTTTCCGCTGGAAAGGGCACCCTTATAGGTGGAACGGGTTCCGCTGTTGCTGTATTTGAATTTCTTCTTTTTCAGATTCTTTCCCATGTTTTCGCAAATCTTCAGCCAACGATTTAAGTTGGTATTCTCAGATTTCTTGGAAGACTTGCCGGAATTACCGGAAGTTGTGTTGGAAGCCGGAGCCTGTGATGCTGAGGAAGAACTGTTTCCGGAGTTTGTCGGAGTGGCTGGTTTCGCCGGTGTGGACGGAGCAGCCGGAGTAGCCGGTTTCTGTTCTTCTGTCGGCGGAGTGGCCGGCGTTTCTGTGGTTGTTCCCCCGGTGGAAGAACCCTGACCGGATTCTTCGGAAGAATTGTTATCAGAATTATTGTTATCAGATGAAGTACTTCCCTGAGAATTGTCATCCTGAATATCAGAATCCGGTGTGTTTTTGTCTTCTGAAATAATTTCATCAGAATTGCTTGTCCCATCTGTGGAAGTTGTGATAGTATTTTCTGTAGAAATAGTTGTATTCTGGGTGGCTGCTACCTGAACATCAGTTGCCTCTTCGGCATGAAGGTGAGCAGGTGCAAAAAAAAGACCGCCGCAGGTAAGTGCCAGCGCAAATATATGAATAGGTATTCCTGAATATAATTTTCTCAAAATAGATCTCCTTTAGTCAATGTGTTAACGCTTACCTGACATATATTAATACAACTATTAACATTTGTCAATAGTTGTTAACAAATTTGTAATAAAACGCAATAAACAGAAGAATAAAAATGTAAAAGAAAGGGGCAAGAAAAAGATGAGATATGGGAAATTTCTGCCTGAAAAAGGAACAATAGGCTTTGTGGCGCCATCTTTCGGGTGCAATATTGAGCCATATAAAACAGCTTTCGACCATTCTGCAGAAATTTGGGTACAAAAAGGATACAATTTGAATTGTGGCCCAAATGTGTACGAGGGCAGCGGTATCGGCATCAGTAATACGCCGGAAAAATGTGCGGAAGAATTTAATCAGTGGTATACTTCACAGGAAAATGACGTGCTCATATCCTGCGGAGGAGGGGAGCTTATGTGCGGCATCCTTGATCATGTGGATTTTGACAGCATCCGCCAGGCAGAGCCGAAGTGGTTCATGGGTTATTCTGATAACACGAACCTCACCTTTCTTCTGACCACCCTCTGTGATACCGCATCCATCTACGGTCCCTGCGCGGCAGCTTTTGGCATGGAGCCGTGGCATGAGAGCCTTGCTGACGCCTATGGACTGCTTACCGGAAGCAAGCAGGAAGTTCACGGATATGTCCTGTGGGAGAAAGAAAGTCTCAAGACAGAGGAAAATCCTCTGGAGCCGTACAATCTCACAGAAATGAAAGTCTTAAAACGTTTTCCGGATAGGGACTGTGAGATGGAAGGGCGGCTGCTGGGCGGCTGCCTGGACTGCCTGGTAACGCTCTGCGGCACGAAGTTTGATAAGGTTGCGTCGTTCAATGAGAAATATAAAGAAGACGGTATCATCTGGTTTATGGAGTCCTGTGACTTAAATGTCATGAGTATCCGGAGAGCCATCTGGCAGCTGGAACATGCCGGCTGGTTTAAATACACAAAGGGCTTTCTTATCGGCCGCCCGCTCTGCTTTGGCGAGGAGATGATGGGTATGGATCAATATCGGGCGGTAACGGAGGTTCTTGCCCACTATGACGTTCCGATCATCATGGATGTGGACCTGGGACATCTGGCCCCGATGATGCCGCTGGTCTGCGGAAGCGTGGGACATGTGACCGTGGAAGGAAATGATATTTCCATCCGAATGGAATACCGGTAACAGCCCGGGCGAAAAGCCGGCGGCCCGGAAGAGACGATATCGCTGTGCGGATGAAACATTGCCGGCAGGCGAAACCGCTGAAAATATAAATGACAGATAGGAGAATAGGATCATGAAACTGATATCCTGGAATGTAAACGGGCTTCGGGCCTGTATGAAAAAGGGATTTGAAGATTTTTTTAAAGAGTCGGACGCGGACATTTTCTGCGTACAGGAGACAAAACTGCAGGAAGGACAGATTGATTTCTGCCCGGAAGGTTATGAATGTTACTGGAACTATGCGGAGAAAAAAGGGTACTCCGGCACTGCTGTCTTTACGAAGAAAAAGCCTCTGGAAGTGGTATACGGCATTGGTATCGATGAGCATGACCATGAGGGGAGAGTCATCACGCTGGAATACGAAGATTTCTATTTTGTGACGGTGTACACCCCGAATTCCCAGTCAGAGCTGGCAAGGCTTGACTACCGGATGCGGTGGGAAGATGCTTTCCGGGATTATCTGAAGGAGCTGGATGCCCATAAGCCGGTGATCGTGACCGGGGATATGAATGTGGCCCACGAAGAAATCGACCTAAAGAACCCGAAAACCAACAAAAAGAACGCCGGTTTCACCCAGGAGGAGCGGGATAAATTCACCGAGCTGCTGGACGCCGGCTTCGTGGACAGTTTCCGGTATTTCTATCCGGATAAAACGGGGGCTTATTCCTGGTGGTCCTACCGTTTTAAGGCGCGGGAGAAGGACGCCGGATGGCGTATTGACTACTTTGTGGTGTCAGAACGGATCAAAGAGCAGATGAAAGATGCTCTGATTTATAAGGAAGTCATGGGATCTGATCATTGTCCGGTGGGACTTGAGATTGACATATAATATGAATTTATCCTTGTTTTCACAGCTGAACTCGATTCTGCTGACGATAAATTTCAGATATTTGTTTTTGATATCAGTGTCGAGAGCAGAATCGAGAAGGATATAAAAATAGCAGTCAGGGAATAATTGTTCTTATGAATGATGAGGCAACGTTGGCAAATCGTCTATAATTACTTTGCTATTTTCTAGTTTTTTTCTATTATGGTCGAACAGTTCGTATTGTTCTTTTGCGAATCTGTCAGCTTCTTCTCTGCTTATCGTACCTCCTGACTCAAGAACCTTCCTTCCTGTAAATTGCAAAAACATATTAAGGCGTTGTTCCCAATCATTCATATACATGGGAATGTGCTGTTTGGCTTGATCTTCGGCATAATCTAAATACATAGTTACAATCCTGTTTAAATTACTAATCTCTTCTTGATTCAAATAATTTTTTGCAATTGTCACATCCGATTTTCTTACCTTAGAACCTTTAAAAGATTTTAATCCCATATTGTCTTTGGTGGCGTCGGCCCGCTCAAATATTAATTCTGGAGCAGTATGGCCGTGTACAGAATAGTGAAGCTTGTTTTGAACGGTTTTATAAAATAATTGAGCTTGTTTGCTTTTTGGGTCATAATCTACTGACGTAGCAAATATATCACGTATTTTGAGATACATTCGTTTTTCAGAAGCTCTGATATCCCGAATTCTTTCAAGAAGCTCATCAAAATAGTCTTCTCCGAATTTTCTAGGATTTTTAAGTCGTTCATCATTGAGGGCAAAGCCTTTCTTCATATATTCAGAAAGTACAGAAGAGGCCCAATTTCTAAAATGCATACCAATATTGTTCCTGACTCGGTATCCAATGGCTAAAATTACTTGAAGATTATATATTTTTACATTCCTTTGTACTTTGCGTGTCCCTTCGGTTTGAACTTGTAAGTAATTCTTACAAGTTGAATTCTCATCTAATTCACCATCGGAATAAATATTTTTTATATGTAAAATAATATTTTGGGGAGTAGTTTGGTATAATTCCGCAATGCTTTTCTGAGTCATCCAGATAGTTTCATCATTAAAATAAGTGTCTATTTTGGTTTCTCCGGTTTCTGTCTGATAAATCAATATATTTCCGTTATTCTCCATGCTGCACCTCCTGATGGTAAGTTATTAAATGTTTGAAAAGGCCCCAAGTGGATTTTGGAGCCTTAAATGTGTTAGGAGTTATTATTCTTCGATTTTATGCAATTCCTCTGGCGTGAAATCTTCTCCATCTTTATCTACAGCCTGTAACGCCGGAATACCCGGCGTTATTTCTTATTTAGAATATTTGATAATCAAATCTGTAATGATCGCAATGGAGTCGTTGAGGCGGCTCTCTTCCAGAGCCTGTTTGTATTCCTCACGTTCGTCATAAACATACTGTACCGCCTTTAAGAGACTGTCATCGGTCATATCTTCTTCCTGCAGAACGTAGCTGTAACCGGACTTCTCAAAGGAAGCGGCGTTTAAGAGCTGATCGCCCCGGCTCTGAGAAGCCGGAAGCGGAATCAGAATGTTTGGTATCTTTAGGGCCAGAAGCTCGCAGATGGCGTTGGCGCCGGCTCTGGAGATGATCAGGTCGGTGATGGCAAACAGATGCGGCAGTTCCCGTTTGGCGTACTCAAACTGTTTGTATCCTTTTTTATCTTCCAGAGAAGAATCATAATTACCTTTTCCGCACAGGTGGATGATATCAAACTGCCTGAGCAGCGCGTCCAGATTGGAGCGCAGCGCTTTGTTGATGGCAGCGGCGCCCTGACTTCCGCCCATAGCCATGAGAACCGGTTTATCCCCCTCAAAGCCGCAGAGACGAAGACCTTCTTCCCGGCTGCCGTCAAAAAGCTCTTTCCGGATAGGAGAACCGCTCAGGACCGCCTTGTCTTCCGGAAGATTCTTTAAAGTCTCCGGGAAGTTGCAGCAGACCTTGGTGGCGGACGGGATACAGATACGGTTGGCAAGGCCCGGCGTCATGTCAGACTCGTGGATGATGACAGGAATATGCCGTCTTCTGGCCGCCAGAACCACAGGAACTGCCACAAAACCGCCCTTGGAAAAAACAATATTCGGTTTCAGCTTTTTCATAAGTCGGGAGGCTTCCGCGTATCCTTTCAGCACCCGGAAAGGGTCTGAGAAATTTTTGATATCAAAATACCGGCGAAGCTTTCCGGAAGAGATTCCGTGATAAGGAATCCCCATGTCTTCAATTAATCTCCGCTCGATCCCGTTATAAGAACCGACGTAATGAATATCATAACCGGCTTCCTTCAGTCCCGGAATCAAAGCCATATTAGGTGTGACGTGTCCGGCAGTTCCTCCGCCGGTTAAAAGAATACGTTTCATACAACATGCCTCCTGAAAATTATTGCATCTGCTGTTTATATGCTGTAAGAGCCTGAGCCAGCTGATCCGGGCAGGATGTTCCTCTGCCGCCGCAGTCAATACCTTTTAAAGTGCTGATGACTTCATCAACATTTCTTCCCTTTACAAGGGCGCTGATACCGGTGGTATTTCCCATGCATCCGCCGACAAAATGTACTTCCTTGATGATATTATTATCAATATCGAACTGTATTTCTCTGGAACAAGTTCCTCTGGTCTTGTAACTGTACATGTGTTATATCCTCTTTTCTCTAAAAATAGTTCAGGTACGCCACCGGCGTACTTGCCGCGAGGCGCGCGCTACGAAGGAGCTTTCATCTGCGCGCCTCTGCGATCCGCCGGAGGCTCAACTTTCAGCGGGGGACACCCCGGCTGAAAATTGTAAAAATGTGGTCTCACACAGAGATGGAGATTTCTCTGTACTGTGAAATATTTAGTGAAAACAGTATAGCACCTTTTTTTACAAATTCACAGAGTTAAATTTTACGAAATGTTACGAAAAATTTAAGGTATTTTAGCGAGAATTTCATTTTCTTCACATACAGGATCTGTTGTGGGAAGCCGGAAAATGGCGGGGTTTCCCCCGAAACAAAAATCTGTATTCCAGTTTAGGGTGTACACAAGCTGAAAAAATATGTTATACTGGTACAAACAAATGTGTGTGTGAATCACACATCAGGGGTGAGAATCACACATGAACTGAGTAAAGCAGCACATAAAAAGAAAATGGAGGATATAGATATGGTTTGTATTGGCGTGATCGGCGCAATGGAAGAAGAAGTTTCCTCTCTGATCCAGCAGATGGAAGATGCGGAGTCAAAGACTCTGGCAGGGATGACATTTTATCACGGTACACTCTGGAATCAGCAGGCAGTTGTGGTAAAGAGCGGTGTGGGCAAGGTCAATATGGCGGTCTGCACGCAGATTCTGGTGGATGTCTACGAGGTGGACATGGTCATCAATACCGGCGTGGCAGGCGGACTTTATAAAGATATCAATGTGGGAGATATCGTGATCTCCAGCGATGCCCTGCAGCATGATTTTGATGTGACAGGACTTGGCTATGAGCGGGGCGTGATTCCGGATCTGCCGGTGTCCATTTTCCAGGCGGATACAGAGATGGTGGAAATGGCGAAAGAAGCCTGCGAGATCGTGAATCCGGAGATTCAGTGTTTCGTGGGAAGAGTGGTCACAGGAGATCAGTTCATTTCCGATAATGACAAAAAGAAAGAACTGGTTGAGACCTTCGGCGGTTACTGTGCAGAAATGGAAGGAGCGGCTATGGCTCAGGTTGCCACCCTCAATCAGGTGCCGTTTGTGATTATCCGCGCGATTTCTGATAAAGCGGACAACAGCGCTCCGGTGTCTTATCAGACTTTTGAGGAGCAGGCAATCGTTCACACAGTGAAGCTTCTGGCTGCCATGTTCCTGAAAATGAGCAAATAACAGAAGATTATGATAAATCCCTTCCCTTTTTGCAGGAGAAGGGATTTTTTTTACGAACGAATCCCCCTTTTCAAACGAAATTCCATTGCTTATAATTGGGACAAATCCAGCCAGACAATTTATGAAAAAAAGTTTCAGGAGGCGGCAGCGCGGCAGGAAAATCCTGGCGGAAGGTTCCTGCTGCAAAAAGGGAGGGGCGTAAGACCGGTGGCGCCTGTCCGGCCGCGAAAGAAGAACGGGGTCTTCGGCGGATTTGCAGCAAATGGTTTGTTTCGATTTGAACAGGAGGGAAGATAATGTTCGAATACATAATAAATAGTACGATTTTTATGAAAACAATCGTGGCGTGCTGTTTCCTCGGCGTGATCAGCTGGTTTATTCTGGAAATATCCTACAGGAGCATGATAAAGTCCACAGCGCAGATAGGAAAGACAAAGAAAAAATGGCTGGTTTCCCTGAAAAAAAGATATGAAGATTATCATGAGATGAATGTAAAGGTTAATAACGTAGCTACTTTTGTTGACCGATTATTCCAGAGAAAAAAGATACTGGGATTGACCTGTTCTTTCTGGCTGACGCTGGAGAGACTTTCCATAGCCGGCTGCGCCATAGCCGGAGCAGCCGGCGCCCTGGCGGCATCCCAGCAGGGTGCGCCTCTTGCGGATGTAATGATATCGTACCTTACCGGCATAACTGCCGCCTGCAGTTTGCTGTTTCTTGATACATTTCTCAGAGCCAATGAAAAGAAACACAGAGTCATCGTCAATATGAACGATTATCTGGAAAATGTACTGGAAAATACCATAAGCGGCAGGGAGGCTGTGGAAGATTCCGTCAGCCAGAAAGCCCGTAACCGCCGTTTGCTCCGGTATGCCGAGGAGAACAGGAAAAAGAAAAAAGTAGAAGCTCCTGTCTCCCCGGAAGAGGAGCAGCTGCTGGAGGATGTGCTGCAGGAGTTTTTCGCGTAAATGTATGTCTGAAATTTTGTCGGCGGTAAATAGATTGCCGAGATTTTGCCGGCGCTAAATGAATTTTCGAAACTATGCCGGAGATCACAGGGAGTCTCTCCTGACTCAGGCATCTCCGGTGGATGACAGATCATAAAGAGACCGGAAGGTGTATCCTTCCTTCTCAAGATTGGTCAATACGGTGTCCAGAGCCTGCGCGTTGGATTCTGATATATTATGGATCAGCGGAATGGCCCCCGGGTGTATGTACTTTTCGAACCGTTCGATGACATAGTCTGCGCCCGGCTGGTTGTTCACGTCATAGTCCGGATAGGCAAGGCTCCAGAACACGGTGGTATACCCCATTTCCCTGGTAATCTGCAGGGTGCGTTCGCTGTATTCTCCTTTTGGCGGCCGGAAGAAAGGATCCATTTCATATCCGGTCGCCTCTTTCATGTAATTGGCATTATTGGCAATTTCTTCCCGGATCGTTCTCTCATCGCTCTCGGGCATACAAATATGGTTGGCGGTATGATTTCCCACCACGTGCCCTTCTTCCTTCATTTTTTTTATCAATTCAGGCTGATCCTCAATGAAATGTTTACATACAAAGAAGGCGGCAGCTGCCTTATGTTTTTTTAGCACATCCAGAATTCCGGGAGTGTATCCGTTCTCATAGCCGCAGTCAAAGGTCAGAAATACCGGCTTTTCTCCTTCTTTCAAATTTAGTTTTGCATACCAGGCGTCATACTTTGTCAGATCGATTTCGTTCTGAACTTCCGGTGTCCGGTGTTCTTCGTTGCGTTTAAACCACCAGGAAGCCATGGTATTCGGCAGGGTGGAAGGATCCACATATTCGGTGGAAGCCTGACCCTGAGAATGATTGTCAGAGCCGTCTGCGCCGGAAGAGTCCGGGGCGCCGCTTCCTTCTCCGGAAGAATTGACAGTTCCCTCACCAGCTTCGCCTCCGGTCTTATCCGCTCCGGCAGCCGGTTCAGAAGTGTTCTGAGAGGAAGAACCTTTCTGACCAGGAAGAAAATGGCAGGCGGAGAAAAAGATACAGGTGAAAAAGAATAAAAAAGAAAAACAGAGGAAATATAATATGGAATGTTTCATAGCGTTTTCCGTATCCTTTCGTCAATTTTTTATAAAAAATGCATTGGATTTTTAGGAAAATTATACATATTTCAATTTTGACTTTATTTTTTTAAGTGATGTTAGTATAATAGCTTTTGTACTACATTACTTTACTAGAATAGGAGAGAAAAGTATGGACAACAAAAATGAGTTCAAGCCTTTTATTCCTGCAGATAAGATTGTGCCGGAGTTCACTGTGACATCCGTTGTACTGGGTCTTATTCTTGCGGTGGTATTTGGTGCAGCAAACGCGTATCTGGGACTGCGGGTTGGTATGACAGTATCCGCGTCCATTCCTGCGGCGGTTATTTCCATGGGTGTTATCCGCGTGATCATGAAAAAAGATTCCATCCTGGAGAACAACATGGTGCAGACCATCGGTTCTGCCGGAGAGTCTCTGGCAGCCGGAGCAATTTTCACCCTTCCGGCCATCTTCATGTGGGCAGCGGAAGGAAAGACCAATGAACCGGGATTTTTCTCCATCGCTATTGTCGCTTTATGCGGTGGTATCCTCGGTGTGCTTTTTATGATTCCATTACGTACAGCTTTAATCGTAGAGGAACACGGAACCCTGCCGTATCCGGAAGGAACTGCCTGTGCGGAGGTACTTCTGGCCGGTGAAGAGGGCGGCGAGAAGTCCAAGGTGGTTTTCGCCGGACTGGGTATCTCAGCTGTTTACAAGTTTATTGCAGACGGACTGAAATTATTCCCGAGTGAAGTTAACTTTGATATTTATGCTAAGAATTATACCTGCGGCGTAGGTCTGGATGTTCTTCCTGCCCTGGCTGGTGTCGGCTACATCTGTGGTCTGAAGATTTCCAGCTATATGTTTGCCGGCGGTATTCTTTCTTACCTGGTACTGATTCCGGCGATTTCCTTCTTTGGAGGGGATGCGTTATCCTCAGTGACGGACACAGCGGGCAATGCGATTCCGTTTAATCAGCTGGATCCGTCCAGTATCTGGGGCAGCTACAACCGTTACATCGGAGCCGGAGCCGTGGCAGCCGGCGGTATCATCAGTCTGATCAAGACATTCCCGACCATGGTGAGAACTTTTGCCAAGGCGATCAAGGGATTCGGAAAACATATGGATACCAACGAGAGAACCCAGGTGGATATTTCTCTTCGTACCGTATTGATCGGTGTTGTGATCGTGGCCGTTGTTATGTGGCTGGTTCCGGCTATTCCGATCAGCCCGGTGGGAGCTGTCATCGTGGTCATCTTTGGTTTCTTCTTTGCTACGGTTTCTTCCCGTATGGTTGGTATCGTGGGAAGCAGCAACAACCCGGTGTCCGGTATGGCCATCGCCACACTGATCATCACTACATTTGTATTTAAGGCAGCCGGTATGACAGGCGTACAGGGTATGGTCGGCGCCATCACAGTCGGCACAGTTATCTGTATCATTGCGGCTATTGCCGGTGATACTTCACAGGATTTGAAATGTGGTTACATCGTTGGAGCAACACCGAAGCTTCAGCAGATCGGTGAGATTCTCGGTGCTGTTGTGGCAGCTTTTGCCATCGGCGGTGTTATGTACCTGCTCAACGCGGCATGGGGATTTGGTTCTGAAATGATTCCTGCTCCGCAGGCGTCTCTTATGAAGATGGTTGTGGAAGGTGTTATGGGCGGAACTCTTCCATGGACACTTATTTTCATGGGTGTATTTATCGCCATTGCCGTTGAGGTTCTTGGTATTCCGGTACTGGCCTTCGCCATCGGACTGTATCTTCCGATCCATCTGAGTGCTCCGATCTTTGTGGGCGGTCTTATTAAATGGTTTATGGAAGAAAAGAGAAAATATGACAATGAAGAGCAGAAACGCCACTGTGTGGAATCCGGCGTGCTTTATTCTGCAGGTATGATTGCCGGTGAAGGTATTGTCGGTATCATTCTTGCCATTGTCGCTGTATTCAATCTGAATATCGATATTTCCGGCATTTATGGAGACAGCTTCGCTACAGTAGGAAACTGGGTCGGCATTATCGCATTTGTGCTGCTCCTTGCCACTTTGTTCTATTTCTGCCGCAAAAAGAAAGCGCAGTAATTGACACATAAAACAGAAGGTACTATGATAAGGGGGCATTGCCGCAGATAAATGCGGCAGTGTCCTTTTCCATATGAAAAGAGTGCTATGTAACGAGGAAAGAGCGTTTGTGTATCTGCCTCAGGCAAAATGAGAAGGAGTATCATGAAGAAAAAGAAAAAACAGGAGAATTATCTGGACAGAATCCCTGAAATCAACGATAAGAAATGGGAGCTGGATGAGAATGGTCTGGTGGAGGTGACCGTGGAGAACACTGGTTTTTATAATACCATTGCCCAGAAGTTTTTTAAGCGTCCCCGGTACAGTTTTATCAAGCTGGATAAGTATGGCACCTGCGTCTGGCAGCAGATTGACGGTAAGAAAACCATTTACGAGATTGGCCAGATTCTGAAAAATACTCACAAAGGTGCAGCTGATCAGCTCTATGAGCGTCTGGCATCTTATTTTAAAATTTTGGAAAGTAACGGATACGTGGTTTTTCTGAACGGGAGCAGTGATAAATGAAAATCAGTACGATCATTTTAGGAATTATCTTTTTTGCCCTGGTGACCATGCTCATTTATGGCTGGGGCATCGTGCGGCAGAAGAATCAGTCCGGCGATCTGATGAAGCTTTTATTCAGCAAAGGTCAGGGTCGGGTAAAGAAATATCTGAAAAAGAACAGCGCCATCACTCTGGGACAGGCGGCAAAGCTTTGTGAAGGGCTGGAAGCCCGGCAGCCTTTTTCTGCCAACAAGGCGGTGGTGAAGGATGCCAGAGATTTTGCGGATCAGCTTCTTTCCTATATGGTAAAGACAGGACAGGTGGAGAAGCGGGGCGCGGAATATTTCCCGGCTGTCGGCAAAAAGAAATAGCCGCCGGAATCCGGGATACATGAAGAAGGTATCAATATGTGGCACCGGCAGAGAATATATCTGGCAGGCGCCCCATTGACAATAAATATTTGTACAAATACAGGAGGACATTATGGGAGTATTATCAGCATTGGAACCTGCAAAGGTATTTCAGTATTTTGAGGAAATCTGTTCCATTCCTCATGGTTCAAGAAATGTGGAGCAGATCAGTAATTATCTGGTAAACTTTGCAAAAGAGCGAGGTTTAAAATGCCGTCAGGATGAGAAGTTTAACGTAGTTATCTGGAAAGACGGTTCTAAGGGTTATGAGAATGCAGAACCAGTTATTCTGCAGGGTCATATGGATATGGTGGCAGTAAAGACTGCCGACTGTCCGAAAGATATGGAGAAAGACGGACTGGATCTGGAGATCAATGGGGATCTGATTTCCGCCAAAGGCACCTCTCTGGGCGGCGACGACGGTATCGCCGTGGCTTACAGCCTGGCTATTCTCGATGATCCGGATATGGCGCATCCTCCGATCGAGGCAATCTTCACAGTCGATGAAGAAATCGGTATGCTGGGCGCCGCATACATGGATGTTTCTGACATCAAGGGTCGTCTGTTCTTAAATATGGACTCTGAGGATGAGGGCATTTTCACAGTAAGTTGTGCCGGCGGCGCGACTGTAACCTGTCATTTCCCATATGAGAGAGAAAATGTATCCATGACAGCTATGAATATTTCCATCGATGGTTTTTCCGGCGGACATTCCGGCGTAGAGATTGACAAAGGACGTGCCAATGCCAACGTGGTCATGGGAAGACTTCTTTACGGCGTTATGAACGATATAAGAATCGTCTCCGTCAATGGCGGTGAGAAAGACAATGCCATCGCATTATCCTGCCAGGCGGAGATCGCTGTTCCGGCTGACAAGGCAGAAGAGGTAAAAAACAAGATTCAGGAAACATTTGCGATTGTGGCGGAAGAATATAAAGTGACAGATCCGAATGCGGCCATTCATGTGGAAGCTGACGGTGCGGCACAGAACGCTGATGTGCAGGCGCTCACAGCAAAAGATACCTCCGCAGTGATTCAGGCGCTTCTTCATATGCCGGCAGGAATTCAGAGAATGAATCCGGAGATTGAAGGTCTGGTTCAGACTTCTCTGAATCTGGGAATCCTTCGCACCAACGAGGATTCTGTAGATTTATCTTACGCAGTGCGCAGCGCCAGCGAGCATGAGAAACAGTTCCTCATTGATAAGATGAACGCTCTCGCCGTTCTTTTGGGTGGTTCCACAGAAATCACCGGCCCGTATCCGGGATGGGAGTACCGTGCAGATTCCCGTCTCCGTGACGTTCTGGTGGACACTTACCGCGAACTTTATGGCAAAGATCCTGTGGTGGAAGGCATCCATGCCGGCCTGGAATGCGGCCTCTTCGCTTCTAAGATGGGCGACATCGACGCCGTATCTCTCGGACCGCAGATGGAAGGTATCCACACTGTCAACGAGGTACTGAGCATTTCCTCCGTACAGCGTACCTGGGAATTGGTGACAAAGGCTCTGGCAGCACTGAAATAAAGCAACATGCCAGTTTAAACAGCATTCTGAATGAAACTGCTCTGGCAGATATCTTCAGGGCGCAGCGGCAGATGCTGCCTTGCTGGCGGCGAATCTGTCAGAGAGGTGAGAATATATGAAGTATAACATTGCAGAACAGGCGCTGGCCTTCGACCGTGTCCTTCCGTGGGAAGGACAGGTGCCTGCCTGTGAGATTCGTCCGGACGGCCGGGCATTTCTTCGTCTGGCGGCGCCGGAGGCCCGCACCGTTGCTGTGGTCATATCTGACGAGGAATATCCGTGTACCCGCAGGGAAGACGGCGTCTGGGAGATGGAGCTGCCGTTTCAGACCGGGCACCATTACGTACAGCTTAAATTGGATGGCGCAGAGGTGCTGACGCCCCTCCTTCCTATCAGCTACGGCTACAGCAGGCCGTACAATTATGTGGAGCTGCCTGCGACGGCCTATGCCGGAGAGAAGAGAAAAGACAGCCACACAAGAAAAGCGGAATACGCGGAAAGCGGGAGTTCAGACAGTAGTACAGATCCGCGTGCGGAAGGATGCCCGGAGGTCTCAGGAGATGATTTCTGGCACATAAAAGACGTCCCTCACGGAAGTGTCCGCCGGGAATATTTCTATTCTTCGGTAACCGGAGAGTGGGAGAGCTGTATTGTGTACACGCCGGCCGATTACGAGAAACAGCCGGATAAAACTTTCCCGGTTCTCTATCTCCAGCACGGCCACGGTGAAAACGAGACCAGCTGGACCACCGCCGGCAAAGTACAGTTTATTCTCGATAATCTATTTGCGGAGAAGAAAGCCGTGCCTTTTGCCGTGGTCATGTGCAACGGAATGGTCCAGACTGTCACCAAAGACGGCCGCCGCATCGTGGACTTCATGCTGCTGGAGAAGCAGCTCCTTACAGACGTCATTCCATTTGTGGAACAGAAACTCCGCATCGGTGGCAGTAAAGAACGCCGTGCTATGGCGGGACTCTCCATGGGTTCTCTCCAGACCAGTATCATCGGCTTCAACCATCCGGAATACTTTAGTGCTCTGGGCATCTTCAGCGGCTTTGTCACCGACATGATGCAGGGCACCGAGCTTGATATGGTGGACCGCGGTCCTGGCAGCAACGAACATTTGCGGATTCTGGAAGACGCCGATGCCTTCGCCCGCACCTTCCCGGTTTACTTCCGGGCCATCGGCGACGAAGACCCGTACCGGCATTTCTTCGACGCCGACGACAAAATGCTGGAAGAGCATGGCATCACCCACACCCGCCGCATCTACCACGGTATCCACGACTGGAACGTATGGCGGCAGTGCATCCGGGATTTTGCGCAGCTGATCTTCCGGTAGGCGGCGCTTTCGATCATTGAATGGTTGTGAAACAGTGAAAAATATTTAAAACGTGTGTCAAAAACAGCCTGTGATTCGTCACAGAAAACAGTTTTGGCACACGTTTTTTTATGTTACAATATCCATAAATATGTAAGAATTATTTGGCAATATTATAAAAAACAGGGGAGAGGAAGCCACATGAAAAGAGTATTATGTTTTATTCTGATATCAATTTTGATTCTGAATACCGCGATTACTCCGGAAATTTCTGCCCGGGCGCATACAGCTGTCGAAGCGATGGCCGGGGGTGGTATGCAGGCAGCGGGTAATGGGGGAGATACAGCTGACAACGAGGACAGTGTTACTCGTCCTGCGATTATGAGGCGGGCGGACAGGATTCTCGGATTACAGAAATATGATGAATATTTTATCGGTGAGTCAGATGCGGATGAATATAGGAGAAATCTGAATAAAAAGTATCCGGCTTCTTATCTTATAGAGGAAGCGAGGTCGCGATTGGGATACACAAGCCTGATGTCCGTCATCAATTTTGCCAATAATGAAAATTTTCGTTCACATCCGGAATACTATTATGAGGCGGCATTGATGTCTCTTCTGTTTGAGCAGATGAATGATCAGAGCTTTTGGGACAGCAGCGAGCAGGAAGTTGACAGAGAGACGATCAATATTGCAAAAAATTTGCTGGGAACAGCCGTTGGCGCAGAGACAGACGCGCTGGAAGAACTGCAAGAACTGGGTAAAAATGATATTTCTGATACAGACTACCTTAATGCGCTGAAAGGATTGCGGGGGCTGCAGAATGCAGAAGCAGTACTGTATAAGATTTTTGATTATGCGACAGACGCTCTTGAAGTTGTTCAGTATGCAGAAAGTTTACAGAAAATATTATCTTTACAGGAAGAAATCGTTGACTTTCTTGAAGAAATGAAAGAGCGTACCAATAATGAGCATCTGAAAACAGCGCTGGATAAGATAGTTGCGGTTTATCGGGAACAGCAGGAAAATCCGGATAATGCCATCAATATTGTAGTGGGACTGCAAACGGGAGAGATGGCCATGAGCCGCATTATGCAAAATTCTCTGGATGTACTCTGGGAAGGATTGTGCGTGATGTTTCCGGAGTTGAGCGTCATAGGACTTGCTCTTAACATTGAAGGTTTTGTTTTGGAACAGGTGTTCAGTCCGGATGCGATCAGCGATGCCTACGCGAAGCTGGCGGCCATATGGGAACTGGAAAAAGTGGCAAGAGATACGGTGTATTATCTGGGACTGGAATATAGTCAGAATTGTGGAGAAGTAACAGAAGAGAGTGAAAAGCTTGCCGGCGTGTTTAATGCCGGATGGGATTTTTTCACGATTCTGTTGGACGCCGATTGTCAGGCTTCCCTGCTCTTTGCCAAAGTGACATATAATTCAGGACTTCACGGTTTCCTGCAAAGCTTTTCCGGAGGCGACGACTATAAACAGTATGCCGATCAGGTAAAATCGTATCAGGATCAGCTCAGCGTCTGGAAAAATGCGATCTGTATGTATATGGAAGGGTTGAAGCCGGAGAATCGTAAGGTGAGCGGCGCCGTATTCCCGGAGTACGAAGTGGAGTTAGACCCGGGCGAGACGTATACCTTGGATCTGGAAGTGATTCCGGCAGATGCGAAAGATAATTATGTGGATTATGGGATTGTTACGGAGAATGATGATTCCGGGGATGAGGACAGCTATGATATGGTGAAGGAGAATAATATTGTCCGCATTGAGGGAAATAAGCTTACTGCCATATCTCACGGAACGGTTCAGATTGAAGGCATTGCCGGAGATATCAGATCAAGGGATGTTATGACTGTTCATGTTACGTTGGGAGGAATTTCAGAAAACGGACTGGTTTTCCGCGTGGATGAAAATAATGAGGCCATTATCACAGGATATATAGGTACAGCGTCAAAGGTGGAGATTCCGTCATACATTTCCAATTCCAGAACGGATACGATAGAGACAATGTATCCGGTTACAAAAGTGGAGAAATTCACTGGTCAGAGTGGTAAGAATGCAACTGTACAGGAGATTATTCTTCCATCTTCGGTCAAAGAAATAAAAGATTATGCCTTTTATCAATGTACGGCGATGAAGAAAATTAATCTGGAAAACGTAGCGCAGATTGGAGAGTATGCCTTCGGATATTGCAGTTCATTGGAGGAGGTGGCTTTAAAACAATCAGAGACAGAAGTTACAAGAATAAGAGGTTTTGCCTTTGCTTACTGTTCTTCTTTAAGAAAAATTGATTTATCAAAAATATTGCTGGCAAATATTCCGGAAGGATTCTGTTATAAATGTACCAGCCTGAAGACGATTCTCTGGCCCCAAAATGTACAGAGAATTCGCTATTGGGCATTTTATGACTGCGGATTTGAAGAGCTGGAACTTCCGGATACGGTCGGCTGGCTGGAAGCATCGGCAGTCGCCGAATGTAAGAATTTAAAAGTACTTGTACTGCCATACAGTATAGTGGAGGTTGATCCGGACCCTCTCAAATTTATCAATGCGGACGATACGGTATATTATGTAGAACAATATTCATATATCTATCGTCGGCTGGAACAGTGGAATAACGCTATGGGGTATGATTTCCACATGGAGTATATAAGATATCTCACCACTCCAAAGCCATCCTACACGGTATCGGTGGGGGAGACGCTGACGATCCCCTATCGGAAGAATCCTGTTTTAGCGGGAGAAGTCATTACATTTGCAAGCAGCGATCCGTCTGTGGCGTCAATCACCACAAACGGCGTGCTGACTGGAAAAAGACCGGGTACGGTAACTTTATCCATAAAATCTTCTTACGGACAGACATTTTCCAGCTGTAAGGTGACGGTGACGGCGGCTTCCGGTTCCGGGGCACAGGGAAATTCCAGTAACGGAGCGTCATCTGCCGCAGGAGGAAATGTAGAGCAGGTAGTCAGAACAGCGAAGACCATTAAAAAGACGAAAAAAACAAAAAATATTACTGCAGCCACAACAGGGAAAGCGTTGAAATTGAAAGTAAAGTTGACGCCGTCCAACGCGAACGAAAAAATCACCTGGACTTCCAGCAAACCAAAGGTAGCGACAGTCTCTCCGGATGGCAAAGTAACCCCGAAGAAAAAAGGGAAGACTAAGATTACTGCCCGAATCGCTAACGGTAAAAAGGTAACCTGGAAGATTAAGGTTAAAGAATTAAAGGCGAAGAAAATCAGTCTTAATAAAAAGAAAGTAACTCTGCACACAGGCGAGACCCTTCGCTTAAAAACGAAATTGAAGCCGAAAGGTTCCACAGCGAAAATCAAATGGAAGTCCTCTAAGAAAAAGGTGGCGTCTGTCTCCAGGAATGGAACGGTAACTGCCAGGAAAAAGGGAAAGGCAATCATTACCGCCCAATTGCCAAACGGCAAGAAAGCGAAGTGTAAGATTACGGTGAAAAAGGCTGTGCCACAAGATGGCGGTTCCACTGGCGGCAATAAAAACAACAGTGGTAATACCGGCAGTTCCAACGGACAGAATCATACCGGCGGGAACTCCAACAGCAGTAATACCTCTGGCGGCGGCAGTGCGGTTACACAGCCGGGCGGCGATACCGGGAACCAGCCGGGAGAAAATCCGGGCGGCGGCTCCGGTACGTCGGGTGATAACCAGTCTCCGGGAGATTCCGGCAATCCAAACCCTGATGATTCTGACACACCGGGCGGAGAAAGTTCCGACGATGAAAAGGTACCGACCAAACTGACGCTCGCTGCTGATCATCTCACCTTAAAAGGAAGATGGCAGGCCATCACCCTGTCGGCGGGAGAAGAGACAGAGGTCAATGTGGGAGATGAGCTGGAGATTACCGCCGAACCGGACAGTTTCTATGGCGACAGCCAGATACTGGACGCCGAGATCACAGAAGGCAACGATATGCAGAGGATTCACTGGAGCTCTGCGGACGAAACCGTTGTGAAAGTATATAACGGCGGGTTGATTCGGGGCGTCCGCACCGGAACGACCACGGTCACGGCAACGACCACCGACGGCACCACGGCAGAGTGTCAGGTTACAGTGGAAGACGCAGACTTACAGTGGGAATCTTCTGATACAGAAGTGGCAGAGATTTCGTCTGTGGACAGCGACGGCCGGACGGCGTACATCACCACAGGAAAGGAAGGTGCGGCGGATATCATCGTTTGCAGCGGCAGTTATCAGTCAACATGTCGTCTGACGGTGTCTGCTGACAGTACAGATCCGGAGCAACCGACAGAGCCAACTGACTCAACGGACAGCACAGAGCCAACAGAACCGACAGACCCGACGGACAGCACAGAGCCGACAGAACCGACCAATCCGACGGACAGCACAGAGCCGACAGAACCGACTGACCCGACGGACAGCACGGAGCCGACGGAGCCAACCGACCCGGATGATTCTGATGACCCGGATAATCCGGACGCGAAGCCAATCTCCACGAAAGAAGACCTGAAAGCCATCGCTAATGATCTGGACGGCGATTACATTTTGACAAAAGATATAGATATCAGCGGAGAAAACTGGACGCCGATCGGCACGATAGAAGAACCGTTTACAGGAACGCTGGACGGAAACGGGCACACGATATCAGGGCTTACGATAGAGAAAGAGCTGTATATGGAGAATGAAGAATATTATATTGGCCTTTTTGGAGTTCTGCAAGGGGGCAGCCATACGAATGCCGTGACGATTTCTGATTTGACCTTGGAAGGAACGATTGTCTTGCGGGGAGGACAGGGCATAGATAATGAAGAACTGGAGCTGTGGCTTCAGGCAGGAGCGCTGGCGGCAGAGGTAAACTGGGCGATATTTGACAACTGTACGAACAGAGTAAATATCACAGCAGATTTTTCCATGACGCAGGATACTGACGATATGAATTTATATGTAGGCGGAATGGTCGGTGGCTGCAACGATAACAGCCATATGTATTTCAAGCAATGCACGAATGAAGGAAAAATCAATGTCAAAGTCAATGGAGGAGAGGAGATTATGGCATACACCGGAGGGCTCATTGGCAGGGGCGTAGCTGATATTGCCATACAAGAGTGTACGAATAAAGGCAATATCACTGTGAGTACAAAAACCAGCGATGTAGAAGGTGGACAGACAGTTGTAACATACACCGGAGGTATGGCCGGGGATCTTATCATCGCCGATCTTGTCGATTGCATGAACCATGCGGATATCCATTGTTATGCTGAGATAAAAGAGAAACCTGAATTTTCTCCGTCAGGAGAATATTGTCTGGCAGGTGGAATGGCGGGAAAAGAGAGAGCAGGAATCACAAAGGAAAATCTGCAGAATACTGGAAATGTTTCAGCGGAGTCACCAAATGAAGAAATGACGGTATTGTACGGCGAGTTGTTCGGTTATCCTGCAGAATAATTTCCCGGAAAAAAGAACTTAGAAAACAAAAAAATTAAAGAGATCTGTACAGAATTACCTGAAAGCCTGTACAGGTCTCTTTTTTAAATCAATAATCCTCCTCGATCACCTGAAAATCCAGATAATCAAAATCAATCTGCTCGATAAAATTATCCTGATAAAAGCGGGTTCTGGCATGGCGGATAAACTCCTGTTTATTTTTATCCAGCCATATAGGCTTTTCCAGATCAAACTGATAGCAGGCCTGTTCCAGGCTGTCATAAACTTTGGCGGTCCTGGACATTTTCATATCATAATTCTCAATGACTGTATCTTTAAGCATCCGGTTTTTCTTAAACAGCTTGCACCATATTCTCATGGGAAATCTCCTTAATTCTTAAATATAGTAATATTGACCGGTGACACATTTCAGTCTGTTCAGACAGAATCTACGTTGCGAAGATAATCTTCATTATAAAAGAAATTACAGTGAATTACAATGAAAATTCCCGGAAGACGTACATTTTACAAACAAGTGACATATAAAAATATTGTCTAACACTTTAGTTCTGTGCTATAATCAAGCTTGTTGCACGTGACAAATATTTGACAAACAATAAATGATACACATAACAGTTCTGTGAGGCGTTGTCCTGACAGAATCTGTCCCACAGGAATAATAATAGAAATGTAACAACAGCTTGTGGAAGTGAGAGGAGATATCATGGTAGTAAAAAATGTTTTAGATATGATTGGAAACACTCCTCTGGTCGATTTAAGTCCGACCATGGGGTGCCAGATTTACGCGAAGGCCGAATTCTTAAACCTTGGCGGAAGCATTAAAGACCGTGTTGCCAAAAATATGATCGAAGCGGCCGAAAAAGAAGGAAAACTGAAAAAAGGCATGACCATTGTGGAGCCGACCTCCGGTAATACCGGTATTGGTCTTGCGCTCTGCGGCATCCGTATGGGCTATAAGGTAATCATCGTTATGCCGGAAAATATGAGTGAGGAGAGAAAGAAAATCATCCGTGCCCTGGGTGCGGAATTGGTACTCACCCCGGCAAAGTTAAGCCTTGACGGCTGTGTGGCGGAGGCCAACCGGATCGTGGCACAGTCTGACGACTACTTTATGCCGCAGCAGTTTGAGAATCCGCACAACCCGGAGATTCATTATCTGACCACTGCTCCGGAAATTTATGAAGATCTGAATGGAAAAGTGGATATTTTTGTCTCCGGCCTCGGCAGCGGCGGAACCCTCCAGGGCATCAGCCAGTATCTCAAAGAGAAGAACCCGAACCTCATTGTCTGTGCCGTAGAACCAAAAAATGTATCCGCTCTTCTCGGCGATGAACCGGGACTGCATCAGATTCAGGGAATCGGCGACGGCTTTATTCCGGAGGTTCTTGACACATCCTTAATTGATGAAGTGGTCACGGTAACCGATGATGACGCTATGAATACCACCAGAGATCTGGCGAGAGTACAGGGACTTCTCTGCGGAACCTCATCCGGCGCCAATATCTGGGCATGTAAGAAAATGGCAGAAAAATATGGCAAGGACAAAATCATCGCCACCGTACTGCCGGACAGAATGGAGCGTTATTTCAGCACCGGACTTCTGTAAGCATCAGGTGCGGCCATGTGACAAAATAGAAATGATGCGACAGATGAGCCCTTATTTTGACTTGATTATGATTAAAGAAATGTACTGTTTGACAGTGTTTTGCAAGAAAATATTTGCCAAACTGCAATATTAGGTATATAATAGTCCGACAGGCACTGTAAGAAAAAAGATATTTTTCAGACAGTATTTTCATCTAAAAATACAATTTATAGATGTTGATAATTTAGTAACTAACAATATATAGCAGACACAGGAGGATATGAAAAATGGGAAGAGTATATAACTTTTCAGCAGGCCCGGCAGTATTGCCGGAAGAAGTACTGCAGGAAGCTGCAGCAGAGATGATGGATTACAAAGGCTGCGGCATGTCCGTTATGGAGATGAGCCATCGTTCCAAAGAGTTTGATACCATCATCAAAGAAGCAGAACAGGACTTAAGAGATCTCATGAACATTCCGGACAATTATAAAGTATTGTTCTTACAGGGCGGAGCATCTCAGCAGTTCTCTGCCATTCCAATGAACCTGATGAAAAACGGCGTAGCTGATTACATCGTAACCGGTCAGTGGGCAAAGAAAGCATATCAGGAAGCCTGCCGTTACGGCAAGGCAGTGAAAGTTGCGTCCTCTGAGGACAAAACATTTTCCTACATTCCGGATTGTTCCGATCTGCCGATCGACGAGGACGCCGATTATGTATACATCTGTGAGAATAACACCATTTACGGAACAAAATTCAAAAAGCTTCCAAATACCAAAGGCAAACCATTAGTAGCTGACGTTTCCTCCTGTTTCCTGTCCGAACCGGTAGACGTTACAAAATACGGCGTTATCTATGGCGGCGTGCAGAAAAACATCGGCCCGGCCGGCGTGGTGATCGTGATCATCCGCGAAGACTTGATCCGCGATGACGTCATGGAAGGAACACCTACCATGCTCAAATATAAAACACAGGCAGACGCTGATTCCCTGTACAACACACCGCCATGCTATGGCATCTACATCTGCGGCAAAGTCTTCAAATGGATCAAAAAACAGGGCGGTCTCAAGGCAATGAAAGAACGCAACGAGAAAAAGGCAAAAATCCTTTACGATTTCCTTGACCAGAGCAAGCTTTTCAAAGGAACCGTCGTAAAAGAAGACCGTTCCCTCATGAACGTACCGTTCGTTACCGGCGACAAAGACATGGACGCTAAATTCATCGCCGAGGCCACAGCTGCAGGCTTCGTGAACCTGAAAGGCCACAGAACTGTCGGCGGTATGCGTGCATCTATCTACAATGCAATGCCAATCGAAGGCGTGCAGAAACTTGTAGAATTCATGGAGAAATTCGAGAAAGAGAACGCATAAAACCATTCCGCCACAGGCAGATACTTTTTTAAAATAATGACTGTCATGAGCATCTGCATGACAGTTGCTAAAAATGCATAAAAACCTGACATTTATGTCAAATATAAAACAGACAGAGCCAAAAGGCCGCGCATCAAACACGCGCCAGAAGGTTCTGTCTGTTTTTTTGTGAAGGGAAGGAGAGTTATACAAGAAGATTCTTCGTGCCAAAGGTGTCAGCGCCAGCGCAAAAATCAAATAAAAAGATAAGCAGCCCGGCGGGATTCTTTCCGCCGGGTTTTACTTTGCCAGCAGCTTTTCAGTGGCTAGCACAGCCCCACAGATAAAATTCGCCAGAGTATTTACCACGAAAAGTCTTGTGTAAGGCAGGTCGGCGGCGCAGTGTTCCGACGCCTCTCCGACGATACCGGTCAGAGATAAATTGCCCACTGGCGGCAGCGGCCGGCAGATTCCTTTGCCGGGAGAAATGGGAGCGCGGGAAAGGGAAATACAGCCGATTTTTTCTGCAGGGCCCACGGCGGCGTCTATGACCAGAAGGAAGGGATGGGCGTAATTTTCTTGGAGGGCAGAAATGGTGGAGAGAAGATTGACAGCGTGGACAGGGTGCTGCAATGTTCCGTTAACCGGATGGCGGTAGCCGCGTTCCAGAAGTTTGGTGCCCACCAGCGGCCCCAGACAGTCACCAGTGATCTTATCGGTGCCGATGCAGAGGGTGATCAGCGTGGCGCTGCGCGCCTTCCGGCAGGTGATTTCCCGGGCCAGCTCCTGCGCCAGAAAAGACTGTTGTACATTTTCTGAGTCATGTGCGGCGTCAGGTAGAAAATACTGCGGTGACTGCGGTACCTTTTTAAAAAACATGATTTTTCCTCCCTTCGGTTCCCGTGAAACATTTCTATCAAAAAGATTTGACGTCATGAAGAGGATTTAAACATTTTTTTGCGTAAAAATGAAAGAAAAATACGAAATCTTTCGACAGAAAACGGAGAGCAAAGCGAAACAGAAGTGCTATGATGATTCCACAAAAATAAAGATCACAAGGAGAATCGGCACCTGTCAGTTTTGTCGGATGTGGAAAGACTCCCGCCTCTACAGGCGGTGAGAATAATACATCAATATCAGTGACAGCAGAATCTCCCAATTATAATAGAAAGGCGGAAAAATCATGGCAAATGAACAGAAAATCAAAAATAATCCAGAGCAGCAGACAAGGGCTTTGCCTAAAAATTTCAGACAGATTGGAGATCCGGGGACAAAGAAAATTTATATGGAAGATTATGTATATACATATTTAAATAAATTAGCGCAGCCAGGTAATTTATATGCCCGGGGAGCAATTCTCTTTGGCAATATCTATCAGACCTCAGTGGGACAGTGTTTGTTCATCAGCGGAGCAGCGGCCTGTCAGAACTTTGAATTCGATCTGGAAGAAAGTGTGTTTACAGAAGAAAACTGGAGTGAGATTTATCGTATCCGGGATAATTTCTTTCCGGAGATGGAAATCGTGGGCTGGTTTCTGTCGAGGATGGGATTTTCCGTGGAACTCAACGATAAAATCATACGGACACATATGGATAATTTCAGCGGAGAAAATAAAGTGCTGTACATGATAGACGCCCTGGAAAATGAAGATGCCTTTTATCAGTTTGAAAATTATTCCCTTAAAAAACAGAGAGGATATTACATTTATTATGAAACCAATCAGGAAATGAAAAATTACATGCTGGCGGAGGGCGAAACAGAACACAGTCCGGAGGACAAGCGAAAATCAGCTACGATTCTGAGGGACTCTTCTGTAGTAAGAAATTATAAAAAAGCAATGAAGCAAAAAAAATCTCTGCATAAAAAGACGGCACCAAAGTTTGGCCCCGCTTCTCTGGCCGGTGTTTTGGTGATGATTATGGTGCTTTTCTATGGCGTGCGTTCGGTTCAGCAGTTCAGGCAGGAAGAGAATGCGGAAGCAGTCTTTCAACAGCAGACTCTGGAAAATCAAAAAGCAGATAACAGTACGGAGGCAAGTTCTACGGAGACAGCGCGGGAGACTGGAAATAAAGCGGATTCGGAGGAGGCTTCTTCTGCGTCTGTTTCTGCCGGAAACAGCTCCGTCCAGGATGAATCCTCAACAGAGGCAATATCATCTGCAGGGACAACGGAAAATTTTGCAGGAAACAGTACAGAAACCAGGGGAAGAAGCGAGAGTCGCAGGGAAAGTGAAACGGACAATGATATGGCGGACACAGACAGTGCAGGAGGAGGTGTGACAGAAGGAAGCAGTAGTGCGGAGGATGATCGGGAGACCAATGCGGATATTTTTACACAGGAGGAACCAGATGATGTGACTGAATCCTGGAGTTACATTGGCAATCAGTATACCGTTCGCCAGGGGGATACGCTGGCGGGAATATCTATGAAAATTTATCAGTCCTATGATTATATTGATGCGCTGGCGGAGGCGAATCAGATAGAAAATCTGGATGAAATATATCCCGGTCAGGTGTTGAAGATTCCACCCATGGAAGACTGATGCCGAAAAATGATGCCAAAATGTCAAGTTGACGAAAAACTGAATGCAGTGTACACTAGCTCTATGGCTACTGTTCATGGAAAAACGGCCGGTGGTATTATTTGATGCGAAAATATACACTGGAAGGAAGTACATGTACGACAAATAAGTAAAGAGAGTGAACATATGGCAAAGAACATTTATAATTTTGAAATTTTCACCAACAAGAAAGATCAACTGCGTAAAATACATAAAAGACAGAAACAAAAAGAATGGGCCCGGAGAATTTTTCTTGTGATAATTATTCTTTTCGTTGTTCTTATACTATATATGCTTAATAACAGCAGGTGCGAGTACTATATATATAAAGAAGAAACGGAAACAGAGAACAATGATAATGTACAGTATGAACCTTTTGCCAATGGATATATCAAATATGGCCAGAATGGTATCGAGTATCAGCGGAACTTTGGAGTGGCGGAATGGAATATACCGGTCTCTTTCCAGAATCCATTTCTTGTAAAGGCTGAACCGTATATACTTCTGGCGGATAAGGGCGGCAATACACTGATGCTCTTTGATGTAAATGGTCAGGTGAAAGATTTTACAGTGCGATATCCGGTGATACAAGCTGGCGTGTCAGAGAAAGGAACGATAGAAGTGATTCTGCAGGGAGAAGGCAGTAATCTTATCCAGATGTATGATGTGGAGGGCAATCTGGTGGCGGATATGCGGTCTTCTGTGGATGAGACAGGATATCCTCTGACGGCAGCAATTTCGCCGGATGGTTCCAAACTGGTTGTGAGTTATCTGGCCATCGATGGAATGAGTTCAAAGACAACAGTTGCTTTTTATGATTTCAGCAGACAGCTGCAGACAGAAGGAATGAGTCTCGCCGGAGGTTTTGATTATGAAGATTTTCTCATAGCCAGACTTCATTTTATTGACAATAATACTCTTGTTGCGGTTGGAGAATCAGCTACTTATTATTATGATGTTTCCGGAGAACCGGAGATGAAAAAGGAAATTACCTTCGAACAGAGTATCGAGAGTATCTTTTTGGGAGAAAAATGTATAGGGTATGTGCTGGACAATTCAGAGAACCCCGATGAAGGCAGGTATCGAATTTGTCTTTATAATAAATCCGGTGGTAAAAAGCTGGATACAGACATTGATATGAATTATGATTCCATAGAAATGCAAGGGAAACAGATTATTGCTGTTCAGAATAATGAATGTACTATTATTAATACCAGAGGTAAGATTCTGTTTCAGGATGAATTGGATGGAAATGCCATTGAAGCGATACTTCCTATGGGCGGATGGAGAACCTATCAGGTGGTTTTTCAGGATAAGATAGCGAAGATGCAGCTGCGCTTCTGGGGAAGCGATGCAGAAAATGAGCAGGAGGAATCTCAGGAATGAGATTCCTCTTTTTTGTTCACAGGAAATCAGTTAAGATTTCCTGTGAACAAAAAAGAGGATCCGGCGAAAAAATGCGGGATGAAAGGGGATAAAAAAGATCAGAAAAAATATTTTGAAAAAAATGAAAAAAGGGGTTGACGGAATGATATCTCTGTGGTAAGATAACTTTCGTTGCGCAGGAAACCAATCTTAAGAAAAAAGAAATGATTTCTTAAGAAGTAAAAGCGAAGTGAAGAATGTAAAAAACTTTTAAAAAAGAAGAAAAAAGTTCTTGACAAACGCTGGTTGATGTGATAACATAAAAAAGCTTTCGCACTGAAAGTAAAAAGCAAGTTGATAACTGAATAACAAAACAACCTCGAACGTTCAATTCAATTGAGAT